>Ga0102952_1000132_pt1 | contig 36742 bp, 34 predicted proteins | sample SalPon2A_C_D1_MG_FD_78506 | JGI IMG/M metagenome (GOLD analysis project Ga0102952, IMG submission 78506) | Soil microbial communities from South San Francisco under conditions of wetland restoration - Salt Pond MetaG R2A_C_D1_MG | ecosystem: Environmental > Terrestrial > Soil > Wetlands | place... | reverse complement strand
TCTGTTGGATCGGGTACTGGGGATAGCCGAAGGAATCCCGACTGAGGCCGCAGGCCAAAGGTCGGGATCTGTTGGATCGGGTACTGGGGATAGCCGAAGGAATCCCGACTGAGGCCGCAGGCCGAACGTCGGGATCTGTTGGATCGGGTACTGGGGATAGCCGAAGGAATCCTGACCCCCCTGGAATCACGGCAGGGGGCAAATCCAAACGGGGATAATCCCAACCACCCACCCGCCGCTATATCCCCCGGAAATTCAAATGCGTACAGGGCCATGAGAAAACTGAAAAATGCCGAATTGGACCGGTTGAAGGTCGAGGAATTCAGGGAGGCGGACAAGAGCCCGCTCGTCCTGGTGCTCGACAATATCCGCAGCCTACATAACATCGGCTCCGTATTCCGGACGGCCGATGCCTTCCGGGTGGAAAAGATATACCTCTGCGGGATTTCGGCCACGCCCCCCCATAAGGATATCTACAAAACGGCCCTGGGCGCTACGGACAGCGTTAGTTGGGAGTACCGTAAAAAGACCCTTGCGCTCATCGAGGAGTTAAAGGATCACTATACCTGCCTGGCGGTGGAACAGGCCGAAGATGCTACCCCGCTGCACCACTTTTCACCAAAACCGGGTATCCGGTACGTACTGGTATTCGGGAATGAAGTGAAAGGGGTGGCCCAGGAGGTGGTAAGCGCCTGCCATGGAGTCCTGGAAATCCCGCAGTTCGGCACCAAGCATTCCCTGAACGTTGCCGTGTGCGCAGGGGTGGTTGTCTGGGATTTATGGACCAAACTGCAGACCCCGGACCGGGAAAACAAAAAGCCCTGACCGCTTTGGCCAGGGCTTTTAATATATAGTTTGAGTTAGTTAGTTGCCTCAATAAGGGCATGCAATTACGTAAAATTGGCCGGATTACACAAGAAATTTGTGAAAAAAATGTTAAACCGTAATTGCTCAGGGGCTTTATGACGGGTGATCCTCCTCCCGTATCAGGTGCTCCTGTATCCGGGCTACCACAGCCTGGAAATCCGCCTCTTCCTTTACAAAATCATAGGGACTGAGGTCCAGGATCAGGCTTCGGCCGGGCGGGAAGCTTTTGATAAATTCCAGGTAGCTGCGGTTGATCTTCTCCAGATAGTCGGGTTGTATCCGCTGTTCGTAGTCCCTCCCACGTTTTTTGATGTTCTGCAGCAGCCGGTCCACGGGCTGGTACAGGTAAATGTACACTCCGGGCTTCCTGACCTCCCGGTACATAAAATCGAACACCTTCCGGTACAGCTCAAATTCCTCGGCGGGCAGGGTAATTCGGGCAAAAATGAGCGACTTATAAATGTCATAATCGCTTACCATAAAGTTTTTGAACAGGTCGAACTGGGACGTGTCGTCGCTGAACTGCTGGTACCGGTCGGCGAGGAATGACATCTCGAGGGGAAAGGCATACCGGCCGGGGTCTTCATAAAATTTGGGAAGGAAAGGGTTATCCGCAAATCGTTCCAACACCAGTTTGCCGTTGTAACGTTCTGCGATCTTCCGGGCCAGGGAAGTTTTCCCCGCACCAATATTGCCTTCGATAGCGATAAAATCCTGGTCGGCAAACAGCATTTCACGGGTATCATAAAGGGGTTTGGTAAGTTTCAGGGGCTGGGATTTATCTGCACATTCCTGTAGCAGGTTGCGCGTATCCCTTCCCAATTTGGGATGATATAATTGCGGGGCGATGTCTGCCAGGGGTTTCAATACGAACTTCCTTTTGTGCAATTGGGGGTGGGGGACGGTAAGCACAGGGGTATCCAGGATGGTTTTTCCATAGTACAGCAGGTCGATGTCTATGGTCCTGGACTGGTACCCTTTTTCAGCCTGCCGCTCCCTTCCCATCGCGGCCTCTATCCCCAGGATCGCATCCAGCAATTCCTGGGGTTCCAGCGTGGTTTCCAGGGCCACACAGGCGTTGAGGAAAGGATCGGCCTCAAAACCCCAGGAAGCGCTTTTATAAACCGGGGACAGCCGGCTGATGCTCCCCACGGCTTCGCCCAGCCGGAAAACCGCATTTTGCAGGTTATTCAGCTTGTTGCCCAGATTGCTTCCCAGCGACAGGTATGCGGTTATAGTCGTGTGCATAGAACAGGGCAAAATAAGCAAATCTAGCCGACATCTGTCCGCAGGAAAGGGGATATCCGTTCACCACCGGCCGGGGGCTGATTTTCCGCACAATGTATGAAGGTGAGTGAGTATTGGTTATCTTTGGCGGGAAATATGCCGCAGTTATGAATTTTTTACGCAACCTGCTTGCCTCCATCCTCGGCACGCTATTCGCTTTGGGGATCCTGTTTTTCATGTTTATGATCTTTGTGAGCCTGGCCAATCTGGAGGAGACCGTATCCGTCAGCAAGGATTCGGTACTGGAGCTCCAGCTTCCGGAACCCATCAGTGAATATACCGGGAACGACCTGTCCGATCCATTCGCGGGACTTTTTGAGCGCCAGATGGGGCTGGATGAAATACTCCATGCGATCGAAGTCGCCAAGACCGATCCGGATATCCGCGGGATCAGTGTCAACAGCAATTTTATACAGGCCGGGGTTTCGCAGATCCGCGCCATCCGGAATGCCCTTAAGGATTTCAGGGAAAGCGGCAAGTTCGTGTATGCGTACGGGGATTTCTTTTTGCAGAAGGATTATTACCTGGCGAGTGTGGCCGACAGCGTATTTGTTAACCCGGTAGGCCTGGTTGATTTCAGGGGCCTGTCTGCCGAAGTGTTGTTCTTTAGTGAATTGCAAAAAAAGTCGGGGATAAAAATGGAGGTGGTCCGGCACGGGAAGTACAAAAGTGCTGTGGAACCCTTCCTGTCTGACCATATGAGCGAATCTAACCGAGAACAGATACAGGAACTGATCGGCTCCATTTGGAATACGCTGGCACAGGATATTTCGGATTCAAGGGGAATCGATATCGACAACCTCAACCGCATTGCGGATACGCTGGGTGGCCGTACAGCTGATTATGCCGTCGCATCGGGCCTGGTAGACGATACCCTTTACTATGACCAGTACGAAAACCACATCAAACACGCCACGGGGATTGCGGTGAAGGACGAACAACCCCATATACAAATGGAAGACTATCTGAAGGTGGCCAGGGATAAGCAGATCCACGAAGGGGATGATAAAATTGCCGTGGTTTTCGCCCAGGGCGAAATGTTATACGGGGAAGGGGGACCCAATGCTATTGGGCAGGGCGTCATCAACAAGGCCCTGGAAAAGGCCAGGGAAGATGAGGCCGTTAAAGGCGTGGTGGTCCGTATCAACTCCCCCGGGGGGAGTGCCATGACCTCGGAGCTTATATGGCGTGAAATTGCACGGGTGCGCGAGGAAAAGCCGGTAGTGATCTCGATGAGCGACCTGACGGCTTCCGCCGGGTACTATATGGCTGCAGGCGCTGATAAGATCCTGGCGGAGCCCACCACCATAACCGGATCCATTGGCGTTTTCCTTATCGCTCCCAATGTGAGTGAATTTGCAGACAGGATCGGGATCAATGCAGAACAGGTGAGTACACATGAGCACTCGGTGGAATATTCGCTTTTTGAGCCCATGTCTGATGACTTTAAAAAGGTAGCCACAGAAGGAATAGAAGATACTTACCAGCGGTTTTTGAAACGGGTTGCCGATGGAAGGGAGATGACGGTGGCGGAGGTGGACAGCCTGGCACAGGGCCGGGTGTGGAGTGGAAGCGATGCCCTGAAACTGGGCCTGGTGGATAAAATGGGGGGGCTGGACGATGCCATTGCGGAAGCGGCGTCCCTGGCCGGGGTGGAAACCTATGGTATCCGCAAGTATCCGCGATACAAATCTGGGCTGGCCCGGCTGATAGACGACCTGAGCGGGAGCGGCAGCGCCCGGCAGGAAACCCTGCTGAAGTCTGAACTGGGCTCCGAATTTTTGGGGGCTTACCGCGAACTGAAGTCGGTCCTGGACAGCAGGGGGATCCAGGCGCGCTTACCGTATATCCTTAACATCAGGTAGGCATATGACGGAAAGAGACAAGAGGTTGGCGTACAAAATATATTTGTACCTGGGAGCATTGTTCATTACCTCCCTCGTTGTTTCCAACCTCATATTCCAAAAGTTTTTTTACTGGAAGCCTTTTGGCCCGACCACCGTTTTGAATGCCCCCTTGTTCGAAATCTCGGTCGGGGTACTCCCATACCCCATCACCTTCCTGATCACCGATCTGATTTCGGAAGTCTATGGCAAGCGGAAGGCCAACCAGGTAGTGACCGCGGGAATCTTTGCCTCCCTGTTTTCTATGAGTATCATCCTGGTGGCTGAAGCGGCTCCTGCCATTCCCGCGTCGCCAATCGACGATAAGGTATTCCGAAGTGTTTTTGCCCTCTCGCCAGTAGCCGTGCTGGCCTCCATGGTGGCCTACCTCTGCGCACAATATGTGGATATTGCCATTTACCATTTCTGGAAGAAGGTCACCAAAGGCAAGTATCTGTGGATACGTAACAATTGCTCCACCTTCACCTCCCAGTTTATAGACACCTTCCTGGTGGTCAGCCTTATGTGTATCTTCGGCGTTATCCCCTGGAAGCTGTTCTACGGGCTCGTGATCAGCGGCTTCCTGTTTAAAATTTTTATCGCGATATGCGACACCCCCTTTCTGTATTTTTTCGTATATATATTCAGGAGACGATTTAAATTACAGACAAACGAAGAACTCCTCCTGGAATTTTAGTTCCTGCCACCACATCTTATTTACTATGAAAAAGAACAGATTTTTAAAAATTGCAGGACTTGTGCTTCTGCTGATCCTTGGATTGCTGGTCGCCCTTCCGTTTTTCCTGGAAGGCAGGATCGGCAGCCTGCTGAAAACCAATGTGAATAATAATATTAACGGCACCTTCGATTTTGAGGAGGCCCATTTGAGCCTTATCCGCTCCTTTCCCAGGGCTGAATTGCGCGTAAAGGACCTGTATATCCTCAATAAGGCCCCCTTTGAAGGGGATACCCTACTGAAAGCCGGGGAACTTTCGGTGACCATGGGCCTGGGCGAACTGCTGAAAGGGGCAGGGGAGCCCATTAGGATCCGCAGCCTTGATATAGACCGGGCGAAACTGAACATCCTGATCGATGATGAGGAGCACGCCAATTACGATATCGCAAAAAAAGGGGGCGGCTCTGATACCACAGAACCGGACAGTGGTGATTTATCCCTGGATCTGCAGGCCTACACCCTCAGCAATTCCGAGATCAGTTATACCGACCGCTCCGGCGGGATCCACCTCCAGGTATCGGATATCCAGCATAGCGGAACCGGCGACCTCTCCCTGGAACAATCCGAACTGCAAACTTCCACGACCGCCCTGGTTACGCTGGATCTGGACAGTACTAACTATCTGAACAAGAACCGGGTCCAACTCGATGCCTTGCTGGGGATCGACCTCTCAAACAACAAGTATTCCTTCCTGAAGAATGAGGTACAGCTAAACCAGTTGCCGCTGGTTTTCGACGGCTATGTTCAATTATTCGACGACTACGAGGATATCAACTTACAGTTCCGCACACCTTCTTCGGACTTCAGGAACTTCCTGGCTGTGATCCCTGAAACCTATACCAAAGAAATAGAGGGGGTGACCACTACGGGGAATTTTGAAGTGAACGGAACGATAGAGGGAAAGCTGGACGAGACGCACATCCCGAAATTTACCATTAAAATGGCTTCGGACAATGCTTCCTTCAAGTATCCGGATCTCCCTAAATCCGTACGCAACATCCAGATAAACGCCCTGGTAAAGAATAGCAGCGGCCTGGCCGAGGATACCTTTGTGGAGATTGACAAGGCAGCTTTTATGATCGACTCAGACCAATTCAACCTGACCGCCAGGATCCGGGAACTCATGGGGAATCCCAAGGTGGAAGCTCACCTGGTGGGGGATGTAGACCTGGCCAACCTCCGGCAGGCCTATCCCATGCCTTCCAACCTCAATCTCAAAGGGCGTTTAAGAGCGGATATCACTACGGCATTCGATATGGCATCGGTTGAAAAGAAACAATACGAAAACACCAGGACAAACGGGTATTTCAACCTCAGCAACTTCGAATATGCCTCCCCTGAACTGGCCCATCCGCTTGCCATCCGGAATATGGCGGTCACCTTTAACCCGCAAACCGTTACCCTGAAGGAAATGACCGGAACCACCGGGAGTACGGACTTCCGGGCAGATGGGAGCATCCACAACCTCCTGGGTTTCATGTTCAATAAAGAACTGGTAGAAGGGAATTTTAACCTGGCGTCGGATACCTTCGCCCTGAACGACTTCATGGTGAAGGAGGAAGAAGCAAAAACATCGGGGGACCAAAAAGAGGTTCCCACTTCAGGAACCGAAAAGGTCAAGATCCCTTCCTTCCTGGATTGTACTATCCAGGCAACGGCCCAAACCGTTCTGTACGACAATCTCAGCCTGAAAAACGTCAGCGGAACCCTGAGGATCAAGGATCAAACGGCTACTCTGTCGAACCTTACTTCCTCTATCTTCGACGGGAAACTGGCTTTGAACGGAACGGTTTCAACCAAAGAGGAACGACCTACCTTTTCCATGAAGCTGGGGATGGACGGCTTCAGGATAGGGGAAACCTTCAAATCCCTCGAGATGTTCCAGGTGCTGGCCCCGGTGGCGAATGCGCTGGAAGGCCGCCTGAATTCCCAGATCGATATCTCGGGGCTGCTGACGGATGACTTCACCCCGGACCTGGCCAGCCTTTCGGGTAATGTACTGGCATCCCTGCTCGGAACTGAAATTAACCCCGGGAGTGCCCCTATCCTCAATGCACTTAGCAGTAAGCTGGATTTTATTAACGCCGGTGATTTCGACCTGGGCAACCTTAAAACGGCCCTGAGCTTTGAGAACGGAAAGGTGAATGTGAAACCCTTCACAATAAATTACAAGGATATTGCCATCAAAGTAGAGGGGGGCCATAGTTTTGATCGCACCCTCAACTATAGCGCCGTGCTGCAGGTCCCAGCCACCTATCTGGGTAAGGACGTGAACGCTTTGCTCGCAAAAATTGATGACAGCCAGTTGGAACACCTCAGTATTCCGGTCACGGCCAACATAGGCGGCAAATATGCGAACCCGCAGATTAGTACGGACCTCACTTCGGGGATCAAAACCCTGACCGCCCAGCTGGTGGAGATCCAGAAACAAAAACTGGTCAACCAGGGCAGGGCCAAGGCTCAGGATCTCATTGGCGGGTTGTTGTCGGGAAATACAGCTGGCAAGGACTCTACCCGGGCGAAAGACTCCACTCAGACCGGCGTGAAACAAGTAATTGGCGGTATTCTGAGCCAGAAAGGACAGCCCCGCGATACCTCGGTTGCCGGGGCCGATTCGGCCAGCAGGAAAGAAGAACCCGTCAAGGAAGCCGCAAAACAAATCCTGGGTAACTTGCTGGGCAAGAAAAAGAAAGAACCGGCCAAAAAGGATAGTATTCAATAGTCAGAAGGCGCGTAGGCCGATGTAGTGGCCTTCGTTGCCACGGACGTTAAATACGGTCCCGTCCTCAAACAACAGGTACTGTCCCTTGATGCCCTTTAACCTTCCGGTGTATTCCGGGGTTTTTCCCAGGTTGAGGGGTTTTGCCTTATGGGGATACTGCAGCACCGGGAAGTGGAGTTGGGTCTCTTGGTTCCGGCTGATATAATAATCCGCCACCTCCCTGGGGATATAGGGTTTCAGACGTTCCCTCCAGGCAAACAGGTCCTCATCTTCAAGGGTGTTTGTGAGCATTTTACGCCAATTCGTCTTGTCGGAAACATGCTCTTTCAGCGCCACCTCGGCAATACCTGCCAGGTAGCGGTTGGGCACCTCCGCAATCTCAATGGCCTCATGTGCGCCCTGGTCTATCCAGCGCGTCGGGATCTGGGATTTCCGGGTAACGCCTACCTTTACATTGCTCGAATTGGCGAGGTAGACGATATGGGGCTGCAACTGTACTTTTTTTTCGTATGCCAGGTCCCTGTCCTCTTTCCCGAGATGCGCGGTGCTCAGTTCGGGCCTCATGATCCATTCCCCCGCGGCGGGGATCTCAAAAAAACAGGAACGGCAGTAGCCCTGCCGGTAAATCGGGCGATCTTCCCCGCAATTGAGGCATTGGTATTTCAGGAAACGGATCTCTACTTGCTGGTCCAGGACCTGGTTTACATTTAGGAAATCATTTTCAAAGAGCAGGAAATACTGGATGGGGTTGCCCATTTCGGCCGGCATTTTTTGTAACACCCCTTCATATTGCATATAAGCCCTTTTTAGGAGAATTCTTTTGGAAAATACTACCTTTAAAACCTACATTTAGGTAGTAAAGATACCCAAAAATGTCGATTCCCTTATTCCATTCCATCGCATCCTGGCTCCTGAAAAAAAGGTACCACCAGATTGAGCTTTTCCTCAAGTACCCCGCCGAGGTGCAGCAGGAGGTACTGCACCAGTTGCTGGACCTTGCCAGGGATACGGAGATTGGGAAAAAGTACGAATTCGGAGCCATCCAGAGCTTTAAGACCTTTCAGGAGCGGCTCCCGATCGTATCTTACGAAGAAATTGAACCCCTGATTGAACGCAGCAGGAGTGGGGAGCAGAATATTTTCTGGCCCACCTACCTCAAATGGTTTGCCAAAAGCAGCGGGACGACCAATGCCAAAAGCAAATTCATCCCGGTCAGCGCCGAAGCGCTGGAAGATTGCCACTACAAATCTGGGAAAGACCTGCTCTGCCTCTATCTCAACAATAATGAAAATTCGCAGCTTTTTAACGGAAAAAGCCTCAGGCTGGGGGGGAGTAAGGAACTTTATAAGGACAAGGGTACTTTTTTCGGCGACCTCTCGGCCATCCTGATTGACAATATGCCATTTTGGGCCGAGTTAAGCAGTACCCCCAGCAACCGGGTATCACTAATGAGCGACTGGGAAACGAAGATGCAGGCGGTCATAGATGAAAGTATACAGGAAAATGTCACCAGCCTGGCCGGAGTGCCTTCCTGGATGCTGGTATTGGTCAATGGCGTACTGGAGAAGACGGGCAGGAACAATATTTTCGAGGTATGGGAAAACCTGGAGGTGTACTTCCACGGCGGGGTCAGCTTCATTCCCTATGCCGAGCAGTACCACAAACTGCTTCCCAGGAAGAACTTCAGGTATTACGAGATTTACAATGCCTCCGAAGGCTTTTTCGCCATCCAGGACCGCAACAATGCGGACGACCTCCTGCTGATGCTCGACTACGGTATTTTCTATGAATTTATCCCCATGGATGTCTACGGCACGGAGGGGCAGCATGCCATCCCGCTCTGGGAAGTGGAAACCGGGACCAATTACGCCATTGTTATCACCACCAACGCAGGCTTGTGGCGTTATAAGATTGGCGATACCATCCGCTTCACCTCCACCGACCCGTACCGCATCCGCATCACCGGCCGCACCAAACATCATATCAACGCCTTCGGGGAGGAACTTATCATCGAAAACGCAGAGGAAGCCCTCAAGAGTATCTGCATAAAAACCGGTGCGGAAATAAAGGACTACACGGCCGCCCCGGTATTTATGAAGGGAAAGGAGAAGGGAGCCCATGAATGGATCATCGAATTCAGGACCCCTCCGGAAAAAATCGAATATTTTACGGAAATCCTCGATAATGCCCTGAAATCACTAAATTCGGATTACGAGGCCAAGCGGTATAACAACATGACCCTGAAAATGCCCAAAGTGCATGTCGCCAGGCCCAACCTCTTTTATGACTGGCTAAAATCCAAAGGCAAACTCGGGGGGCAACATAAGATCCCACGCCTGTCCAATGACCGCATCTACGTCGATGAATTACTTCAAATGAACCAATAAATAAGGAAATTAAGCGCATATTTCGCAAATTAGGCTCGTAAACTTGACCTGATAAAGAAATTCCTTATGGCAGAACGCTTGGTAGTATTATCGGATATGCATGGTTCTAAGAGGGGGCTTTGGATTGCTTCCTACCTCGGATACCTGCAGCAATATTTTGACATTGTATTCTACGACAGCAAGGAACTGGCCAATATTTCGCTGGCCGTAAATTCGGACCAGAACATTTATGAGGCGTTTATCCAGGGAGGCATGGATACCGCAGTTGCCCATTTGCTGAAGAAAGAACATACAGACAGCCATTACCTGACCTTCTGCGCTGGGGGAAGCATAGCCTGGAAGGCAGGCATGATGGGCCTCCCCATGAAATCCCTATACGCAATCTCACCCCTAAACCTGGAGGCATACGAATGGAAACCGGACTGTCCGATCCAATTGCTTTACGGGGAATACGGGGATTATAATAAGCAGTTACCCACCAGGGCCTGGGTCGAGAAAGTGAATGTGAGCATGGAATGCATGCCAAAATATGGATATGAATTGTATTCCGATGAAAAGATCATCCGCAAGGTGAGCCTGGAGTTGCTGCAAAGCATGATCAAAAAACAATACCAGCCCTTAGGAAACCGCCTTTAATTTCTTTACCGTTTCGTGGGTAAGCTTCTCTTCCGCGTACGGTTTGGTCACCTTGAATTCATTCTCATCGGTACTGGGCAGTTCAAACATGGCGTCGGTAAATACCGCTTCACATAGCGAGCGTAGTCCGCGCGCCCCCAGCTTATACTCCACAGCCTGTTCCACAATATATTCGAGGGCCTGTTCGGTAATGCTGAAGCTGATATTGTCCATAGCGAACAATTTCTCGTATTGCTTGATGATGGCATTCCTGGGCTCTGTCAGGATGGCCCTGAGGGCTTTCCGGTCGAGCGGGTTCATATGGGTAAGCACGGGAAGCCTGCCGATGATTTCCGGGATAAGCCCGAAATCCTTGAGGTCCTTTGGGATGATATATTGCAGGACGTTGTCCGGATCCAGGTTTTCTTCCCTTTTGGATGCGCTGTAACCGATAGCTTGCATGTTCAGTCGTTTGGTGATGATGCGCTCAATACCGTCAAAGGCCCCGCCGGCTATAAAGAGGATATTCTCCGTGTTGACCTCAATAAATTTCTGGTCCGGGTGTTTCCGGCCGCCTTTCGGGGGCACATTCACCACGGTACCTTCCAGGAGTTTTAGCAGGCCCTGTTGTACCCCTTCCCCACTCACATCCCTGGTGATAGACGGGTTGTCGCTCTTCCTGGCGATCTTATCCAATTCGTCAATGAAAACAATGCCGCGCTCGGCCTTTTCCACATTGTAATCCGCGGCCTGTAGCAGCCGGGTCAGGATACTTTCCACATCCTCCCCGACATAACCCGCTTCGGTCAGTACGGTTGCATCCACCAGGGCCAGGGGGACATTAAGCATCCGGGCTATGGTCTTTGCTATCAATGTTTTACCGGTTCCTGTCTGCCCCACCATGACGATATTGCTCTTCTGTATCTCCACGTCGTCTTCCTTGGAAGTGGGCTGTAACAGGCGTTTGTAGTGGTTGTAGACGGCTACGGACATCACCTTTTTGGTGCGTTCCTGCCCAATGACGTAAGTATCCAGGAAATCCTTGATCTCACGGGGCTTTTTAAGGACAAGTTCCGCCGAGAGGTCGTCTGTTTTGGACTGGCGCGATTCTTCCGCCACTATCCCGTGGGCCTGCTCGATACAGCGGTCGCAAATATGTGCATCCAGGCCTGCTATCAGCAAGTTGGTCTCGGGTTTTTTACGTCCGCAAAAAGAACATTCCAGGTTTTCCTTTGCCATAAGAGCTTCTTTCTTCTATCTTATAATAACGAACCAATTCAAATTTTGGTTTATCCGCATAGGGCCATACACCCCGTTTTGGGGCAATTGGTCGAAATTAGTCCTTATCCCTTTCAAGGATCTCGTCGATCATGCCGTATTCCATGGCTTCCTTGGCCTTCATCCAGTAATCCCTGTCGCTGTCTTCGTACACTTTATCAAAGGTTTGGCCGGAATGGCGGGAAATGATCTCATACAATTCATCCCGGAGCTTCAATACCTCGTTGGCCGCAATCTCGATATCGCTGGCCTGGCCCTGTGCGCCAGACATGGGCTGGTGGATCATTACCCGGGAGTGTTTCAGGCCACTGCGCTTGCCTTTTTGCCCCGCACAGAGCAATACGGCCGACATGGAGGCGGCCATCCCCGTGCATATTGTCGCCACATCGGGTTTGATAAACTGCATGGTATCGTAGATCCCAAGGCCGGCATATACACTGCCCCCGGGGGAATTAATATAAATCTGGATGTCCTTGGACGAATCGGCACTGGCCAGGAACAACAGCTGGGCCTGCACAATATTGGCCACCTGGTCACTGATCCCGGTTCCGAGGAAGATGATGCGGTCCATCATAAGCCTGGAAAATACGTCCATGGCAATGGCGTTAAGCTGCCGCTCCTCTATGATATTGGGGGTCATGCCTACGGGTGAAAGGCTGCTGACCAGCTTTTCGTAGTACATGCTGTTGATGCCGTGCTCCTTGACGGCGTAATTTTTGAATTCTTGGGCGAAATCCATCATGTTTTATGGGTCTTAAGTCTAAAAAAAAACATGCCGAAATATAAGCTTTCGGCATGGTAAAGATAGGGAATTTAACTCGAATTTAAGGCAGGCCGCCATCCGGGCTCCCGGTGTAGGCTGGCATGGTTACCCGTAAACTTCCTTGATAAAGTCGTCATAAGTGACCTCCCTGGGTTTCAGGTTTGCCTTTTCCTTGTACAGGGCCAACAGCTTCTGGCTCATTAACTGCTCGGAAAGCCTTTTTACTTCGTCCCTGTTTCCAAGCACCCGGGCCGCGATCCGGTCCAGTTCCTCCTCTTCCGGATTCGTTTGCCCGTATTGCGCCATCTGTGCACGGATGAAGTTCTTGGTAAAGTCTTTCAATTCGTCGAACTGGATGTCGATATTGTGATCCTTGATGATCTTCCCCTCTATCAACTGGTACCTCAGCCCCTTTTCAGACTTTTCGTATTCGTCATTGGCCTCTTCCGGGCTCAAGGGCTTTTCACCAGTAAGCTGTATCCATTTTTTAAGGAAGTTGGCGGGTAGTTCAAAATCTACTACCTCTATCAGCCGTTCCGTGATATCATTGAGCAATTTCTGATCGGCCTGCTGTTCGAATTGTTTTTCCGAATCGGTTTTGATCTTTTCCCTCAACTCTTTTTCGGAGGAGACCGTGTCCTTGCCAAACAACTTGTCAAAGAGTTCCTGGTTCAATTCGGCCGGTTCCCGCTCATGGACCTCCTCTATGGTGAAATCCACCTGGATATCCATTTTTTCCGCCTGCTCGGCCGGGATACCCAGGGCGCCGGCCAACAGGTAGTCTTCCTTAAACAGGCCCTTGGTTTTCAGGGGAAAGGTATCGCCAACCTGCTTCCCCATCAGGGCGCTGATGGCCTTTTTGTTTTTGAGCTTTTCCAACTCCAGGGTGGTCTGGTGGTCGATCCCGGCTTCTTCATTCCGGAATGTGCCGCGGACCTCGTCTTGTTTCCCGACCGTTGATTTGGCTATGAGTTTCCCGTATTGCTTGCGGATCCTGTCTACCTGCTCATCGATCATTTTTTTATCCGCCACGATCTTGTAATGGGGGATGTTCTTCTTGGTTTTCAGGGAAACTTCAAAATCCGGGGCAAGGCCGAGTTCAAACTCGAAGTCCAGTTCGTCTGCTTCCCAGTTGAAATTATCCTTTTGTTTGGGCAGGGGATTCCCGAGAACATCCAGCTTTTCTTCGGTCAGGTATTTGTTGAGGTTGTCTTGGAGCAACTTGTTTACCTCATCCACAAGAACAGCTTTGCCGTATTGTTTTTTGATCAGCCCCATGGGCACCTGACCCTTCCGGAACCCGGGGATATTGGCCTGCTTCCTGTAATCCTTGAGGATTCGCTCTACCCTGTCCTGATAGTCTTCCTTGGTAATGGCCACTTTCACAATGGCGTTCAAATCGTCGATCTGCTCTTTGGTGATATTCATGGATCTACCTGTTTGTATTTTGTTACCCGCCTGCTATCTAATTGCGGAAAGCCCCGGACCACTCCTGGCATGTTGGACGCAATCCCGAAAACGGGACGCAAAAATAGTACATTTCGATGGCTATGGCAAGTTTTATATCTGGCGGATTCTGTTTGATGATCCCTGCGTCAGTCTTCCTTCAGGAGGGAGAACAAAACAGCTTGGAGCAGGGACAGCAACAGGCTGAAAAGCAGGGCCCACCACAATCCGTCAACCATAAACCCGTCAATCAGGGAATCGGCCAGCAGGATGATGATCGCATTGACGATGAGCAGGAATAAGCCCAGCGTAAGGATGGTCACCGGCAGGGTAAGGATGATCAGGATGGGTTTTACGATAAAATTCAGTAGGGACAAGACGACCGCAACCAGGATGGCGGTCCAGTACGAGGCGACCGAGACGCCCGGCAGGATTTTGGCCAGCAGCACAACGGCCAGGGCGCTCAATAGGATACGCAGCAAGAGTTTCATATACAATGGATTTTGGAAGATGGAACGAAAAATGCACCGGCAACCGCCGATGCCTGATAAATGTATAGATTTTTACGGGATTATTTGATATACAAGCCGGTAAAGTCCAACGGGTCCACCCCGGGCAGGTTCGACCCGTACCCGGCATTTATCGCGGCCACGAACTGGTTGGCCACCAGGGCATACCCCCGCGGGGAAGGATGGATCCCATCCAGGGAGAACCCTCCCCCCGTGGCATAGTCCGCTGTTATGGTACTGCCATCACTGAGCGGGATCCCCTCCGTGGCCACCTTATCCAGGTAAGCGTTAACGTCTACCAGGGCGAGGTTGTATTGTTCTGCCAGCGCCCCTATGGTCTGGTTGTAGGCGGTGATGGCCGTGCTGACGGAAGTTTGTTCATCCGGGGTAAGCACCCATTTGTCTTCCAGGGGGTAGGTGATCCCGTTGATTGCCAGCTGCCCCGCAAATTCGGCCGGCAGCCCCAGGCCCTGCAACATGGCAAAGGCATCCTCGTTTAGCTCCCCGATAACGGTCTGACTGGTAAAGACGATCAGGTCCTGTGCGTTTGCCTGCCTGGCCTGCCCATACAGCAGGCCCAGTACGGCAGCCGTTCCCGCGTCGGCACCCCCGGCCATCAGGGCGCCACTGATCTGGGCCGAAAGGTCGGTGAGGGATTCGTCTTTGATGACCAGTGCGCTGGCACTGTCTGTTGAAAATACAATCGAACGCTCCGGAACCCCCAGGAAGGCAAAGACCTGGTTTAGCTGGGCAAAGGTGGCATTGAGTGTTGGGATCTGTGGCCCGAAATCAGGATTGGTCGGATCAAGGGGGGCATAGGGTACGGTTGTAAAATAAGGCAGGACGTTCACATCCGGGATGTTGGCCACTGCCCCTTCCGCGCCATTGGCGGTAAGCGTTTGCAAAAGCCCGTTATAGACACTGGCAAACACATTGGGATCCGTAATATCGGCGCTCCCATAGGTAGAAGGATCCAGGTTTCCAGTCTGGTCAACCCCTGTTCCTCCCCCGGTGGCATAGCCCAAAACATCGTTGCTGCCGATCCAGAGGGTAAAAAAGGTAGGGTTTTGTGCGACGGCATCCCCGATTACCGTTGCCGTTGCCGAAGAAGCGAAACGGGCGAAATACGGGTTTGCCAGCCCGGCGGCCACCCCGGCCACATTTCCGTAGCCGGACGCTACCAGGTGGTAGCTTTTTGCACCCGGAACGCCCATATTGTTAAATGGCCCGGACAGGGTATTTGAAATTTCCGTGCTCCCGGTACCACTTACCGGCGTCGGGACCGGAGACCCGGAAGCAAATGAAAGGATCAGGCGGTTGCCCAATATGGGCTGGCCCCCCAGGGTGGCGCCCCCCAGGTTATCGGCCATATAGGGGATAGTGAAATTGCCGCCGCCGGCTAATGCGAAATTGCCTGCAAGCATGTTCGGGAAGGATGCGTCCTGCCCGTCCATAAATAGCGCCGCGTCGGAATAACCTGCGGTGAGTGAATTCCCTACGGCCACATAGTTTGAAAAGTCTGCGGAACCACTTGTATATTCTACGGGTTCCGGTTCCATGGGGGTCCCGGGACTCCCGGGGCTGTTGTCATCGATGCAGGATACCAGGAACAACCCGGCGAGTACTGACAGCACGAGGTAATTCTTCATATTGGGACGCTTATGTTTAGTTTATGAAATAGGTGTAAACGGGTTCAGTTAGGTTAAAATTAACCAAAATAATGACACCGGCAATCGCAGGATGTAAAAATTATGCATGCATAATAAAAACAACCTCCGACCGTCAGGCCAGGAGAAAATCCAGGGTGGATTTGAAAAATGGGTCGGGCTGGTCCGCATGCAGCCAGTGGCCGGCCCCGGGCAGGGTTTGTATCGTGGCTTCCGGAAAATGCCGCAGGATGAGGTCCTTGTCGGCGGGGTCGATATAATCGGATTTTTCTCCCCGGATAAAAAAGGTTGGGCCTGTATAGCTTTCGGCCGCATCCAGGGCTTCGCCCACAGCCCCCTCCTCTTCCTTCAAAACAGCCAGGTTGCAGCGGAAAGCCAGTCGGCCTTTTTCTTTCCAGTATAGGTTTTTGAGCAGGAATTGCCGCGTCCCGAAGTCGGGGATATCCTGTGCCAGTGCTTTATCGGCTGCCGAACGGGAATCCAGTTGGTCAAGGGGCAGGGCGCTTAGGGCCCGGAGGATGGTCTGGTGGTGGGGTGGGTAATAGCCTGGCCCTATATCGGCTACCAGCAGTTTATCCACTTTCTCCGGGAAATCGCAGGCGATTTTCATGGCCGTTTTTCCCCCCATGGAATGCCCGAGCAACATGGAACCGGATAATTGGTGGGCATCCATATAGGCCTTTACATCGGAAGCCATGGCGGCATAGCTAAATTCCGGAGACCAGAAGCTGCTGCCGTGGTTTCGCTGATCGATCAGATGCACCTGCAGCCCGGCATCGGCATACCTTGCCCCCAGGGTTTTCCAGTTGTCCAGCATCCCGAGGAACCCATGTAGGATCAGCAGGGGTTTCCCCTGCCCAAGTATCCTGGAATGGAGTGGGGGATTCATCGGAGCCGGTGTTTATACATGCTTATCACGTTTTCCAGGCCCATGTAAAGGGATTCGCAAATCAGGGCATGTCCAATGGAAACTTCTTCAAGGTGGGGGACCGACTTTTTAAAGTGGGCGATATTCTCCAGGTTGAGGTCGTGGCCTGCATTCAGGCCCAGTCCGCATTCAAAGGCTGCTTCTGCCGCAACCGCAAAAGGTTTGGCCGCTTCCAGATCACCTGCTGCAAAGGAACGGGCATAGCTTTCCGTATAAAGCTCCACGCGGTCTGTACCGGTTTCTGCTGCCCCCTGGATCATGCGGGGGTCCGGGTCCACGAAAATAGAGGTCCGGATGCCCCGGCTTTTGAACCGGCGGATAACCTCTCGCAGGAATTCCCTGTGTTCCAGGGTATCCCATCCGGCATTGCTGGTAATGGCATCCCGGGCATCGGGAACCAGGGTAACCTGTTCCGGCCCCACCTTCAGGACCAGATCGATAAAGGCTGGGATGGGGTTGCCCTCGATATTCAGTTCGGTGGACACCACCTTCCGGAGGTCCCTGGCATCCTGGTAACGGATATGGCGTTCATCGGGCCGCGGATGAATGGTGATGCCATCGGCACCAAAGGCTTCGATATCCGCTGCCGTCTTCAGCAGGTCGGGCAGGTTACCCCCGCGGGCATTCCTCAAAGTGGCTATTTTATTAATATTTACACTTAAACGGGTACGACTCATGGGTTTATCGATTTTGCGGCACAAAAATACAAATTAGGCATGCCTTTTGAGATTTAAAATCGTTATTTTGCAAGAGATACGTCGCATATGGAGATCCAGTCGCACTTAACCGATACTATCCAGGTTTTCACCACCGGGGATCTGCTGCGGCAGGTTGCGGAATTTTTCAGGGAGTCAGTGCATTCCCATGTAGCCATTACAGAAAATGGCCGATACCTCGGGGTTATATCGGAAGAGGACCTGGGCAGTTTTGACGAAAACAAAAAGATCAGTGACTACCGCTATAACCTGGAAACCTTCCATGCGCGGAAAGATGCGTCCTGGCTGGAGGTATTGGAAACTTTTGCACGGAATGAGACCAACCTTTTGCCAGTGCTCGGGGAAGAACAGGAAGTGCTGGGGTATTATCAGTTGCTGGATGTGCTGGGCCTGCTTACGGAAACCCCGTTTTTCCGGGAGCCAGGGGGGATCCTGGTAGTGGCCAAGGGGAGCAAGGACCACTCCTTCAGCGAAATCTCCCAGATCATCGAAAGCAACAACACACGTATCCTGGGAGCCTTTATCACCGATATACAGAACGATGTGGTAGTGACCACCATCAAAATAAGTTCCGAAAATTTCAGCGAACTGCTCCAAACCTTCAGGCGCTATAATTACAGCATCCTATTCGGGACCATTCACGACCAATTCCTGGAAGACCTCAAACAACGCTCCGATTATCTAGACAAATACCTTAACGTCTGAGCCGCCATGAAAGTCGCTATTTATGGCCAGACCTATCAGGACCAAAGCCCGGAATACGTCCTTGAGCTCCTGGACGAACTCCGCAAGGTGTCTGCTTCTGTAAGCATCGAAAAGGAGTTCTGTACTTTCCTGTCCGGGCATGGGGACCCCGGAAGCCACGATACCTTCACACATGACGAGGGGCTGGATTCCGGTTTCGACCTTTTTGTGAGTTTCGGGGGGGACGGCACCATCCTGCGTGCCATGACCTATGTGCGCGATCTGGGGATCCCTGTGGTCGGCGTCAATACAGGCCGGCTTGGATTCCTGTCGACCTTCAGGAAGGAGGAGGTGCGGAAAGTGGTTCAGGAATTCCTGTCTGGTGCGTATACCCTGGTCGACCGGAGTTTGGTGGAACTGCACGCCGATTTTGAGATCCCCGAATTCGGGGACCTGAATTTCGCCCTGAACGAAATCACGGTCAGCCGGAAGGATACCACTTCGATGATCACTGTGGAAACCTACCTGAATGACGAATACCTGACTTCCTATTGGGCCGACGGGCTTATTGTTGCCACTCCCACAGGGTCTACAGGCTATTCCCTGAGTTGCGGGGGCCCGGTGATCACCCCCACGGCGCGCTCGCTGGTGATCACTCCCATAGCCCCCCACAACCTGAATGCCCGCCCCCTGGTAATTTCAGACAATACGACCATCCGCCTTAAGGTTTCCGGGCGAGAAGACAACCACCTGGTCTCCCTCGACAGCCGGATCGCTTCCCTGGAGAACGGGAAGGAAATCACCATCAAAAGGGCCGGTTTTACGGTAAGGATGATCGAGTTTGCCTCCGAAAGTTTCTTCAAGACCATCCGCAACAAATTGCTGTGGGGGCAGGACCGCCGGAATTGAGGCTTCCCAAAAACAATAAAAGGAGGCAAATCCTGTTTATCATTGCAGAACGGGAGGAGGGGTTACCCCCTTACTCGAATTTCGAAAACTGTATATTTGCAATCTTTTAGAAACACATGAGGAGCCTGGTAATCGTTTTTTTTGCCCTGTTCTGCGGGGCACTGTGCGCACAATCCTACGAGGCGGGGATTTTGGCCGGGGGCCTCAACAACATTGGCGATGTAGGCAGGATGAACTACATCGCGCCTTCCGGCCCGGCTTTCGGGGGGATTTTCAAATGGAACAAGAGTAAACGCTATGCCTGGAGGGCCAGCCTGTTATATGGGAAATTTACTGCGGATGACGGGGCCTCCGGCCTCACTTCCCGACAACAGCGGAATTATTCCATGGACAACACGGTTTTCGAGGCGTCAGCCGGGCTCGAATTCAACTTTGTGGAATACAACCTGCACCAGCTGGGTCCTGCCTTCACCCCCTATCTCTATACCGGGCTCACCTATTTCAGGTACGGGTATTACTATTTTGACGCGACAGGGCAGCTGCAGGATATCAACCAGCGAGACGGCTCGTTTGCCATCCCTATTACCGTAGGCTTTAAGATAAGGTTGCAGGATTTTCTGATCCTGGGCGCCGAAATTGGTGCGCGATATACGTTTACAGATAACCTGGACGGAAGCAATCCCGAAGGCAGCAATTATGAACCCTTCCGTTTCGGAAATATTTTAAGTAATGATTGGTATGTCTTTTCCGGAATTACTTTAACTTATACCTTTGGCAGAACACCCTGCACCGATTGTTTTCAATAAAATGAATACCATTGATGATTTAACGGATGATAACCTGCCCGCACACATGGCCATCATTATGGACGGGAACGGCCGATGGGCCAAACAACGCGGGAAACTCCGCATTTTCGGGCATGAGAATGGGGTGAATGCCGTGCGGAATACCGTCGAGAATTGTGCCAAGATCGGCATAGGTTACCTGACCCTTTACGCCTTTTCCACCGAAAACTGGAAACGCCCCAAACTGGAGGTGGAAACCCTGATGAAGCTCCTGGTGGCATCTCTTAAAAAGGAACTGAAAACCCTCAATGACAACAATATAAAACTGAAGGCCATTGGCAATATAGAAACCCTGCCCAGGCAGGCAGGAAAGGAGTTAAAGGAAGTGATCTCCAAAACAACTGCCAACACCGGCATGACCCTGACTTTGGCCCTAAGTTATGGGGCCCGCGAAGAAATAAAAACCGCAGTACAGCAGCTGTGTACCAAAGTTAAAAATAATATAATTTCTCCCGAAAATATTGATGAAGCCGTTATAAATAACCATCTTTACACGCACAATTTGCCAGACGTAGACTTGCTAATCCGCACCAGTGGTGAGCGCCGGATCAGCAATTTTTTACTTTGGCAGATAGCCTATGCCGAATTATATTTTATTGATGTATTTTGGCCGGATTTTAGCGAACACCATTTAGTGGAGGCCATCATCAATTACCAGAACAGAGAACGAAGATTTGGAAAAACTAGCGAACAACTCATCCGGCGGTATGAATAAGTTCATATCTCTTGAACACCTACTCACCTTCCTGCTCCTTTTTTTTATCACCTATACCCACGCCCAGGAGACCTCCTATGAAGACGGCAAGTCCTATATCCTCGGGGGACTCGATGTAACCGGGCTCAAAAGCTATAACGAACAAACGGTAAAAACCTATACCGGCCTCCGCACCGGAGAACCCATCACAGTGCCAGGAGACAAGATCAGCGCGGTGATCAAAAAACTTTGGGGGCTGGAATTGTTCAGCGATATCGCATTTTATGTGACCCGTGTGGAAGGGGATAGCATCTACCTGGAATTGAATATCCAGGAACGCCCCACCCTGTCGGATGTGACGGTATACGGGATAAAAAAGCGAAAACTCAAAGACATCCTCAAGGATACCGACCTGAAAAAGGGGAAAAAATTAACCCAGAGCCTGATCGCCAATACCAAGAATTACCTCCAGAACAAATACAAGAAACAGGGGTACCTGAATGCCCGGGTGACCATCGCCACAGTAGAGGATACCACCCAGACCAATGCAGAAAAAATGGTGATCAATGTAAAGAAGGGGGAAAAAGTCAAGGTGCGCGATATTACGTTTGAGGGAAATGAAAAGCTTTCCGGCCACAAATTGCGGGGGGCGATGAAGAACACCAAGGAAAAACGGTTCGGCAGGTTCTGGAAAAAATCGAAATATATCCCGGAGGACTATAAGGAAGACCTTAGCTCGGTGATCGACAAATATGCGGAGAACGGGTACCGGGATGCCCGCATCCTGTCTGATACGGTCATGACCGTGAACAAGAAGAAAATCGATATCCATATCAAAGTGGAGGAAGGGGATAAGTACTATTTCGGGAATATCGATTTCGTGGGCAATTCGGTATATACAGACCGGCAATTGAGCCAGGTCCTGGGCATCCGGAAAGGACAGACCTACAACGGGGTATTGCTTCGTAAACGCATCGCAGACGATACCAAGCCCGACGCTGCAGACCTAACAAACCTTTACCAGAACAACGGCTACCTGTTTTCCCAGATCAACCCCGTGGAAGTTTCGGCGGCCAACGACACCATCGATTTTGAGATCCGAATCATCGAAGGGAAGGAGACTTTTTTGAACCATGTTACCGTGGTTGGGAACGACAAGACGAATGACCATGTGATCTTCCGGGAATTGCGCACCCGCCCCGGGCAGAAATACAGCAAGGAAAATATCATTCGAAGTGTCCGCGAACTGGGGCAGCTTGGCTTTTTTGACGCGGAACAGATCAAGCCCGATATCCAGAACCCGAATCCGAATGAGGGTACGGTGGACCTTCAATACAGCCTGGTGGAATCCGGGTCGAGCCAGATAGAGCTGCAGGGAGGCTATGGAGGGGGCGGGTTCATTGGGACCCTTGGGCTTTCCTTCAGCAACTTCTCCATTCAGAACCTGTTCCATGGAGAAGCCTATAGGCCTGTGCCCATGGGAGACGGGCAAACCTTCGCCCTTCGATTGCAGGCCAGCCGCACCTTCCGGGTATATAGCATCAACTTCGCCGAACCCTGGCTGGGCGGGAAGAAACCCGTACGCTTCAACCTTTCCCTTTCGAGGACCCAGCAGTTCCTGGCCTCCTATAGCAATAGCGGAAGGATACAGGTGAATAAAGACCAGCAATTCTCCATCACGGGGATCTCCCTGGGCCTAGCCAAGCGCGTGCAATGGCCCGATGACTTTTTCACTATTTCACATTCGGCCAGTTACCAACTGTACGATTTTAAGAATTACCGCACCGGGCTGTTTAATTTCGGGAACGGGCAATCCAATTCCCTGGCCTATACCCTGGGCATTTCACGGAGTTCTGCAGGCCCTGGGCGGATCTATCCCCTCAACGGTTCTATATTTGAATTAACCGCCAAGTTTACCCCTCCCTATTCCCTTTTCAGCAACAAGGATTTTAAAGGCCTGAAAGACCGGAGTGCGGAGCTGAACCAGCTGCAGCGAGACCGGGCTGCGGTGGGGCAGAGCCTGACGACAGCAGAGCGCGATGAACTGGAAAGCGTAGACCAGGAACGCTTCAAATGGCTGGAATACTACAAAGTTAAATTTACTGGCGACTGGTATCAAAGGCTGGTGGATAAACTGGTACTCCGGACCAACATAGAATTCGGATTCCTCGGGAGTTATAACAGCGATGTGGGCAAAGTACCCTTTGAGCGATTTTTCCTCGGGGGCGACGGCCTGGGGAGGAACTTCACACTCGATGGGCGCGAAACCATACAGCTGAGGGGGTATGAAAATAATTCCCTCACGCCAGTAGACCCGTTGACCGGGCAACAGGAAGGCGGGATTGTGTATAATAAATACTCTATGGAACTCCGGTATCCGCTTACCCTGAAACCTTCCGCTTCCATTTTTGCGTTAACATTTCTAGAAGCCGGGAATTCCTTCAACAATTTTCAGGAGTTTAATCCGTTTCAAATAAAAAGATCGGCCGGAGTAGGATTAAGAATATTCATGCCCGCCTTTGGTCTTTTGGGGATAGACTTTGGCTATGGCTTCGATGAAGACCTGAGGCCACAGTCGGCAGGGGGCGGTCCCAGCGGATGGCAAACGCATTTCATAATCGGACAGCAATTCTAACGGCCACTCACTTTCCTAAAAGCCTTTGGGATCTAAGGCGCTCATTTTAATAGTTTTACTAATTTTGGCACGATATTTTCTATGTAACAAAAAGCATTTGCAATGAAACACAAAGTTCTTTTTATGCTTCTGGCCATAACCTGTGCGGGCTATTGCTTCGGACAGCGCGGCGTGAGGATCGGCTATGTGGACATGGAGTATATCCTGGAGAATGTGGAGGAGTACCGCGAAGCCAGTGAACAACTGGAGAACAAGGTACAGAAATGGAAGTTGGAAATAGAGGCCAAACAGAAGGTGATAGACCAGATGAAAAATGACCTGGAGGCCGAAAAAGTATTACTGACAGACGAACTGATCGAGGAACGGGAAGAGGACATTCAGGTCCTGGAAAAGGAATTGCTTGAATATCAACAGGACCGCTTCGGGCCTCAGGGTGACCTGGTGATGCAGAAACGGCTCCTGATACAGCCGATACAGGATCAGGTATTCAATGAAGTACAACAGATAGGCGCCAATAAAAGGTATGATTTTATTTTTGATAAATCTGCGGATGTCGTAATGTTGTACTCCGAAAAAAGATTCGATATCAGCGACCTGGTTTTAAGGGGGATTGCCAGGACCCGAAAAATCAGCGCTCCGAAGAATAAAGAGGATGAGCGCAACCGCCTGAAGGAATTCGAGGAAGAGCAGGCCCAGGAGGATGAAGAGATGACCGATGCGCTCAAAGAGCGACTGGAACGGGCCGAACAGGCCGAACAAACCAGGATCAAAACGGCGGAAGAACGCCGGGAGGAACAACTCAAGCTTCGGGAAGAGCGCAAGAAGGCTTATGAAGCCAGGCGGCAGAAATTACTGGATGAACGGGAAACACGCAAGAAGGAAAAAGAAGAAGAACGCCAGCAGCTGATCGAATCCAAGAACGATACGATCGAAAATGAACAGAACTAAAATTAACTCTCAATAATAGTAAATTCGAAATCATGAAACACCTTAAAAAACTAGCACTCATTGTTGTTGTTTTTATAGCCGCTACCAGCTTTGTCCAGGCGCAAAGCAAGATTGCCCATATTAACGTTTCCGAATTGTTGTCCCAGATGCCTGAAATGAAGGCTGCCCAGGGCGAATTAAAAAAGTTGCAGGAAACCTACAAGGCAGATATCGAGAGTAGCGTTTCGGAACTGAAAAACAAATACACCCAATACCAGAGTGAGGCCGCTTCCATGTCTGAAGAAGAAAACCAGAAGCGCGCTCAGGAATTACAGGGGTACGAAAAAAACATCGGGGAAGCCCAACAGGCTGCCCAGGACGAACTGTCCAAAAAACAGGCCGAGCTGATGGAACCCATTTCCAAAAAAGCCATAGCTGCCATTGAAAAAGTGGCCGCCGCCCAGGGGTTCGACTATGTAGTAGACGCCAGTCCGGGCAGTGGTATTATTGTGGCCAAAGGCAAGAACCTGTTGCCCGAGGTGAAACAGGAACTGGGGTTCTGATACGCCCGCTACCGTATTAAAACCGTCCGTCCGCGACGGTTTTTTTATGGCTGCCCTGCCGCCGCGCGACCAAATGCATTCCCTATGAACGATCAGCCGATTGGCCTATTCGATTCCGGAGTTGGGGGGATTTCCATCTGGAAGGAGATCCACGAGCTTTTGCCCTTTGAGGACACCATCTACCTGGCCGACAGCCGGAACGCGCCATACGGGGAAAAAACGCGGGAGGAAATCCTCCGGCTTTGCACCAAGAATACGGATTACCTGCTGGCACAGGGTTGCAAACTCATCGTCGTGGCCTGCAATACGGCCACCACCAATGCGATAGCCACCCTCAGGGCCCGTTATGATGTCCCGTTTATCGGGATAGAACCAGCCATCAAACCGGCTGCCCTGCATTCCCGGTCCGGCAACGTAGGCGTGCTGGCCACCAGGGGCACCCTGAGCAGCAACCTCTTCCATTCCACCTCAAAATTACATGCCCGTGGCATTCACCTGGTGGAGCAGGAAGGCAGGGGATTGGTGGAACTGATCGAAGCAGGGAAGGCGCTGGCCCCGGAGGCCCGGGAATTATTGCAGCGGTACCTGCAGCCCATGCTGGCAGCCCGCATAGACCACCTGGTCCTGGGCTGTACGCATTATCCTTATCTTATTCCACTGCTGAAAGAGTTGCTGCCCGATTCGGTCCGTATAATCGATTGCGGGGAAGCCGTGGCGCGGCAAACCCATCACATATTGCAGGAAAAAGGGCTCCTTAGCGGGCGGCGTACCGGAGGCAGACATCGCTTTTATACCAATGCCGACCCGGAAATCCTGCAGGCATTTGCCAAAGAGGCCGCAGACGGGGTAGAGGTTTCACGACTCGATTTTTAGGCCCCGGCCGGGAGGTTTTTGCGCCGTATAAAGGTGCGGTAGGTAAAGGCAAAAGCATGCCGGTCATCCCTGGGATGGTATACTTCGCTAATGAGTTCCCATTCGCCCGTATCGATATCCGGAAAAAAAGTGTCTCCTGCGAAACTGCCATGGACCCGGGTGAGTTCAATAGTATCTGCGACGGGTATGGCCTGGGCGTAAATGGTACCACCCCCGATGACATAGGCCGTCTCCTCGCCCTCGACTTTTTGAATAGCTTCCTGCAACCCATGCACCACCTCGCATTGCGGGTGCTCAACTGAATAGGATGTATCCCGTGTAATGATGATATGGTGGCGGCCGGGAAGGGGTTCTGGAAACGTTTCGAATGTCTTCCTGCCCATGATCATCGCATGCCCCATCGTAAGCCGCTTAAATCGCCTGAAATCGTCCGGGAGGTGCCACAGAAGCTGGTTGTCCCGGCCGATGGCGTTGTCTTCCCCCGCCGCTGCTATCAAGACAAGCCTGGCCATTAATTTTCCTTTTTGTTGATATGGGACGACGGGAATTCGGTTTCGATCTCCTTTTGCATGGCGGCAATCCTTTCCCGTTGTTTTTTTACCAGCTTTTCGCGCTGCGCCCGTTCCCATTCCCTGCCCATAAACCGGTGCGTCACAAAAACGTTCACCAGGTGAAGGACCAGAAGAAAGGCCCAGCCCAGGATAACCCATAGAAACCAGTCATAATCTGCTCCGTATCGGAAAATCTTATTGATCAGGAAGAGGAAGAGGCACCCGATCAAAAAAACGACGAAGTGGCGGAATAACTGCTTTTTCTGCCGGATCTTTGCCTGGGCATACTCCAGCTGTTCGTGCTGTGCCTGATCTATTTCAGATGGCTTGTTCTTCCGGGAAAACATGATATTAGTATCTTTAGACACAAAGATAACGGAATTCCAATAGATCCATACTTTGCCACATGCCCTGGCTGCGTAACGAAATCCCCTTTCTAAATACTTGCACCTATGCCAATACGGCTGCTTCCGGCCTGCTCACCCGGGGCCTGCTGGAATGGCGCGGAGCCCATGACCGCGCTTATTTTGAAGGGGGCAGCGGCATGAAAATGAAAAGTTTTGAATTATTCCCTGAAACCAAACAGAACCTGTCGGCCTTCTTCAATTGCCCGGCAGATTCCATAGCGCTGACCCCTAATTTTTCCATCGGGCTGAATTTTTTGCTTGAAGGGCTGGATCCTGGCAAACGGGTGCTTCTACTGCGCGGCGATTACCCTTCCCTCAACTGGCCTTTTGAAAGCCGTGGTTTTGACACACATTACGTTGCATGTGGGCGTGACCTCGAATCCGATATCCGGCAAGCGGTATCTGAAAAGAAAATCGACATCCTGGCCCTGAGCCTGGTCCAGTGGGTAAACGGCCTTAAAATCGCCCCGGGTTTTCTCAATACGCTGAAAAAAGACCACCCCTATTTGCTGATCCTGGCAGACGGGACCCAGTTCTGTGGTGCTTTCGGCCTGGATTTTGCCAAAAGCGGGATTGACGTACTGGGAGCCAGCGGGTATAAATGGATGCTGGGGGGATTTGGCAATGCGTTCTTTTTATTCGGCGAAAGCACAGAAGGATATTTTAACCCCCGGGCCACCGGGTATAACGCCGCCGGAGGCGACCTGGAGCAGCAACATCACATAGGCTTTCCCCTACACCTGGAACCCGGCCATTTGGACAGCCTTAATTTTGGCAGCCTCAACTATGCCTTGGGGCAATTGGCCACTATTGGCATGGAAGCAATTGAAACGCACAACCGACAGTTATCTGCACGTTTCCGCGAAGGCCTGGAAGATACCTTATGGTTGGAGCCCTGGGTCCGGGAGCGTCCGGACCACGGAACATTCTTCAGCATTCGCGGGGATCAGGCCCTTTATGAATACCTGCAAAAAAACCAGGTGGTCTGCGCGAGAAGGGGCGGGGGGATCCGCTTGGGATTCCACCTCTACAATGAACAGGACGAAGTAGACCATATTTTGGAATTACTTCATAAAGCAGCCAACAAGCTGTCTCCTTGTGAATAAATACTCTTAAATTTTACCAAGGTGCGTGCCCCTTGGCATTAATTTTATTAAATTCATAAATCTTGGTTAACTAATTGTGTATTAGTTGTTTTATGTTTTCTTTTGCCGAAAATTTCAGAAAACCTAATTTCTTAAAAATAATTTTGTCATGGCTATTTCAAAACAATTTCTAAAGACCAAACCGGTCTGTAAAGTAACATTCACCGTACCTGCGGAAGACGCAAAAAAAGTTGCGGTAGTAGGGGATTTCAACAATTGGAACCCCAAAGGGAGCGCCCTTAAAAAATTAAAAAACGGAAGCTTCAAGGGAAGTTTTGACCTTCCTAAAGATCAGTCCTATGAGTTCAAGTACCTGATAGACGGGGTATATGTAAATGACAACGAGGCCGATCGTTATCAGTGGAACGATTACGCAGGAGCAGAAAACGGAGTCCTGGAACTCTGAGCACCCTCAGGCAAAGAAAGCAGGCCGGGACCATTAGGTTCCGGTTTTTTTTTGCCCGCTACTCCCGACTATGGCTGCCCGCTCATGTTTTTTTCCCAAAGAGGTAGTTCTTGTAGCTTCCTGCGGGGTCGGTAAACTGTGCCAGGGGCTTGAGCCCGGCTTTTTCGGCCAGCCAGTTTACCGTGGCGTCGTCGTATTTTTGAGAAATTTCGGTATGGATGCTTTCCCAGGGTTCCAGATGCACTGTGAGGTCCAGCGCCCCTATATGCACCACCTGCCTCCGTTTGGAAACCAGGTAGCTCCTGGCCGTACCGGTTTCGGGGTCGTAAACTTCCCAGTGGATAAAGGCATCCGGATCAAAATCCCCGCCCAGTTCGCGGTTGATCCGCAGCAGGACATTCTTGTTAAAGGCTTCGGTAATCCCCTGCGGATCATTGTAGGCATTCATGATCTTCTGAGGGTGCTTTTTTTGGTCGAACCCGATAAACAGCAGGTCGTCCTCCTTCATAAGGCCCTGTAAGCCCTGCAGGAATTCCACCGCTTGCGGGTGCAGGAGGTTCCCGATATTGGATCCCAGGAAGAGGATCACCTTCCGGTCATTCTGAAGGTTGTTCAGCTCTTTAAGGGCTTCAAAATAAGTCCCCTGCCGGGTTTCGATTTCTATTTCCGGCAGCTCCTGCCGTATGGATTCGTGTAGCATGGAGAGGGCATTCCCGCTGATATCCACAGGTTGGTATTTGAATTCGGCGCCCTGTTCCCGGAGCTCCCGCAGGAGGATCTTGGTCTTTTTGCCGTCTCCTGCCCCCAGTTCAATAAGCCGAAAGGCCCTGCCACGGTCGATAAACCGCTTGCAAATGGCTGATTTATGCAGCTTGAATATATCCAGTTCGGCCCGGGTGAGGTAATAATCGGGCATCTCCATGATTTCCTGGAAGAGCTTATCCCCCCTTTTGTCGTAGAAGTACTTGGAGGAAATATACTTCGGGCAGTCGGTCAGCCCCTGGTAAACATCCCGGTGGAAGGCTGTTTCGAATTTTGTGGTGGATTTTGTAGGCATAGGCACTTGGTCGGGATTATCTGGCCAACCTTAATCCGGTGAACTGCCATCTTGCATGGGGGGGGAAGAAGTTCCGGTAAGTTGGCCGCGTATGTTTCTCGGGAGTCGCAACAGACCCACCCCTGAGGACTTTTTGATTGACCATGAATTTGCCGTTGTATTCGCCCAGCGCTCCTTCCGCTTTCGTGTACCCGGGATAGGGCAGGTACGCACTTTCTGTCCACTCCCAGCGCTCTCCCCAGGGGAAATATTCCTGGGCGGCTTCCCACTCGAATTCTGTAGGCAGCCGGTAACCCTTCCATTGGGCATAGGCAAACCCCTCATAGTAAGACAGGTGGGCCACCGGTCCGTTTGGATCCACTTCCTGCAGGCCGTTTAATGTATAATAATGCCAGCTTCCATCGATCTGGTGCCAGTAGAGCGGGCTGCGGAGTTTGTGGCGGCAGACCCAGTCCCAGCCTTCTGCATGCCAGTATCCAAAATGGGTATAGCCCCCTGCTTCCATAAATTCAAGATATTCCGAATTAGTTACCAGCTTGTTGCTGATCTCGAAGGGCTGCAGGTACACTTTATGCTTTTTGCGCTCATTGTCGTAACAGAAACCATCCCTGCCGTACCCGATCTCATAGAGGCCGGGGTCCATCCGTATCCATTCCTGCTCGGGAGGGCCGGGCCGGTACTCCGCGATCTGCCCGGAATAGGCAGGTAACAAGGGGTTATTGCCCAGGATGAACTTGATATCGGCAAGCAGGAGTTCCTGGTGTTGCTTTTCGTGATGGATACCAATCTCCAGCAGAGACCCCCATTCGACATGACCCTGCTGTTGGTCGAAAAGTGCCTTAATAGCGTTGGTCACATGATGTCTGTATGCATAGACCATTTGGACGGAAGGCCTGGATAAGTTTCCCCTTTCGGCCCGCACCACCCGTTTGCCTACTGCCTCATAATAGCTGTTGAAGACAAATGAGAAATCCTTGTTGAAAACCTTATAATCGGGGGCATAAGGCTTGAGGATAAATTCCTCGAAGAACCAGCTGCTATGGCCTAGATGCCATTTAGGCGGGGAAACATCTTCCATGGGTTGTACCACATAATCTTCGGTTTCCAGCGGGGCACAAAGGTCTTCCGTATGTTTTCTCGTATCCAGGAAAAAATCCAGGAGGGTTTCGATAAGTATCATCGCAAAAGTTTACCCCTAAAGATAAGAACTTTTACCGGAGCTCCCTGTATCCGGTTTGTGAAGATTCCTTTGCCAAATGATGCCGTCTACAGCCCTGGAGGGCCTTGCCAGGCGGTTAAACGGCCACCTGGCCCTTGATGGCCGGATGGGGATGGTAACCTACCAGGGTGAAATCCCCGTAAGTGAAATCCAGGAGTTCACGGACTTCGGGATTGAGTTTCATTTGTGGGAGTGGACGGGGTTCACGGCTCAACTGCAGTCGGATTTGCTCCAGATGGTTGTTGTAGATATGGGCATCGCCGAAGGTATGGATGAATTCCCCGGGGGCATAGCCGCAAACCTGGGCCAGCATAAGGGTCAGGAGCGCATAGGAGGCAATATTGAAGGGAACACCCAGGAAGATGTCTGCTGAACGCTGATACAATTGGCAGGAAAGTTTTCCTTCGGCCACATAGCATTGAAAAAAAGCATGGCAGGGGGGGAGGGCGGCCTTTCCCTTAGCCACGTTTTCTGAAAAGGAGCGGGAAGTGTCGGGCAATACCCCCGGGTTCCATGCAGACACCAGCATACGCCGGCTGTCCGGGTTCTGTCTGAGGTTTTGCACCAGTTGCTGTATCTGGTCGATCCCCTCACTGTTCCAGTTGCGCCACTGATGCCCGTATACAGGGCCCAGGTCCCCGTTGGCATCGGCCCATTCATTCCAGATGCGGACCCCGTTTTCCTGGAGGTATCCTATGTTGGTATCCCCCTTGAGGAACCAAAGCAATTCGTGGATTATGGATTTAAGGTGCAGCTTTTTGGTGGTTACCATGGGGAAGCCCTCGCTAAGGTCGAACCGCATTTGGTAGCCGAAGACACTCAGGGTTCCCGTGCCCGTGCGATCGCTTTTCCCGGATCCGTGTTTCAGGACATGCCTTAATAAATCATGGTATTGTTTCATAAAAAGACTCGCTGTAAATTCCCTATGGTTTCAATGAATTTGTTTGGATTCGATTTCCTGGCAAAATTACGGTTTGGGGCCAGATGCGAGCCGATTCCGGGTGGGGAGTTATTAAAATTTATCAACTTGGGGCCACTGCGGGCCGGCAAATTAGCCGAGGATCATCCCGGCTATGGTGGCGGATAGGAGGGAGGCGATGGTGCCGCCCAGGACGGCCCGCATCCCGAATTCTGAAAGCAATTGTCGCTTCCCGGGTGCCAGGGACCCGATCCCCCCGATTTGTATGCCGATTGAGGCGAAATTGGCGAAACCACAGAGCATATAGGTGGCCATAATGGTAGATTTGCTGTAATGAAAATGTGTGGCACTGGCCAGGTCTTTCAGGCCCGCCAGCTGAATATATCCGATAAATTCGCTGGCTGCCAGCTTGATCCCCAGCAATTGCCCCATCAGCATCATGTCTTGTTGTTGCACCCCGATCAACCACATAAGGGGCGCAAAGACCACCCCGAGGATGGCTTCCAGGGAGAATTTGTCGTAGGGAGAATGCGCTGTAATCCATTCATTGAGGCTGGTGATATCTCCCACCCACCCCAGGATGCCGTTGATCATGGCGATGAAAGCGACGAATACGAGTAGCATGGCGCCCACATTCACGGCCAGCCGCAACCCTTCGGTGGTCCCGTTGGCGATGGCGTCGAGCAGGTTCGACCCGATCTGTTCGTGGGTGATTTTTATTTCGGTGTCAATCGCCTCGGTCTGGGGGTAGAGCATCTTGGAAACCAGGATGGCCCCCGGTGCCGCCATGACCGATGCGGCGAGCAGGTGACGCGCGAATTCCAGTCGCAGGGCTTCATCGCTCCCCCCCAGGAAGCCAATATAGGCCGCCAGCACACCCCCGGCCACAGTGGCCATTCCCCCGACCATGACCAGCAGGATCTCGGACTTGCTCATCTTTTCCAGATAGGCCTTGATCAGGAGGGGCGATTCGGTCTGTCCCAAAAAAATATTCCCGGCTACAGACAGGCTTTCGGCACCCGAAATTCTCAGGGATTTGGCCAGGAGCCAGGCCAGGCCCTTTACGATTTTCTGAATGACACCCAGATAGAAAAGAACGGAGGTAAGCGCGGAAAAGAAGATGATGGTTGGCAGGATCTGGAACGCAAAGACATATCCCACGCTGGGGTCATCCACATTCAGGAGGTTCCCGAGCAGGAACTGGCTTCCGGCCATGGTATAATCCAGGATTTTCACAAAGAATTGCCCGATTTGCCGGAAAACGAACTGGATGGCCGGAACCTTCAGGATGCCTATGGCCAGCATGATCTGTATCCCCAGGCCGATGCCCACCGTTTTCCAGTTGATGGCCCGGCGGTTGGCACTGAAAAGAAAGGATAACAGCAGTAGTACGGCCATCCCCAACATCCCCCTTAAAAAAGTGTTGAAGGTAAATCCCTGATTGGGGACCAGGGTATCCCGGCCGGCAGCAGCCAGCTGGGTTACGGTACTGTCGATCACCGAGGTAGGGAGGGTATCTTGTGGGAGGTGGTTCTGAGCTGAAAGCGGGATGGAAATTACTAACAAAAGAAGAAGGAGCCAGAACCGGTGTCTCATGCAAGAGGTGCTAGGTTAATGCTTGCGTTTGGAAATTTCGTCGCGCAACTTGGCTGCTTTTTCGTAATCTTCCCCCTTAACAGCCTTATCCAGTTCCTTATGCAGTTCGTCCAGGCTGAGTTCTTTGTAAGGCGCAGACGAGGCGGAGTCTATCTCTACCGTTTCACCTTCCTGCAGGATCTCATCCACCACGATGCTGTCGTCGCCTTCCTCTTTTTCCTTGTCTTTGGAGGAAAATTTCAGGAAGATTCCCGCCTTGTCGAGGATGGTCTTATAGGTAAAAATAGGGGCATTAAACCGGAGGGCCAGTGCGATGGCGTCGCTGGTTCGGGCATCGATGATCTCCTCGATCTTGTCCCTTTCGCAGATAATGCTCGAATAGAAGACCCCGTCTACCAGTTTATGGATGATCACCTGTTTGACCACAATCTCAAACCGGTCTGCAAAATTTTTGAAAAGATCATGGGTGAGCGGCCGCGGAGGTTTTATTTCCTTTTCCAGGGCGATGGCTATGGATTGTGCTTCAAAGGCACCGATCACAATGGGTAGTTTTCTGTCCCCTTCCACTTCATTCAAAATCAAGGCATAGGCGCCATTCTGGGTTTGGCTGTATGAAATGCCCTTTATTTTTAACCGTACTAAGCTCATATTCATGTAATCCGCAAAAAGCTGCATGAACAAAGGGTTGTCCCTTGGTTTCATCAGCCCTTTAAAGCCACAAATTAACAAAAATTAAGCGGTTTGGGTCTTAAATTCCTTTAATTTTTCGATGAGTTTGGGCACTACTTCGAAGGCATCCCCTACTATTCCGTAATCTGCCGCTTTGAAAAACGGGGCATCGGGATCTATATTGATCACCACTTTTACCTTGGCGGCGTTGACCCCTGCCAGGTGCTGAATAGCTCCTGAAATTCCTATTGCGATATACAGGTTGCTGGCCACTGGTTTGCCGGTTTGCCCCACGTGCTCACTATGGGGCCGCCACCCCATATCGGAAACCGGTTTGGAGCAGGCTGTTGCTGCCCCGAGCACCTCGGCCAGTTCTTCTATCATCCCCCAGTTTTCGGGACCTTTCAAACCCCTGCCTCCGGAAACGACGATGTCGGCATCGGCAATGGTCGCCTTGCCCACCACTTTGTCCACTTCGACTGATTCCGTGCCGAAAAGGCCTTCATCCAGAGTAGGGGTATAGGATTCCACCGTATTTTCCACCGGATTTTCCACTTTGCCGAAGGCGTTGTTGGAAACCCCGATAATGGCTGTGTCTGCCAGTATCCTGGTATGTGCAAACCCTTTGTTGCTGAAGACCGTTCGCTTTACCACCACCGGATCAGTTCCCTGGGGGGCTGCAACCACATTGGGCACATAACCTGCATTCAGCCGGCCGGCGAGGAGCCCTGCCAGAAATTTGGCATCGGCACCGGAACTGATGACGATAACCTTAGCTCCTTCTTTCCCGGCGATCTCCGCGATCATGGCGGCATATGCCCTGGCGTTAAAAACCTTGAGTTTGGGATCCTGAATATCCAGGCTTTTCGAAACCCCATAAGCGGCCAATTCGCCTGGGTTGTTGTTGTTGACGGTTATGGCAGTGACCGAAGTGCCCATTTGGCGGGCCACTTCACTGGCATAGGAAGCCACCTCCCGGGCGTTTTTCCGGAATTTGCCGTTTTCGGATTCTGTATATGCGAGTACTGACATGCTGAATAGGTGTCTTTATTAAATTTTTAAGCGGGCCTGTGCCCCCTTGTACCGATACGAATGTTACTTTTTATATGACCTTGGCCTCGTTGTGCAGCAGGTCTACCAGTTCCCCAACATTGGAAGGGTCTACAAGTTTTACTTCCCCTTTGGGTGCGGGTTTTTCGAACTGCGTGTCCTCAATGGCTTGTGGAGCTTCCGTGGGTTCCACCACCTGCAATTTTTTCTGTCGCGCCATCATTATACCGCGCATATTTGGGATCTTCAGATCGCTTTCCTCCACAAGGCCTTTTTGGCCCCCGACGACCAGGGGGAAGCTTGTCTTCAGGGTTTCCTTGCCCCCGTCTATCTCCCTGAGGGCCGTTACTGAATTCCCCTCCACTTCCAGGCCGATGCAGGTATTCACAAAATTCATGTCGAGCAGGGATGCCAGGATGCCCGGTACCATGCCCCCGTTATAGTCGATGGATTCGCGGCCGCAGATCACGAGGTCGTATCCTCCGGAGCGGATGACCTCCGCCAGCTGCCGGGCCACAAAATAGCCGTCCGCTGGCACGGCATTCACCCGGATGGCTTCGTCTGCCCCTATGGCAAGGGCCTTGCGAATGGTCGGCTCCGCACTGGCCTCCCCCACGGTGGCTACATGGACCGTTGCCCCCTGTTTGTCCTTAAACCACATGGCGCGGGTTAATCCGAATTCGTCATTAGGGTTGATCACGAACTGAATTCCGGATGTGTCGAACGTACGGTTATCGTCCGTAAAATTGATCTTTGAAGTCGTGTCGGGCACATTGCTGATGCACACAAGAATTTTCATAGGGTCAAGGGATTTTCGTCGTTTTAAGATCGGACGCTAAGATAGCCATTAATTTTCATAAATACTATGCGTGCATAATAAAATTCATCTATTTTTTTAAGTCTGCCGGTCCGGGTTTTGGACAATATTTTTCTATTTTTGTTCGCATTCCTTTGCCGGGAATGCAAACCATGCATACGTATAGAAGATATGAAAACATTACAGTTTAGGGAAGCCATTGCAGAAGCCATGTCCGAGGAAATGAGACGGGATGAAACCATCTACCTGATGGGGGAAGAGGTGGCGGAGTACAACGGGGCTTACAAGGCTTCCAAAGGGATGCTGGATGAATTCGGGCCCGATCGCGTATTGGACACCCCTATATCCGAATTGGGATTTTCGGGGATTGGCATAGGATCTGCCATGAACGGGAACCGGCCTATCATCGAGTTTATGACTTTTAACTTTTCGTTGGTGGGCATAGACCAGATCATCAACAATGCCGCCAAGATCCGGCAGATGTCGGGCGGACAGTTCAATATCCCAATTGTGTTTCGTGGCCCCACGGCCTCTGCGGGGCAGCTAGGGGCCACCCATTCCCAGGCGTTTGAAAGCTGGTACGCGAACTGCCCGGGCCTGAAAGTCGTGGTCCCCTCCAACCCGAAAGATGCCAAAGGCCTGTTGAAATCGGCTATCCGGGATGACGACCCCGTGATTTTTATGGAATCCGAGCAAATGTATGGAGACAAGGGGGAAGTACCCGAAGGGGAGTATACGATTCCTCTGGGGAAGGCGGAAGTGAAACGGGAAGGTTCGGATGTAACCATCGTCTCCTTTGGGAAGATCATCAAGGAAGCTTTTAAGGCAGCCGAGGAATTGGAGGGAGAGGGGATCAGCTGTGAGATAATCGATCTGATGACCGTGCGCCCCATGGACCACGACACCATCCTCAATTCTGTCCGGAAGACCAACCGCCTGGTGGTCCTGGAGGAAGCCTGGCCTTTTGGCAAT
>Ga0102952_1000131_pt1 | contig 36753 bp, 28 predicted proteins | sample SalPon2A_C_D1_MG_FD_78506 | JGI IMG/M metagenome (GOLD analysis project Ga0102952, IMG submission 78506) | Soil microbial communities from South San Francisco under conditions of wetland restoration - Salt Pond MetaG R2A_C_D1_MG | ecosystem: Environmental > Terrestrial > Soil > Wetlands | place... | reverse complement strand
GTCGGGAAGTCCTGGTAGGCCAACTGAAAATTTTGAAGAAACCCTGTTGTCGGAAAGATGGCAGGTTTTTTTGATTTATGACCAGGCCAGGACGAGAACCTGCCCCGACCGCAGCGTCGGGTGCCTGCCCCGACCGCAGCTTAGGGACAATCCGGGTCCCTGGCCCTAAAACGGGAGGTATCCGATGCCTGGCCCGGCACAAAAGGCCCGGGACTGGCGGAAGAGGTAAGCCGGGAATCGACCGGACTCCGGCAGCCCATTATTTTCACTGGTCCCGAAAGGGCCACCCTTCCTTACGGGGTAGTGAAAAAGGGCCGCCAAAGAAGGCCGGTCCCATACCTATGTATAATATGGTGTCAAATGCGAATATATTCGCTTAGGCTGCAACTTGCTTGCAGCTCCTTTAAAAAATACCAGCAAGAATAGGGGAATGGGAAAGGCGTTGTTTCATTGAATATCGGGGCAAACTTTTAGCAGGCCCGGACGGCCTTACAGAATGTTCCCGGCCTTTTCATTCCCAAATCAAAAAAAGTTGTATATTTGCAGCACTGAAAGAATATAGACGTATTCATGAGGGGACAATTTGTCCCCTCTTTTATTACTGGAATTTTGTCAGTTACGGCCGGATGGGCCCTTTGCATTTCCCCTGAATTTATGGGGTAGCGGGCTCCCGTGGCCTGGGAAAACAAGGGAACGTATGTTGAAGGAAACCGTATTGCGCGTGTTGGAAAATGTGTTCCGGACGGAGGCCTCCCTTTTTTTGATTGACCTCCGGATAAGCCCGGACAACCAGATCCGCATCGTCCTGGACGGGGATCAGGGGGTAAGCCTGCAGCACTGTATGCTGGTGAGCCGCGCGGTAGAACAGGAACTGGACAGGGAAGAGGAGGATTTTTCCCTGGAGGTGACTTCAGCGGGTGCCACCGCGCCCTTGCAATTAGCCAGGCAGTATCCCAAAAATATTGGCCGGAAACTGGCGGTACGGTCGGCCGGGGGGAATTTCGAAGGCAAACTCACTGCCGTGAACGGGGAGGCCATCACCCTGGAATGGAAGGCCCGGGAACCCAAGCCGGTGGGGAAAGGTAAAAGAACGGTTCAGAAAAAGCAGGTGATAGCCTTTTCTGATATTCAGGAAGCAAAAGTTGTATTAAAGTTTTAATTGTAGGTCAAAAATGGAAAATATTGCGTTGATCGAATCTTTCTCTGAATTTAAGGATGATAAATTCATAGACAGGGTAACGCTTATGGCGATTTTAGAGGATGTATTCAGGAATGCGTTAAAGAAAAAATTCGGGTCGGATGACAATTTCGACATCATCATCAACCCGGACAAGGGCGATCTGGAAATCTGGAGGAACCGAACCGTGGTGGAAGACGGGGAGGTGGAGGACCCTAATGAACAAATATCCCTCAGCGATGCGCGTAAGATCGAACCCGATTTTGAGGTGGGTGAAGATGTGTCGGAAGAAGTGAAGCTAATCAACCTCGGAAGGCGGGCGATCCTGGCCCTCCGGCAAAACCTCATTTCCAAGATCCACGAACACGACAACACCACCATCTATAAGCAGTTTAAAGATCTGGAAGGGGAAATATACACGGCGGAAGTACACCACATCCGCCATAAGGCCATCATCCTGCTTGACGATGAGGGCAACGAAATCATCCTTCCGAAAGACAAGCAGATCCCCTCGGATTTTTTCCGGAAGGGAGACAATGTAAGGGGGATAATAGAGAGCGTTGAACTGAAGGGCAACAAACCCATGATCATCATGTCGCGCACCTCGCCCCAATTCCTGGAGCAACTCTTTTTCCAGGAGATCCCGGAAGTTTTCGATGGCCTGATCACCATAAAGAAGGCCGTACGTATCCCCGGGGAAAAGGCCAAAGTGGCTGTCGACTCTTATGACGACCGTATAGATCCGGTCGGCGCCTGCGTGGGGATGAAAGGCTCCCGTATCCACGGCATCGTCCGGGAACTGGGGAACGAGAACATCGATGTGATCAACTGGACCAACAACCCCCAGCTAATGGTTACCAGGGCGCTCAGCCCTGCCCGTGTGACATCGGTAAAACTGAATGACGAGAAAATGACGGCCCAGGTATTCCTCCGGCCGGAAGAAGTATCCAAGGCCATCGGCAGGGGAGGCCACAATATCCGGCTCGCCGGCCAGCTGACCGGCTACGAGATCGATGTCTTCCGCGAAGGCGTGGAAGAGGATGTGGAACTCACCGAGTTTTCCGATGAGATCGAGGCCTGGATAATAGAGGAATTTAAGAAGATCGGGCTGGACACGGCCCGCAGCGTCCTGGAACAGGATGTGGACGACCTCGTTAAACGGACCGATCTGGAAGAGGAAACCATAGCGGATGTCATCCGTATCCTCAAGGAGGAGTTTGAAGATTAAGCTATATATTAGCACCAAAAAACGAAAGAAGAGGTAAATAGATTTTATGGCAGATAATGCAACGATAAGGCTCAATAAGGTCTTGAGAGAATTGAATATATCATTGGACAGGGCTGTGGATTTCCTGGCATCCAAAGGACACGACGTGGATGCCCGCCCCAACTCCAAGATCTCTCATGACGTCTATCAGGTACTCCTGGATGAGTTCCAGACCGACATGAGCAAGAAAGTTGCATCCAAGGAGGTAGGCGAAGAGAAGCGAAAGGAAAAAGAAGCCATCCGCCTCCAACTGGAGCGCGAACAGGAGGAAAAGAGGAAAGCCAGGGAGAAAAAGGAAGCAGAGAAAGAAGTGATCTCGGCCAGGAAGGAACTGGCCGGCCCAAAAACCGTGGGCAAAATAGACCTGGACGCTCCCAAATCCAAAAAAGCCGAGCCCGCCAAAAAGGAAGAGCCGGCCAAACCTGCTGAGGAAAAACCGGCTGAGGAAAAACCGGCTGCTGAAAAACCGGAGGTTGCACCCAAAGAAACCGAGGAGGAAAAACCCCAGGTGATGGAAACCCAGTACAAGAAACTGGCCGGCCCGACCATTACCGACAAGATCGACCTCTCCCAGTTCAAGAAAGCTAAAAAGAAGAAAGAGGAAAAGAAAACTTCAAGCGACAAGAAAAAGAAAAGGAAACGAATTCTCAGCACCCCGGGGACCGGCGGAGGCGGTCGCGGTAAAGCGGGTGGCAAGAAAGGGCAGCGGTTTTCATCTTCTCAGAAGGTGGAGCCCACCGAGGAAGAAGTACAAAAACAGGTCCGGGAAACCCTCGAAAAACTGCAGGGGAAATCCAAGAAGGGAAAAGGGGCCAAATACCGAAGGGACAAGAGAGACCAGCACCGGCAACAGACCGAAAAGGACCTGGAACAACAGGAACTGGAAAGCAAGACCCTGAAGGTAACCGAATTTGTGACCGTGGGCGAAGTGGCCACCATGATGGACGTGCCTACCACGGATATTATTTCAGCCTGTATGTCGCTGGGGATCATGGTGACCATGAACCAGCGCCTGGACGCGGAGACCCTTTCCATCGTGGCCGACGAATTCGGTTATGATGTGGAATTCGTGACCACCGAACTGGAAGAAGCCATTGATGAAGAGGAGGATGCCCCGGAAGACCTGAAGCCCAGGGCACCTATTGTGACCGTAATGGGACACGTAGACCACGGGAAGACCTCCCTCCTGGATTATATTCGGGAAGAAAACGTGATCGCAGGGGAAAGCGGGGGAATTACCCAGCATATAGGGGCCTATGCCGTTGAACTGGAAGAAGGCCAGCGTATCACCTTCCTCGATACCCCCGGACACGAGGCATTTACGGCTATGCGTGCACGCGGGGCCCAGGTGACGGATATTGCCATCATCGTGATCGCGGCCGACGACGACATCATGCCACAGACCAAGGAAGCCATCAGCCACGCACAGGCAGCGGGGGTCCCCATTGTTTTCGCTATAAACAAGGTGGATAAACCCACAGCCAATCCCGAAAAGATCAAGGAAGGCCTGGCGGGGATGAACCTCCTTGTGGAAGACTGGGGCGGGAAGATCCAGTCTCATGATATTTCGGCGAAAACGGGGCAGGGAGTGAAAGAACTCCTGGAAAAAGTACTGCTGGAAGCCGAACTGCTCGAACTGCAAGCCAATCCTGAAAAACAAGCCTCCGGGACTGTGGTCGAAGCATTCCTCGATAAAGGCAGGGGCTATGTGTCCACTATCCTGGTACAGGCCGGAACCCTGCGGATCGGCGATTATGTATTGGCCGGTACCTGCAGCGGGAAAGTAAAAGCCATGCACGACGAAAGGGGCAAGGCGGTGAAGAGCGCCGGGCCTTCCACCCCGATCTCCATTCTGGGTCTGGACGGCGCACCCCAGGCCGGGGATAAGTTCAACGTGATGGAAGATGAAAAAGAAGCCAAACAGATTGCTGCAAAACGAAGCCAGTTGCAAAGGGAACAATCCGTTCGTACTCAGCGGCACATCACCCTGGACGAAATCGGAAGGCGTATCGCCCTGGGCGAGTTCAAGGAGCTGAACATCATTTTAAAAGGAGACGTGGATGGCTCAGTGGAAGCCCTCACCGATTCCTTCCAGAAACTTTCCACCGACGAGATCCAGGTGAATATCATCCATAAAGGCGTAGGCGCCATAACGGAGTCAGACGTGTTGCTGGCTTCCGCTTCAGACGCCATCGTAATCGGGTTTAACGTCCGCCCAATGGGTAATGCCCGCGATATTGCCGAGAAAGAGGAAATCGATATTCGGATGTATTCCATCATCTACGACGCCATCAACGACCTCAAGGATGCCATGGAGGGCATGCTCTCTCCCGAAATGAAAGAAGAAATTACCGGTACCGCGGAAATCCGGGAAACCTTTAAGATTTCGAAAGTGGGTACCATCGCCGGATGTATGGTGACCAGTGGCAAGATCTTCCGGAATTCGAATGTGAGGCTTATCCGCGATGGGGTGGTGATCTTTACCGGCGAACTCACATCCCTCAAACGATTCAAAGACGATGTGAAGGAAGTGGCCAAGGGGTACGACTGCGGGATACAAATCAAAAACTACAACGATATCAAAGAAGGCGATATCATCGAAGCCTTCCAGGAAGTCGCGGTCAAGAAAACCCTGTAGCCCCTTTCAGGCTCAAAGTACTAACAACAAAAATCCCCCGGCCGGGGGATTTTTTTATGGGCTTAACAGCAGGGATTCCGGATATTTTTTCCGCACTTCAATAAACTGCCTTTCGGCTTCCAGTTTGGTGCGAAAACGGCCAACCTGTACCCGGTAGGTGGGTGAGTCGAAAATGATTTTCGAATACCATCCCGGGAAATCCACCTCTACGTCGTTTTTAAGTTTTTCCGCCTTTTCATAGGAACCAAATCCTACCTGAATAGTATAGAAATCGGCTTCGGAATTTACGTTTTTGTAAAGGGTAAGCAATTTGCCGATCCCCGGATCCTGGTCGATATGGATTTTTCCCTGCTGGGCATAAGCGCTGAGGGCGCCAAGTGCCAAAAACAGGGATGTGATGCTTCTTTTCATGTGCAAGGCCTTTTGAGTGATTCCCGCGGGGACAAAGGTAATTTTTTCCCGTGTAAACCCGCGCATTTCCAATTATTTAGAATAAGTATAAATTAGATATTATAAATACCTTAACATTTCCAAAATAAAGTCTATGTCGTATTTTTGTCGACGATTCAAAAGGCGATAAATTACCTTTCAAGGCCTGTAAACAGGTAATCATTGCGCCAGGATTTCGACAGAAATTTTAAATTATGAAACCGTAGTGTTTAAGCTAATTATCTGGTTATAATTACTTTGAACAGTCGCGCTTCATATGACCAAATACAATACTGAACGCAACCACATGAAAAAGGGTTTGGACCGTTATCCACTTTCAAGAATTTTTGCTTATTGCCTTTTAGTTTTCTTGCTTTTCTCATCCCGTTTGCCTGCCCAGGAAGCCGCGTCGGAAGAACCTTCTGCCGATGCTACGGCCACGGAAGGCGCGTCCGCTACCCAGGGCGATCCTGAAAAGGGGAAACAACTGTTTAACCAGAACTGTGCCGCCTGCCATGCCCTGGACCGAAAAATGACCGGTCCGGCCCTGGCGAATGTAGAAGAACGCCTTGCCACTACCGCAGGTTTGGACAGGGAATGGATCTATTCCTGGGTGAAAAACAGCTCTGCCATGGTGCGTTCCGGGGACAGCCATGCCGTTGCCATCTACAACGAATTTAACCAGACTCAGATGACGGCTTTCCCGACCCTGAGCCATGAAGATATTGACAACATTCTGGCCTACACCGCCGCTCCGCCCAAGGCGCCTGCGGCCACTACGGCTGCCGCCGGCACTGCCCAGGCTGCCCCTGCCGAAGGCTCAGGCTTTTCCAACGACCTGATCCTCGGGGCCCTCGTGCTCGTCTTTGCGCTGTTGGTGGTGATGCTCATCCTGGTCAACAAAACCCTCCGGCGAATCGCAGAAGCCAATGGGGTGGTGCTGGAAAAAGAGCGGGCCCAGAAACGCATCCCGATCTGGAAGGCCTTTGCACAAAACCAGTTCCTGGTCCTGGTCACCGCCATATTCCTGATCCTCACCGCCGCCTATTACGCCTACGGCTGGATGATGCAGCTCGGGGTAGACCAGGGATACGCCCCGGTGCAACCCATCCATTTCTCCCATAAAATCCATGCGGGGGATAATAAGATCGAGTGTAAATACTGCCACTCAGCTGCCCGCGTGTCCAAACACTCCGGGATCCCTTCCCTGAACATATGTATGAATTGCCACCGCTCTATCTACGAGTACAAAGGTAATCCTGAAGGCCCCAGCGAAGAAAGCATCGCCAACGGGTATACCAACGAATACTACACCAAGGAAATCAAAAAGCTGTACAAGGCCGTAGGCTGGGATGAAGAGAACCAGAAGTATACCGGCGAATCACAGCCTGTTGAATGGGTACAGATCCACCACCTGCCCGACTTTGTCTACTATAACCACTCCCAGCACGTGAATGTGGCCGGAATAGAATGCCAAACCTGCCACGGCCCGGTACAGGAGATGGAGGTGGTGCAGCAATATGCCCCCCTCACCATGGGCTGGTGTATCGAGTGCCACCGCACAACGGGTGTTAAAATGGCTGACAACCCCTACTATAAGAAGATCCATGAAGAACTTTCCAGGAAATATGGCCTGGAAGAAGTTACCGAAGCCCAAATGGGGGGTACCGAATGCGGAAAATGTCATTATTAATATAAAGCAGCAGCTAATATCATAATCATCGTATGGCATCAAACAAGAAATATTGGAAGAGTGAAGCCGAGTTACATCCGAACGATTCCATTGTTGAGACGCTGAGACAAAATGAATTCCCGGAAGAGATCCCCGTGGACCAGTTTCTGGGAGACAAGGAGAACTTGTCAGCCACCACGACCAACCGAAGGGACTTTTTGAAATACGTGGGGTTTAGCACTGCTGCCGCATCCCTGGCTGCCTGCGAAGGGCCAGTGAAATATTCGATCCCTTATGTAGTACAGCCCGAGCGGATCATCCCGGGGGTGGCCAACTATTATGCCACCACCATTGCAGACGGCTATGATTTTGCCAGCATCCTGGTTAAGACCCGGGAGGGCAGGCCCATCAAGATAGAGAACAACACCGACGCAAAGAGCAACGGAGGAGCCAATGCCCGGGTGCAGGCATCCGTACTCTCACTTTATGACAGCACCCGGATACAGGGGCCGCTTTCCAACGGGGAACCCGTGGAATGGAATGTCCTGGACGCTTCGGTGAAAGCAAAACTGGCCGGGCTACAGAATTCAGGCCGGCAAATTGCCCTGCTGACACAGACCTATGCCAGCCCGTCTGCCGATCGCCTCATCGGGGATTTCAAAGCGGCTTACCCCAATGTGACCCACGTGGTTTACGATCCCATCTCCGAAGATGCCGCCCTGACGGCTTTTGAAAATAAATACGGGGAACGCGCCTTGCCCGACTATGATTTCAGCAAGGCAGAGATCATCGTATCATTCGGGGCAGACTTCCTGGGAGACTGGCAGGGAGGCGGCTATGAAAAGGGCTATGCCAAAGGACGGATCCCTACGGACGGAAAGATGTCCAAACACATCCAGCTCGAATCCAATATGAGCCTGACGGGGGCCAATGCAGACAAAAGGATTCCGCTGACCCCTTCCCAGCAGAAGGTGGCACTTGCAAAATTATACAGTAAGCTGAATGGAACTTCCACAGGCGGGGAATTGCCCGAATCCGTGGAGCGTTACCTGGATAGTTTGGTGAAGGTCCTGGGAGAGAACCGCAACAAGGCAGTCGTAGTGACCGGCCTGAACGACGTGAACGCCCAGACCGTGGTGTTGGCCATCAACGAATTGCTGAACAGCCAGGCTTTTGACCCGCTGGCTCCCCGGTACCTGCGGCAGGGAAATACGGAAGCCGTACAGCAACTGATCGCCGATATGAATGCCGGCACGGTAGGGGCCCTGATCATAGATGGCGTTAACCCTTTATACAGCCTGCCGAATGCGGCAGAATTCCAGGAAGGCCTCGGGAAAGTTGACCTATCCATTGCCTTTTCCACCAACTGGAATGACACCACGGCTTCCACACAGTTTACGGCTGCGGCCAACCATTACCTGGAATCCTGGGGCGATGCCCAGATAAAAAAGGGCCATTACAGCCTCATGCAGCCTGCGATCCGGGAGCTGTTTGACACCCGGCAGTTTCAGTCAGCCTTGCTGAAATGGATGGGAAGCGATCAATCTTATTACGACTATATCAAGGAGACCTGGACCAATTCCATCCTGGGTGGTTCCGACTGGAATAAAGCCCTGCACGATGGGGTTTTCACCCCGTCAGAGGCGGGAGAACCGGCAATGGCAATGGCCGGAGAAAGCGCTGCACCCGCTGCAGCGGCACAGGAGCAAGAAACAGCTGCCGGGGAAACGGAAACGGAAATGGTATCCGCCATCGTACCCCTGGCTTCAGCCGTACAAACCCTGGCCGGAAGCCAAAGCGAGGGAATGGAATTAATGCTTTACTCCAAAATTGGGATGGGCGACGGGAAACAGGCCGGAAACCCCTGGCTCCAGGAATTTCCGGATCCGATCACCCGGGTATCCTGGGACAACTATGTAACCGTTTCCAAGGCGGATGCCAAGAAGCTCGGCTTTGAGAACTACCATGTTGCCAATGGCGGACTGGATGGCAGTTATGCGAAACTGACCGTGAACGGAGTAACCGTGAAAGGGGTGCCCGTGATCATCCAACCGGGACAGGCGCCCGGATCCATAGGCCTTTCCTTTGGGTATGGAAAGAAGACCGGGATGAAGGAAGAAATGAAAACCGGGGTAAACGCCTTCCCTCTCTATCAGGGTTTTTCCAATACCCAGCAGGTTACCATCGAAAAGGAATCCGGCACCCATGAATTCGCGTGCATTCAATTGCAACATACCCTGATGGGACGGGGCGATATCATCAAGGAAACTACCCTGGAGGTTTACAACACGGGGGATCACCATGAATGGAACCGGGTTCCCGAGGTTACAAAGAACCATCAGGAAGTGCCGGCTACCACCGTGGATCTGTGGAACGGGTTCGACCGTTCTATCGGACATCATTTCAACATGTCCATAGACCTGAATGCCTGTACCGGTTGCGGGGCCTGTGTGATAGCCTGCCATGCCGAGAACAACGTGCCTGTGGTGGGCAAAATGGAAGTAAGGCGTTCCAGGGATATGCACTGGCTGCGGATAGACCGGTATTTCTCCTCTGAAGATACCTTTGAGGAAGACGATCAGAAAAAGGAACATTTATCGGGCGCCTTCGGCTCCAAGGAAGGATTTGCCGAAATGGAAGACCCGGCGGCCAATCCGCAGGTGGCCTTTCAGCCCGTCATGTGCCAGCACTGTAACCACGCCCCCTGCGAGACCGTATGCCCGGTGGCAGCCACTTCGCACAGCCGCCAGGGTCAGAACCATATGGCATACAACCGCTGCGTGGGAACGCGCTACTGTGCGAACAACTGCCCTTATAAGGTAAGGAGGTTCAACTGGTTCCTGTACAACAACAACGACGAATTCGACTACCACATGAACAACGACCTGGGCAAAATGGTCCTTAACCCCGATGTGGTGGTCCGTTCCCGTGGGGTAATGGAAAAGTGTTCCATGTGCATACAACTAACCCAGAAAGCCATCCTCGATGCCAAGAGGGATGGAAGGACGGTGAAGGACGAAGAGTTTCAAACGGCCTGTTCCAGGGCATGCAACAGCGGAGCCATCATTTTCGGTGATATCAATGATCCGGAGAGCGAGGTTACCGAACTGGCGAAAAGCACCCGCATGTACCATTTGCTGGAGAGTGTGGGAACCAGGCCCAACGTGTTCTATCACGTGAAAGTCAGGAATACGGATAGAACCCAAGAAGCGTAAGAACCTAACAACTATAAGAGAATTTTATGGCGTCGCATTACGAAGCACCAATACGGAAACCCTTAGTTCTCGGAGACAGAGACCATCACGATGTGTCTGTGGATATTGCCGCTCCGGTGGAAAGAAGGGCGAACAAGCAATGGTGGATTGTGTTTTCCATTGCTTTTATTGCCTTTCTTTGGGGTATTGGATGTATCATATATACCATTTCCACGGGGATTGGTACCTGGGGATTAAATAAGACCGTTGGCTGGGCCTGGGACATCACCAACTTCGTCTGGTGGGTGGGGATCGGCCACGCCGGGACCCTTATTTCCGCTGTTCTTTTGTTATTCCGGCAGAAATGGAGAATGGCCATCAACCGATCGGCGGAAGCCATGACCATCTTTTCCGTGATCCAGGCCGGGTTATTCCCCATAATTCACATGGGCCGGCCCTGGGTAGGGTATTGGGTACTGCCTATCCCAAACCAATTTGGTACCCTTTGGCCGAACTTCAACTCCCCGTTGTTATGGGATGTGTTCGCCATTTCAACCTATCTGTCGGTTTCCCTGGTGTTCTGGTGGACCGGGCTTTTGCCTGATTTCGCCATGATCCGGGACCGTGCCGTCAAACCGTTTCAAAAGAAGATTTACAGCCTGGTGAGCTTCGGCTGGACCGGCCGCGCCAAAGACTGGCAGCGCTTTGAGGAGGTTTCCCTGGTACTGGCCGGGCTGGCTACCCCTCTGGTGCTTTCTGTACACACCATCGTATCATTTGACTTTGCCACCGCGGTTATCCCGGGCTGGCATACCACCATTTTCCCGCCCTACTTTGTCGCGGGAGCCATATTTTCCGGATTTGCCATGGTAAATACCCTGCTGATCGTGATGCGGAAGGTTTGCCAGCTGGAAGCCTATATCACGGTGCAGCATATCGAGTTGATGAACATCATCATCATGATTACGGGATCCATCGTGGGATGTGCCTATATTACGGAGCTGTTCATGGCCTGGTATTCCGGGGTTGAATACGAGCAATACGCCTTCCTGAACCGGGCGACCGGACCGTACTGGTGGGCATACCTGATGATGATGACCTGCAATGTGGTTTCCCCGCAGGTGATGTGGTTCAAAAAAATACGGACCAGCATCCTGGTCTCCTTCATAATTTCCATTGTAGTGAACATTGGGATGTGGTTTGAACGTTTCGTCATCATTGTAACTTCCCTGCATCGCGACTACCTTCCCTCCTCATGGACCATGTTCTCCCCCACATTCGTGGATATCGGCATCTTCACCGGGACCGTCGGGTTCTTCTTCACCCTCTTCCTGTTGTATGCGCGAACCTTTCCGGTAATTGCCCAGGCGGAGGTGAAATCCATCCTGAAAACTTCGGGTGAGAAATACAAGAAATTACGGGAAGCCGGGAAACCGCTCTACCAGATGCCCGACAGGGCAAAGGTAAAAAAAGAGAAAGTTGCTGAGCCGGCATCGGTTTCCGGCGGCCATCCCGAGAAGGTAGCGAGCCTGTTGGGCAACCTCGGTGAATTCGACGCCGGGAAACAACAGCCAGACGACCTGAAAAAAATCAAGGGCATAGGGCCCCAAATGGAACAAACCCTGAACCAGATCGGAATCTATACCTACGCCCAGGTAGCCAGGATGGGGCAAAGTGACTATGAACTTTTGGATTCGATCACCGGCGCATTCCCGGGCAGGGCGCGCAGGGATGACTGGGCCGGGCAGGCGAAACAATTAAATTCGAACAATTAAAAGTATGGCAACCAAGGTTTTACATGCATATTTCAACGATGACGACGTGCTGTTGCACGCGGTCAGGGAAGTGAAGGCGGCCAAACACCATATCGATGAGGTTTTCTGTCCGTTCCCCGTTCATGGCCTGGATAAGGCATTGGGACTGGCCCCTACGCGAATTGCCATCACCTCTTTTATTTATGGTTGTGTCGGCCTTATCGTGGCAGTCCTGATGATGAATTATATGATGATTGTAGACTGGCCACAGGATATTGGTGGAAAACCGAGTTTCAGCTATATTGAAAACATGCCGGCCTTTATCCCCATCATGTTTGAAATGACTGTGTTCTTTGCAGCCCACCTCATGGTGATCACCTTTTACCTGAGGAGCAGGCTGTGGCCTTTTAAAAAGGCTGAGAATCCGGATGTCCGCACCACAGACGACCATTTTGTTATGGAAATCGGCGTACACGGAAATGAACGGGAACTGAAAGACCTCCTGTTCGAAAATGGAGCGGTGGAAATTAAAAGTATTGAAAAGTAGTCTTGGGAATGATGAATCAGATAGCAAAAATAGGAATACTGGCCGGCGTCCTGCTCCTGGCATCCTGCCATAGCAACAATGCGCCTAATTACCAGTATATGCCGAATATGTACGAACCGGTTGGCTACGAAGCGTATGGCAAAGTAGACTTCCTCCCCAACAGCATGGAGGCCCGCCTCCCAGCCGAGCATACCATCCCAAGGGGTTGGATGCCCTATCCCTATGCCAACGACCCGGAAGGCAAGGAACTGGCACGGGCCCAAAGCAGTCCGCTGGATTCCCTTCAGATGGATGCAGACCTGGCCAAAGGACAGCAGTTATATGGTATCTATTGCGCCGTTTGCCATGGGGCTAAGGGTGACGGGCAGGGCATACTCGTGCAACGCGAAAAGATACTCGGGGTGCCCAAATATTCAGATCCCGCACGGAACATTACGGCCGGAAGCGCGTATCACACGATCTATTATGGCCTGAATGCCATGGGTTCCTATGCCAACCAACTGGACCATAAGGAGCGATGGCAAGTGGCGGAATACGTGATGAAACTCAAACAAGACTTAAATCAATAAGACAAGGACGTAAACTATGTACACGTTTTCAAACAGATTAAAATTAGCCTCCTTCATCTTAATGGCCGTAGGTCTTCTGGGTATTGGGATCGGATTTGTTTCGGCCCCTTCCAATCTGGATGAGGCAAAGGCCTTGGTGGCTGCCCAGGCCGAGGGCCATGGCGAGGCTGCTGAAGGCGAATCGGCAGGGATGGGGATGGAAGTGCCACACGGCAATATCACGGAGCCTACAGGGGAACACGGTGCCGCCCACGACGAACACCTGCTGCAATACATGCAGAACAGGCCCTGGGCAGCTTTGTATGTGGCTGCGCTCTTTTTCTTTGTCATTTCACTTGGGGCACTGGCGTTCTATGCTATACAGCGTGCCTCACAGGCCGGATGGTCGCCCATGGTCTTCCGGGTCATGGAGGGCATAACCGCCTATATGGTGCCGGGTGGGATCATTGTTTTTGCCTTGCTCGTATTGTCTGTTATGCAGCTGAATCACCTGTTTATCTGGATGGATCCGGATGTCATGGCCAAGGATGAAGCGCTGCAGGCCAAATCGAGCTACCTTAACCCCGTATTCTTCCTGATCCGGGCCCTTTTGTTCCTGGGCGGGTGGATCCTGTACAGGGAGGTATCCCGCAGACTTTCAATAGGTCAGGACGATGCGACGGACAACCGTAAATTTGCCCTGAATTTCAGATGGTCTGCCGGCTTTCTGGTATTTTACCTGGTTTCCGAATCCATCATGTCCTGGGACTGGATCATGAGCGTGGAACCCCACTGGTTCAGTACCCTGTTCGGCTGGTATAATTTTGCCGGGATGATCGTATCGGGCATCACCGTGATCGCCCTGGTGACCATCTACCTGAAGTCCAGGGGGTATCTGCCCGATGTAAACGACAGCCATATTCACGACCTGGCCAAATTTATGTTTGGATTCAGCATTTTCTGGTGTTATCTGTGGTTCGGGCAATTCATGCTGATCTGGTATGCGGATATCCCGGAGGAGGTCACTTATTTTGTCACTCGCATCGAGGATTACAGGCTTCCGTTTTTCGGGATCCTGGTGCTTAACTTCGTGTTCCCGATCCTGATGCTGATGAACAGCGATTATAAACGTGTAAACTGGTTCGTGGTGCTCACGGGTATCGTGATCCTTATAGGACATTACCTGGACGTATTTAATATGATTATGCCTGCCACCGTGGGAGACCATTGGTATATCGGGATTCCGGAGATCGGAGCGGTCCTGTTTTTTGCGGGATTGTTCATCTTTTGGGTTTTCAGGGCCCTTACCATGGCGCCCCTGCAGTCTAAACGCAATCCCTATATCGAGGAAAGCAGGCAATTTCATTATTAGTAATTTTATAGTTTAATAGAATTCACAGGATGACGGTAGTATTGACCATAGCTGTTTTAGTTTTAGTGGCGATTGCAATTTGGCAAATGACCAAAATATTTGAATTGTCGCAACTTAAAGCGGAAAATTCTCAGGTGGCAACGGAAAATGACAACAAGAACAACGGCTACCTCTTGTTTGCGTTCCTGATCTTTATATATGCCATAACCATTTACACATTCACCGCCTACTCCAAGTACCTACTGCCCGAAGCGGCCTCGGCCCATGGCAAGGAGTACGATCAGTTAATGATGGTCACCATGGGGATCATCCTGTTTGTGCAGACCATCACCCAGGCCCTCCTTCATTATTTCGGATATAAGTACCGCGGAACGAAAGACGGTAAGGCCCTTTTCTTTGCGGACAATGACCGGCTCGAGTTCATCTGGACCATCATCCCGGTTATCGTGCTGGCCGGGCTGATCCTCTGGGGGCTGTATACCTGGACCAATATCATGGATGTAAACGAAGATGACGACCCGCTCATTGTAGAGCTCTACGCACAACAGTTTAACTGGACGGTGCGCTACAGCGGGGCAGACAATGTGCTGGGGGATGCCAATGTCCGCCTGATCGATATAGACCGGGCCAATGTACTGGGACTCGATGAGTCTGACCCCTATTCGCAGGACGATGTGATTGCAAAGGAGCTCCATTTACCGGTAGGACGGAAAATCAACTTCAAACTGCGCTCACAGGATGTGCTGCATTCGGCCTTCATGCCTTACTTCAGGGCACAGATGAACTGTGTGCCCGGGATGATCACCCAATTTTCCTTTACTCCGACTATCACCACGGAAGAGATGCGGCAAAATCCCGACATTGTGGAAAAGGTAAGGCGTACGAACCAGATTCGCGCCGAAAGAGCCGCGAAGGGGGAACCCAATTCGGATCCCTGGGAGTTCGACTACATCCTTCTGTGTAATAAAATTTGTGGAAAATCACATTATAACATGCAGATGAAGGTGATTGTTGAATCGGAAGAAGAATACAACGCATGGTTGGCCGGGCAGCAAACTTTCGCCCAGCAAATGGCAGCCTCCAATTAGCAGGCGGATAATGAAAAATATTAAATAAAAAATTGATTATGTCAGCAACAGGACACGAACATAGCGAGGATCACGCACATGATCATGGACATCATCATAAGGAAACCTTTATTACCAAATATATATTCAGCCAGGATCATAAGATGATCTCCAAGCAATACCTGATCACAGGCCTTACTATGGGCTTTATCGGGATAGCAATGTCGATGATGTTCCGGATGCAACTCGCCTGGCCCGGGGAATCCTTTAAGATATTCGGATGGCTTTTAGGGGATTGGGCCCCGGACGGTGTGATGGATTCTGACATCTATCTGGCATTGGTGACCATCCACGGGACCATCATGGTATTCTTCGTGCTCACGGCGGGGTTGAGCGGTACATTCAGTAACCTGTTGATCCCCTTGCAGTGCGGGGCCAGGGATATGGCCTCGGGTTTCCTGAATATGCTGTCTTACTGGATGTTCTTTACCTCCAGCGTCATAATGGTGATCTCCATTTTTATCGAAACCGGGCCGGCCGCCGCCGGGTGGACCATTTATCCGCCCCTCAGTGCCCTGCCCATGGCTCAACCGGGCTCGGGCCTGGGGATGACCCTCTGGCTGGTATCCATGGCTATCTTTATCGCTTCGTCTTTGCTGGGATCCCTCAATTATATTGTTACCGTGATCAACCTGAGGACCAAGGGCATGTCCATGACCCGGCTGCCCCTGACCATCTGGGCTTTCCTGATTACCGCTGTGATCGGGGTCGTATCCTTTCCGGTCTTACTGTCAGCAGCCCTTCTGCTGATCATGGACCGCAGCTTCGGAACCTCCTTCTTCCTGTCGGACATTTTCATACAGGGCGAAGTGCTGCACTACCAGGGAGGATCCCCTGTACTGTTCGAGCACTTGTTCTGGTTCCTCGGACACCCCGAGGTCTATATCGTAATCCTGCCGGCGCTTGGCATCACCTCAGAAGTGATGTCCACCAACGCCCGGAAACCCATATTCGGCTACAGGGCCATGGTGGCTTCCATCCTGGCTATCGCCTTCCTGTCGACCATCGTATGGGGGCACCACATGTTCATTTCGGGAATGAACCCGTTCCTGGGATCGGTTTTTACGTTCACCACCCTTTTGATAGCCATACCGTCGGCTGTCAAAGCGTTTAACTACATCACCACCCTTTGGAAAGGGAACCTGCAGCTGAATCCGGCCATGCTGTTTTCCATTGCCCTGGTTTCCACTTTCATCACCGGGGGGCTTACCGGGCTTATCCTGGGAGACAGCACCCTGGATATCAACGTACATGACACCTATTTCGTAGTGGCCCACTTCCACCTGGTAATGGGGATTTCGGCCCTTTACGGCCTGTTTGCCGGGGTATACCACTGGTTCCCTAAGATGTTTAAGAGGATGTTGAACAAGAACCTGGGCTATGTCCACTTTTGGGTTACCGCAGTTTGTGCCTATGGCATCTTCTTCCCCATGCACTTCATCGGGATGGCAGGGGTTCCCAGGAGGTATTATGAAAATACGGCCTTCCCGATGTTCGATGAATTATCGAATATCAATGTGCTGATGACCGTCTTCGCACTCATCGCCGGGTTGGCCCAGCTGGTTTTTGCCTATAATTTTATCCACAGTATATTCTATGGCAAACGCACGGTACAGAATCCCTGGCATTCGAATACCCTTGAATGGACGGCGCCTATAGAACACTTCCACGGGAACTGGGAAGGGGAGATCCCCCATGTGCACCGATGGGCCTATGACTACAGTAAAACCATGCCCAATGGCGAGTATGTTATTCCCGGGCAGGATTATGTGCCACAGCATATCCCCTTACAGGAAAACGAGGAAGAATTGAACCATTGACAGCTCCCTGAGCTGATTGTATAGAGACAAAGGCCCATCCCAGGATGGGCCTTCCTTATCTGCGGACAGGACCACGAAGTTTCGCAATTTTATAATATCTTTAATGGACCAATGAAGCTGTTCCCATAATCAAAAAGTATCCATGAACGTGAAATACCTCTTGCTTTTGCTCCTCCTGCTTTCAGGCACTTTGCTGCATGCGCAGCGCAAACCCAGGATCAAAGGCAACCGGCAGGTTACGGAAGTAAGCAACAGCCTGCCCGAATTCCATTCGATAAAATTGCTGGACAACCTGAAGATCACCCTGGAAAGCGCTGCAGAACCCGGCTATAGTGTGACAGCTGATGACAACCTAATAGAAATATTGAAATTCAGGGTTGATTCGGATACCCTATTCATCAGTTCCTATTATACAATCACGGCCAAAAAGCAATTGGATATCCTCGTGCGCTACGCCGATTTGCAGTCCATAACGCTGGAAGACGGGGAATTGGAAATACAGCAGGCCATCAATTCAGACGCGCTGGCAATAGACGTCCGGGCTGCATCCAGATGCCAGTTGCGGGCCACCGTACACAAACTGATGCTGCGGATGGAGGACCAAAGCAAAGGCGATTTTAATCTGGAAACGGACTCCCTCGAGATCGCCCTGAAGGGAAGGGCGGAAGCCCTGATTTACCAGGTTAGTTCGGCAGTGAACCTACGGATGGGTGACCAGTCCGATGCCAGTCTGGAAGGAAGCGCGGACACCCTTGACCTCAGGATGGACGGGGGTTCGGAACTCAAAGCAGAGCGGCTGCAGGCGGCTGTTGTAAAAGCCCGGATGGACGGTACGGCACGGGTGAGAATACGCCCCACGGATTATTTTGAGTTGGCTTCCAAGGGTTCGGCCAATACCTACTGGTACGGCGACGCAAAGATTTCCATCCTGGAATTCGGGGATACCTCAGAACTTTATAAGCGTACCGATTAGGCTTCGCCTGCACTACCTGCGGGCACGGGCAATTTAGGAATAACCGTTCTGAGCCTGAGGCGGAAAGTCCACCAAAGGATCCGGGCAATAAACCTTCATAATTTATCTGCATCCATGCAACTATGAATTTAAAAGATGGCGTAAAAACAGCGGAAAACAAAGTTTCCGCGGAAACCAAGAAGTTGAGCGAGTTTGTGAGGGACCGGTCCAAGTCTTTGATAGACCGCCTGGAGTGTTATGAAGACATCATTAACCTCGAAGTGGGGGATACAGGCTTGTACAGGGCCAAATCCCTGGAAAGGGAAGTGGATATGCGCCAGTTGTTTATCAAGTATGAGGGAGACAACCCTACAGGAACCCAGAAAGACCGAATAGCTTTTGCACAGGTATATGATGCCATGCGACGCGAATTTGATATGGTCTCCCTGGCCACCTGCGGGAACTACGGTGTTGCGGTTGCCCTGGCTGCCAACCTGGCGGGTATCGGTTGTAAGATATTTATTCCGGATTCATACAATACGGAACGCTTTGAGGAAATGGAACTGCTTGAGGCAGAGGTCATCCAAATGCCCGGGAGTTACGAGGAAGTCGTGGAAAAAAGTAGTCAACTGGCGGTTGAAAACGATTGGTACGACGCCAACCCGGGGGGAGTGAACACCCCCCTCCAGATTACCGCCTATTCGCAAATAGCCTTTGAGATTACGGAAGAACTGGGCGACGCCCCGAGGTTCTGCGCCTGCCCCGTTTCAAACGGCACCCTCCTGGCAGGCATCTACAGGGGCTTTGTAAGCCTTTATAAGCGCGGGAAAACTTCCCGTATCCCCAAAATGATCGCTGCCTCATCCACCCGCAAAAACCCCATAGTACAATCCTTCAAACAAGGCCTGGACCATTGTGTGGACCTGAGCCCTGAGGCCATCAGGGAAACCAAATACAACGAACCCCTGATCAACTGGCACAGCTTCGATGGGGAAGAAGCACTCTATGCCATCCGACAGTCTGAAGGCGGCGCCTTTAATATCAGCGATAAGAAAATGAAGGAGATGAGCGCTTTCCTGTTAAAGAAGGAGGGCCTGCGCATCCTGCCTGCGGCAACGGCCGGGATGGTGGCCCTTCTCGAAATGAACGAACAAATGGATTTTGAACCCGACCGTTATGTGGCAGTATTGACGGCGAAATGGTAAAGGAATGAAAAATACGATTGATGGCAGGGCCCTGGTGTATTGTGCCGGGGCGTTCAATACCCCGAATGGCAAGACCGCACACGGGCTGGTCCGGTTTACGGAGCGCTACGAGGTGGTTGGGGTGGTAGATCCCGCCTACGCCGGACAGGATGCCGGGATGGTGCTGGACGGGAGGCCCAACGGGATCCCGATTTTTTCGGACATCGCTTCGGCGGCGGAGACCCTGGAACCCCGGGGAAAACTTCCGGGCACCCTGGTAATCGGGTTGGCCCCGGATGGCGGCCGCCTGCCTGCTGAGGCCAGGCTTGGGATCCGGGAAGCCCTGGAAAAGGGCTGGAACGTAGACAGTGGCCTGCACGATTTCCTGACGAACGACCCGGAACTTATGCGCCTGGCAAAAAAGCAGCACGCACGGATCCGGGATGTCCGCAAAACACCGGACCGGGATCAGCTGCATTTCTTTACAGGTGAAATTGAAAAAGTAAATTGCCTGAAACTCGCAGTACTGGGAACGGATTCCGCCCTGGGCAAACGCACCACCGCCTGGATACTCGTGCATGCCCTCCGGGAGCAGGGGATCTCGTCCGAAATGATCGGTACCGGGCAGACTGCCTGGATGCAGGGGGCAAAATACAGCATGATCATGGACAGCTGTATAAACGATTTTGTTTCCGGGGAGATCGAACATGCTGTGGTAAGCGCCTGGAAGGAAAAAGCCCCGGATGTCATTGTAATTGAAGGGCAGGGAAGCCTGATGAATCCTGCCTATCCCGGTGGCTTCGAGATCCTCGCAGCCGGCCGGCCGGATTACGTGATCCTTCAGCATGCCCCGAAAAGGTTGGAATACGATGGTTTTCCGGGGTATCCCCTTCACCCCTTGCCGGAACAAATCCGGGCCATTGAAGTGATTTCAGGGAAAAAGGTACTGGCGGTTACCGTCAATCATGAAGGCATGCGGAAGGAAGAAATCCTCCCTGCCTGCGAGGCAATTTCAGACGAAACCGGCATCCCCGCTTTTGATGTACTGGAATATGGGGCGGACGAACTGGTAAAACTCATAAAATCGCGGCTCAAATGACGGAGATCCGATCCCTCGTGGTTTTCCCGAGCCTGAAGGTACACCAGATCCGGGTGGAACCACGCAGGGTACGGGCGACCTACACGGTCACCAAACCATCCGGGGAATCGGCCAGCAACGAGTTGATCTATTCCTATGACCAGCCCTATTTTGATCCCGACGACCCGGAAGACCTGAACCTGGCCTCCATGATGCTCGCCCAGGTGGCCCTGAATTATGGCCTGTTCTGTGAGCGGATAGAACTTGAAGGCCTGTTCGACCCTGTGGATCGCCGTTTCCTGGCCGACATGCTGGAAAATACTTCCCGGGAGATCCTCGTCATGAAATTCTTTCAGAAAAACGAATTCCTTAGTCCCGAAGCCAGCAACCTGGCCCCGGGGCGGTTAAAACGCTATACCGCAGCTTCGCTGGATTTCAGGCGGCCCGAAACTTTTCCCTCCGGTTTCGAGCCATCAGACCAGAAGACAGACCAAACCCAGTACGCTATCCTGAGCAGTGGCGGGAAGGACAGCCTGCTTACGTATGGCCTGATCAGGGAGCTGGGGATCCCACATCCCGTATTTATCAATGAATCGGGTCGCCATTGGTATACAGCCGTAAACGCGCACCATTATTTCAGGCAAACGGAGCCCCGCACGGCCAAACCCTGGTGCAACAGCGACCGGATCTTTAATTGGATGGTCCGCCAGATGCCGTTTATCAAACCCAATTTCCAGAACATCCGGGCGGATATTTACCCCATCCGCCTTTGGACCGTGGCTGTTTTCCTTTTCGGGGTATTGCCCCTGGTCCGGAAAAAGGGGATAGGGAACATCCTGATTGGCAATGAATACGACACCACGGTAAAGGGAAATTTCGAAGGGATTACCCATTATAACGGCTTATACGATCAAAGCAAGTATTTTGACAACGCCCTGACGCGGTACTACCATAAAAAAGGCTGGGGGATCAGGCAATACTCCATCCTGCGGAGCCTGTCGGAATTGCTAATCCTCAAGGTGCTCGTCAAACGCTATCCCGAACTGCAGCAACAACAGGTATCCTGTCATGCGGCCCACGAGGAAAATGGCCGGATGCTTCCCTGCGGGAAATGTGAGAAGTGCAGGCGGATCGTCGGGATGCTGATGGCCCTGGGGGAAGACCCGGGGCGCTGTGGCTATACCCCTGCACAGATCGGGTTGGGCCTGCACGACCTTGCCTCGAACCGGGTAAAGCAATTGGGCAGCGATGCATCCCACCTGTATTATTTGTTGCTGCAACAGGGGCTTGTTGAAAAAAATGCGCACACCGTCAGGCTGGCCAGGGAACACCCGGAAATAGAACAGCTGCGTTTCGACAACGAACGCAGTGAACTCTCAGACCTGCCCATATATATCCGGAAGCCGTTATTCCGCATCCTGCAGGAATATTCTAATGGAGCCGTTCGCCTGATCGACCGAAAATGGCATACCTTAGCCCTGGATGAAGAGCTCATGAAGGATCCATACTTTTTAAACACCACCCATGAAAAAGAACGACCGAAAAGTTAGCTTCCTCTGGGAACATTTATCCTGGCCGGAAATTGAGGAGTACCTGAAGCAGGTAGATACTGCTATTTTGCCTTGCGGTGCGATTGAACAACACGGGCCGCACCTCCCGGTGGATGTCGATTATTTTGATGCCAGGTATATGGCAGCCAAGGTTGCGGAAGCCTGCGAGGATCCCAAACCCCTGGTGCTGCCTACAATCCCCTACGGGGTTTCCTATCACCACGATGATTTCAAAGGAACCCTGAGTGTCACCAACCGGGCCCTTTCCCTTTATGTATATGACCTGGGGATCCGCCTGGCGGCCAATGGGATCAAGAAGATCATCATCCTTAACGGCCACGGGGACAACATGCCCACCCTTACCTATGCGGCCCAGATGATCAACCGGGACGCCAAGATATTTGTGTGTGTGGATACCGGAGAAACCAGCGATGTCGACCTGTATAAACTGGTCGATACCAGGAACGACATCCACGCCGGGGAACTGGAAACCAGCACCTCCCTGGCTATCAGGCCGGATATGGTGGATATGGATAAGGCAGTGAACGAAACCATGGAATTTGGCAGTAAATTCCTGGATTATGATAACGAAAGGGGTGTAAACTGGTATGTGCATACCCAGAAGCTCTCCGCCAGCGGGGTCATGGGCAATGCAACTAAGGCGACCGTGGAAAAGGGCGAAAAGATGTGGGAGCTGATGATACAGAATATGGTCCGTTTTGTGGAATCCATCAAGAATACCCCCCTCGAGGAACTCTACCAAAAAAGATACTGAATGAAGATCAGCCGGATTTCATACCACCGCCTGGACCTTACCTTGTCGGTTCCCTACACCATTGCGTACGAGAGTGTGAGCAAGTCTACGAATTTCATCCTCAGACTTGAGACCGACAATTCGCTGGTAGGGATGGGCTGTGCCGTACCCGATCTGCATGTAACGGGGGAAACCGAGGAGGAAGTGGAGTTCGCCATCCGCAATGTGGTGATCCCGAACCTGGAATGGAAAGACCCATTTACCTACGTCCGGATCATGGAGGAGCTGCGGAAACAGCTGGAGGGGAAATCCTCTACCCTGGCCATGGTAGACATGGCGTTGCTCGACCTGGTGTCCAGGAAGGCTGGCGTTCCATTGTACAAATTCCTGGGAGGGTATAAAGACAGTATTCCCACCAGCATCACCATCGGGATCCTTTCCCTGGAGGAAACCCTCCAGCAGGCCTCCGAATTTGTGGCCGCCGGCTTTGTTATCCTGAAGGTCAAGGGGGGCAAGGTGCTGGAGGAGGATATTGCCAAAATGATCCGGCTGAGGGAAGAATTTCCCGGCATCCAGCTAAGGTTCGACGGGAATCAGGGATATACCGTGGCACAGGCTTTGGAATTTGTTAAGAAGACCTCCAAGGTGGGGATAGAGATCTTCGAACAGCCCACCCTGGTGCAGGGCGATGAGAGCCTGGGGGAAGTCACCCGACAGGTATCGCTGCCGGTTATGGCCGACGAAAGCATCCGGAGCCTGGACGACGCCTTCCGGCTGGCACGCCATGAACGGATCGACATGGTGAATGTGAAGCTAATGAAAGTTGGTGGCATCCTGCAGGGGTTGCATATCAATTCGGTGGCCAGGTCTGCCAACCTGGAGGTGATGGCGGGATGCATAGACGAATGTGCCCTGGGAATTTCGGCCGGGCTCCATTTTGCACTTTCCAGGCCGAATATCCAGTATGCCGACCTGGACGGGAATATCGATTTACTAGACGATCCCTTCCTTGAACTTTTCCGTTTAAAGGACGGTATTTTATACCCTTCTGAGGGCCCCGGGTTGGGGCCGCTGCCCGAAGGCTTACTTTAAACCGGAGGGGTGGAACCTTAAGGGGCCGGGGTATTTGAAGGCACCTGCAGGCAGGACTCCGGGATGCCATACCCATCCACAAGGGCTGCAATATGCGGACGTAACTCCGTACATAAGCGCTCCACCCGGTTACGGATGGCCTTGGATTTGGCACTCCCCAGGTAGCCTTGCTCCAGGTACCAGCCGGCGTCTGTCCGGAGTTCGTGCAGGGCATACAGGGTGCCCAGTTTGTGGAAGAGTTGCCGGTATTTTTCTTCCCGGATCCCCTCAGTAAATTCCAGGTAGTATCCATAGGCCAGTTCCGCACTATAGGCTTTGGCCAGTATCAGCAGGTGGCTCTGTACTTTCAGGAATGCCTGATAGGATGACATCCCTTTCCGCGTATAGTCGCGCAGCCGCATCGCGAGCGTATAGGTAAGGCGCTGGGTCCGGTACTTCAGGGCATGCGAGTGGAATTTCGGACTAAACAGATGGTCCTTGTCCACTTTGTTCGTATAGAGCGGATTAACGGCAGCCCAGCGCCGGCCTATTTGGGTGCCCAGCATTTTCAGCACCGAGGTGAAATCGTCAGAGTTAAACTCATCCCGGAAATCGGACAATACCCCTTTCGCCGCGAGCTGAAGCAAAACGGTATTGTCCCCTTCGAAGGTAGTGAAGATATCCACATCTGCCTTGATCCCGGCCAGGCGGTTCTCCAACAGGTACCCCTTCCCGCCGCAGGCTTCCCGGCACTCCTGTATGGTTTGGTTGGCAAACCAGGTGACTGTTGCCTTTATCCCCGCTACCTGGGTTTCGAGCTTGCGCCTGTCCGAATCCCCTTCCCGGGCGTAGTCCCGGATCAGCCGGTCCAGGGCCGCCTGGTATACATAGGCCCTGGCTATCGGGGGGGTAAGGCGTAACTGGTGGCTGGGATAGTCCATGATCAGGTCTTCCTGCATTTTCGCGGTATCGTTGAATTGCCGTCGGTTCAGGGCATAGGTGACGGCTATGGACAGGGCTTGCCTGGCCCCGCTGAGGGCTCCTTTGGCCACACAGATGCGGCCGCCTACCAGGGTGCCCAGCATAGTGAAAAAGCGTTTGTGTGGATTGGCAATTTCCGAGTGATACCGGCCGTCCCCCGTAATGGTACCGTAGCGGTCCAGGAGGTTTTCCCGGGGTACCTGCACCTGCCGGAACCAGATTTTCCCGTTATCCACCCCGTTCAGGCCCATCTTGTATCCATTGTCGGTAACCGTAATGCCCGGTAGTTCCCTGTGCCCGTTATCCCGAAGGGGTACCAGGACGGCATGCACCCCATGGTTCTTTCCGGCCACGATCAGCTGGGCGAAAACAGTAGCCAGAGAAGCGTGTAGGGCATTGCCGATGTATTCCTTATTGTCGTTTTTCCCTGGAGTATCCAGGGTCAGTGTATCCGAGCCCGCATCGTAGGTTGCCGTGGTGTTTATCCCTCGAACATTAGACCCGTGCAGGGTCTCGGTCATGGCAAAACACCCGAGTATTTCCGCCTGCCCGGCCTGCTTCAGATAGGCGTCGTGATGTTTTCGCGTACCCAGTTTCTGTATGCTTCCCCCAAACAGCCCGAATTGTACGCCGAATTTTACCGCCAGGCTGCCATCCACATACATCAGGTGTTCAAATACCGCAGCATAGAGCGGGAAATCATCCTTGCCTCCATATGCTTTTGGATAGGCCAGGGAGCCGTATCCTTCCCGGGCCAGGATGCGTAATTGTTCGAGCACGGCCTCCCGGTGTTCCTCCTTATCCCTCCGGATCGTCCATCGGAATTGGGGCCCCGACAAAAGCTTTCGCAGGGCTTTCACTTCTTTTCCAAAGGACCGGATAAAGAATTGATCGATTTCGTTTCCGGAGTAGTAGTCGGAAACACGCTCGGTTACTACCTCCACATCGAATAAGTGGTGGTAGTGGTTCGGTTGTATCCCCAGGTTCGTTTCGATGCGCTCCAGCGAAGGGTTGTCTGCGCCTTTCTCCTGGTATGAGCGGGCAAGTCTGTTGCTAAAGGCCGTCAGGGGGTAAGCATCTCCTTCCAGCAACCGTATCCCTGCTTCGTTGATCAGTTTTTTCCACTGCCGGATGGTGCTGTCTCCAGGCGGGTGATCCCGATCGAGCCATCCCAGGAGGTGATCCCTTTCACTGGCGGTGAGGGTGGTATCTTCTTTAATGTTGTTTGCGACCACAGAAATTTCCGAGGCCGAAAGGAGGTCATCAGACCAGATGACATAGAAAAATGGGATGTAAGGCAGAATGCCCCGGGAATACTGGTCAGGATTCATACCTGAAAAATACAATTTTCCCCTGGAATGGCCACTGACCAACCCGGGAGGGATCCGGCAGCTGCCGACAGGATGTGCTCAACCAGTTTTGGCGTACCGGCCTTGCCCAGGGAGGGCGGAGGGTTCAGGCTGTTTCATAGTTCGGGCCGGCCTGGATAATGTTTTCGTTCACACCGTCCCGGAACTGTTTGAAGTTACGGACGAATAAGTCCACCAACTTCCGCCTGGTTTTTTCGTATTGTTCACTGTCCTTCCAGGTATTGCCCGGGATCAGGATTTCAGGGGGTACCCCGGGGCAGCGGGTAGGCACCCGCAACCCAAATGCCTCATCCACTACAAAATCGCCATTTTCGAATTGGCCCGAATGTATGGCGTCGATCATGGCACGGGTATATGCTAATTTTATCCGGCTTCCGGTACCGTAGGCGCCTCCGGTCCACCCCGTGTTAACCAGCCAGGCTTTTGCCCGGTGTTTCCTGAGTTTTTCGGCCAGGAGCTGTGCGTAGCGGTTCGGGTGCCAGACCATGAAGGCGGCGCCGAAACAGGCGCTGAACGTGGCCTGGGGTTCGGTTATGCCCATTTCGGTGCCGGCTACCTTGGCTGTATATCCCGAAATAAAATGGTAACTGGCCTGCTCCGGACTCAGTTCGCTCACCGGGGGCAAAACGCCGAAGGCATCGCAGGTAAGGAAAATGACATTTTTGGGATGGCCGGCAACACATGGTATCTGCGCATGATCAATAAAGTTTATGGGGTAGGAGGCCCGGGTGTTTTGGGTGATCGAGGTATCCGTGAAATCCACCTTCCTGCTTTCCCGGTCGTACATCACATTCTCCAGTACAGTCCCGAATTTGATCGCCCCGTAGATCTCCGGTTCGTTTTCGGCTGACAGGTTGATGGCTTTCGCATAACAGCCCCCTTCGATGTTGAAAACCCCTTCTGAAGTCCAGCAGTGTTCATCATCCCCGATCAGCAGGCGTTGGGGATCGGCACTGAGCGTGGTTTTACCCGTGCCGGATAAACCGAACAATATGCTGACATCACTCTGTTCCCCGACATTTGCAGAACAGTGCATGGAGAGGATCCCCTGCAGGGGCATCAGATAGTTCATCACAGAAAATACCGCCTTTTTCATCTCCCCGGCATACTCGGTCCCCAGGATGACGATTTCCCTCCGCTCCAGGTTCAGATCAACGCTGGTCTTGGAAGTCATTTGGGAAGTATATTGATTGGCCGGGAAGGCACCGGCGTTAAAGATTACATAGTCCGGTTCCCCGAAATTCTCCAACTCCTCCTCCGTCGGCATGATCAGCATGTTTTGCATAAAAAGGGCATGATACGCCCGGGTACAGATGATCCGGACCTTGAGCCGGTATTTCGGGTCCCAGCCGGCGAAGGCATCCACTACATAAAGGTGCCCCAGTAGGTTAAGGTAGTCTATCGCCCTTTCGTGGTTCACCATATAGGTATGCTCATCCAGGGCGATATTGATAGGCCCCCAGTCGATATTTCCCTCAGAATCGGGATGCCTGACAATCCGTTTGTCTTTGGGGCTTCGCCCCGTTTTCTCTCCAGAAAATGTCATCAGGGCACCGGAATCTGAAATGGCGGTACCTTTCTCCAATTGCAGGCCCAGTTCATACAAAATGGGGACAGCCGTGTTTCTATAAATCGTTTTGACCCAGATCCCATAGGATTCCAGTGATAATGTGTCTGCCATGGTAAAAGATATTTACAGGTGCCGGGGCCATATTACCAATGGCCGGCATTGCTGCAAAATACCGACATCCAGTTTAGTTTCCGAATGAGGAATATCAGCACGGGCAGATTGCGCCTGCCGGGTTTCTGACGGGCCGTCTCCTTTAGCAAGGTAACGCTTCCGATTTTTAGTATCTTTGATCTTATGAATGCGAACCTGGATCCCACGGCCGACCATCTTTCCCAGGAAGAACTGGAAATGGAGCGCGCCTTACGGCCGGCAAGTTTTTCCGATTTTGCAGGGCAGGACCAGGTCCTTGAAAACCTGAAGGTGTTTGTGCAGGCGGCCAACCTCAGAAAGGAAGCCCTGGACCATACACTTTTCCATGGCCCTCCCGGCCTTGGGAAGACGACCCTGGCCCATATCCTGGCCAACGAACTGGGGGTGGGCATTAAAATTACCTCGGGGCCGGTCCTTGACAAACCTGGCGACCTGGCCGGACTGCTCACCAACCTGGAGGAACGCGATGTACTGTTTATCGATGAGATCCACAGGCTGAGCCCGGTGGTGGAAGAATACCTCTATTCGGCCATGGAGGATTACAAGATCGATATCATGATCGAGAGCGGGCCCAATGCCCGTTCGGTGCAGATCAACCTCCACCCCTTTACCCTCATCGGGGCCACTACCCGTTCCGGGCTGCTTACGGCTCCCATGCGGGCGCGCTTCGGGATTTCCAGCCGGCTGGAATATTATGACACCGAACTGTTGTCGACCATCGTACAGCGCAGCGCAGACATCCTGAAAGTTCCCATCAGCAATGAGGCGGCCATCGAAATCGCCGGGAGGAGCAGGGGAACGCCCAGGATCTGCAATGCCCTGCTGCGCAGGGTTCGCGATTTTGCGCAGATCAAGGGGGATGGAAAAATTGACCTTAAAATATCCCAGTTCGGGCTGAAAGCGCTAAACGTGGACACCCACGGTTTAGACGATATGGACAATAAGATCCTCACCACCCTCATAGACAAATTCAAGGGAGGCCCGGTGGGCATCACCACCTTGGCCACCGCGGTTTCCGAAAATGCGGAGACCATCGAGGAAGTATACGAACCGTTCCTGATCCAGCAGGGTTTTATCATGCGCACCCCGCGTGGGCGGGAAGTTACAGAACTGGCTTACCGGCATCTTGGCCGGATAAAAGGGGGGAATCAACCCGGCTTGTTTTAAATGGATCACTTACATACCGTTACCCAATGGGAAGTTTTCAGGAACCGCAAGCGGATCCTGAAGAACCCGCTTCCCTTCCACAGGGAAAACTTCGAAAAGTACGGAAATCTATTCCAGGTGCGCATTGGGTCGGGCAGGACGGTGGTATTTACACGCGATGCGGCAGCCATCCGGCATATCCTTCAAAAGCAACACCGCAAATATGAAAAATCCAGTCTGCAGACCGAAGATCTCGCGAAATATATTGGCCGCGGGATACTGACTGCCGAAGGGGAGCATTGGCGCACGCACCGGCGTATGGTGCAACCCGCTTTCCACAGGAAGAAACTGGAAGGGCTGCTCGGCATCATGCAGGCCGCCATAGAAATGGAGCTGGAACGGATCCTTCCCGGACGGGAAGAGGATGTATTCCCCCTGATGGGTGATCTGGCCTTTCAGGTCGTTGCCAAGTCCCTGTTCAGCCGCAATGACATTGGGGAGCGAATGGTGCGGCTGAAGCAGATCACCGACCGGAATCAAAGAATGCTGATCCGTGAAATGCGGCAACCCTACCTGAAATGGTGGTTCCGCCTTAGTGGCCAGATCCGGAAACACCTGCGCCATTCAGAAGAAAGTCGCCAGTTGCTCAATGAGATCATCGAAGAGCGGGTCGCCTCCCGGGCAGAGCGGGATGACCTGCTTGACATGTTATTGAATGCGCGCTATGATGACGGCACCCCAATGCCCAGGAAACAGCTGATCGATGAAGTGCTGATCCTCTTCACGGCCGGTCATGAGACCACTGCCAACGCCTTGAGTTTTAGCCTGTATCTCCTGGCGAGAAATCCGGAAGTTCAGGAAAAACTTTTTCTGGAAGTGAGCCAGCCAACCTTTGACGTGGGGGAGCAAATAAGGCAGCCCCCGGGGGGTATTACCTTCCTGCAGCAGTGCATTGAGGAAGCGATGAGGTTATATCCCCCGGTGTATGTAATCGACCGGGTTTCCCAGGAAGATGATTCCATAGGAAAATTTAACTTCCCGGGAGGGACCCTTTTCCTCTTATCGATCTTTGAGTTGCACCGATCTGTTGAATTCTGGGAGAAACCCGACCTGTTTATGCCGGAACGGTTTGCCAGGGTAAACCGGAAGGCGCTGGGAGACTACTACCATCCTTTCGGGGCGGGCCCCCGTATGTGCGTGGGCAATAATTTTGCCCTGTATGAAATGCAGATGGTGCTAACTTCGATTCTAAGAAGGTACAGGGTGCAAACAAAACTGGAGCAACTTTCCATCAACCCCCTGATATCCCTGAAACCCGGGGAGGTACCCCTTACCTTCAGCCTTAGATGACCATTGAACACGGCCCCAAACTAAAATTGCATCGGGCAGTTTAAAAGGGGTCCGGAGCTGTCCCAGGGGATTCGAAATTCAGCGGGGTATCGCCTCCTTTTTATCCCATAAAATATATTGGCCTTAGTATACTAGTTATTAGGAATTTACGGCTTAGATTTACCTACAGCTTAGAAAGTAATTCAAACCAATAATTTTAAAATTTAACCTTATGAAAAACCTGAAAATCCTTTGGGCCCTGGCCCTTCCAATTATGGTCTCCTGCACCTTCAGCTACGGGCAGGCAGCCGCCCCCGCTGAGCCTCATGTATTGAAAACTTACCTGATAGAAAGGGAAATACCTGGTGCAGGGCAGTTTACCGCCCAGCAACTACAGGAAATATCCCAGAAATCCTGTTCGGTACTGCAGGAAATGGGTCCGGAAATACAATGGCTACAAAGCTATGTAACGGAGGACAAGATCTATTGCATTTACAGGGCCGAAAGCAAGGAGGCTATCCTGGAGCACGCCAGTAAAGGTGGCTTCCCGGCCAATAAGATCAGCGAGTTGAGTACACAGATTAGCCCGGAGACGGCTACCCTCAAATTACAATAAGGAGGCAAATATTGAACATTTGCGGGGATAGGGAATTTGAGGCAAACCACCCTTCGGTTGGCAGACGCTATTAAAGAGCTGAATAAATGGCTGATCAGGCTGGGACCATTCATGGGAAACCGTCGATCGGCAGGTATTATAGTCGCTGCAACTCTGAAAATCCTATCCCCGCATATATGGTGTATGCGGTTTTATACGAATTAAATGATTGATGCTGTTAATGTTAGAATAAATTTGCTATTTTTAAATAATTCATAGTTCCAGTCTTCCTTCTTAACGCTGCTTTCCCTTAACGTGAAGGGAGTTGTATGTAGGCCGTTTGCAATCAGCTTCCCATATTGCACCGGCCGCATCAATCAACTTCATGGGTGAACAGGTTAACCAACCTCAACAAACACATTGCACAAAACAAACGGTATGAAAAAATTACTGGCCATTCTTTATGCCCTGGCTGCCTATGTCCTTTTCCTGGCAGCCTTTTTGTACGCCATCGGCTTTGTCGCCGATTTCCTGGTCCCCAAAACCATTGATTCGGGGACTCCTGAAGATCCAACTATCTCCGTGCTGATCAACCTTGGGTTGATGAGCCTATTTGCCATTCAGCACAGCCTGATGGCAAGGCCCGGATTTAAGAGATGGTGGACCCGTATCATCCCAAAACCCATTGAGCGCAGCACGTATGTATTGCTGTCAAGCCTGGTACTCTTCCTCCTATATTGGCAATGGAGGCCAATGCCAGCCGTAATTTGGGAGGTGGACAACGGGAACGCTGTCATGTTACTTCAATTACTGGCCGCTTTGGGATGGATCATCGTATTGCTGTCTACTTTCATGATCAGCCATTTTCATCTTTTCGGGCTGAAGCAGGTATATGATTTTGTAAAGCAGATTGAGCCCCGGCCTCTTGAATTCAAACTCACGCTCTTCTATCGCTTCGTGCGGCATCCCATCATGCTGGGATTCCTGATCGCTTTCTGGGCCACCCCGGTAATGACCGTTGGGCACCTGCTGTTCGCCATCACCACCTCGGCCTATATTTTGGTGGCGATTGCCTTCCTGGAAGAACGCGACCTGGTTGCTTTTTATGGGGAACGCTACAGGGAATACCAGAAGAATGTCCCTATGCTGATCCCGTTTACCAAGAAACAAAAAGGAAAAAGAACCCCGCAGATCCCGGATACGGCATAGGCGTTTAAAAACTATTGTAACCATCCGTATTGGATATGCAAACCGGGGCCTTGTGCTCCGGTTTTACTTTTATGGCAAACTTCGCCATTGCAAAGGGCCAGGACGGCCGGTACAGGGGTTGATTAATTTTGTTACCTTTAGGAGATTGTTTATTTGAATACGCCGACCAATGCCGTTATATATGGACTTTCACATCTTCCCCGATGTCACCATTGAGGAGGTGAAACTTGCACATATCGCTGATCTGAAAGTACAGGAAAAGTACCGGGTGAAATACCATCAGTTCTGGGTGAATGAAGAAGCGGGGACCGTTTTTTGCCTCATGGAGGGGCCGGACAAGGAGAGCTGTGCCCGGGTACACCGGGAAGCCCATGGGGGGGTTGCCTGCCAGATTACGGAAGTGGAAGGGGGCTTCTATGACGTAATAATGGGCAATAACCTGCAGATAGACCAGGGGCTGGTGCGGCACGAGGACGGGTCCGTGGATTCGGGCGTGAGGGTGGTCATGGTGGTAAGCATCATTGGCCATACCCGCATCACCCATGCCAGCCAGTATCGAAAACTGGTACTGCCGGAAAAGCCCAAAGCATGCGCCATCCGGAAGATCATCCAGCATGGGGGCCGGCTGGTGCAAAACCTGAAAGACGACAGCATCATTTGCTCCTTTGTCCATGCCGCCCAGGCCGTAGATTGTTCCCTGGAATTGCAGCAGGAATTGCGTTCCAGGAAATCCCGTTTTCCGGGAACGGAATGGGACAGCAGCTTCAGGATCGGTATCAATGGGGGACAGCCGCTTACAGAAAAGGAAGGGTTTTTCCAGAAGACCATCAACCTGGCGTATCAGCTGAGCCTTATCGGGGATGACCAGGAAATTATCGCATCCCAAATCGTGGAAAAACTTTATGGCGAAGGCCACAGGTTGAGGAAACACCCGGATATCCGGATATTGGGACCAAAGGAAGAAGAATTCCTCACCATGCTATTTGAGTCGGCCAATAGCAGTATGGGTGAAATGGACTGGAATATCAGCCACCTGAGTCGTGAAATTGGCGTTAGCCGTCCGCAATTGTACCGGAAGGTTACAGCCCTTACCGGCCGCTCACCCGTAAACTTCATCCGGGACCTGAAAATGAACAAGGCGCTTTTTCTTCTGAAAGACCGGCAGCGGAATATTACGGAAGTAGCGTTGGAGCTGGGCTACAGCAACCCTTCCTATTTTGCTAAATGTTTCCAGGAAAAGTTTGGCGTTACTCCTTCCAAGGCCCTGATCTGAGCTAAGAAGGGGGCAAAACCGCAAAATTGAATCAATTCTGCTATTCGTTGATCTAAAACTGGTGGAAATCGGTCCGGGGCCAGTGTACATTTGTGCGAGCCGTTTAAATTAAAAAACAATTCTGCACACACTATGGAAACTGCAATCAACGAATTCAAAGAACAACTTCGCGGGGAACTTATACAGCCCCAGGATCCGAACTATAACCAGAGCCGTAAGGTATATAACGGCATGATCGACAAGAAGCCCGGGATGATCGCCCGCTGCGTGGATGTGGCAGATGTGATCCGCGCCGTAAATTTCGGCAGGGATCACGACCTCCTGATCGCCGTACGCGGGGGAGGGCACAACGGGGGAGGGCTCGGCCTTTGTGACGATGGGCTTGTCATCGATCTGTCTGGAATTAAATATGTCAGGGTAGATACCTCAGACAACACAGTCCGTGTTGGCGGAGGGAACCTGTGGGGCGAGGTAGACCATGCCACCCATGCCTTCGGCCTGGCTGTACCTGCTGGCATCATTTCCACTACCGGGGTTGGGGGCCTCACCCTCGGCGGCGGGGTTGGACATTTGTCCAGGAAGTTCGGACTGACCATAGACAACCTGCTGGAGGCCGATATGGTGCTGGCTGATGGTTCATTCGTAACCGTAAGTGAAAATCAGCATCCGGACCTCTTCTGGGCAATCCGCGGGGGCGGGGGCAATTTTGGAATTGTCACCTCCTTTAAATTTCAGGGACATCCGCTGAAGAACGTTATTGGTGGCCCCACCCTGTGGCCCATAGAGCAAACCGAGGAAATCATGGAATGGTACCACGACTTTATCCATAAACAACCGGATGAACTCAACGGGTTTATTGCTACCATGACCATTCCCGGCCCCCCGTTTCCGGAATTTTTACATAAGAAGCATTTCTGTGGGATCGTCTGGTGCTATGCCGGGGACGACCAGGAAAAATTTGAAAAATTATTCGCACCTGTCAGGGCTATGAAACCGATTTTTGAACATGTCGGCCCCATGCCCTATCCGGCTATACAAACCTTGTTTGACGGCCTGATGCCCCCGGGCTTGCAGTGGTATTGGAGGGCTGATTTCTTTGACGAATTACCGGCCAAAGCCAGGGCTGAACACAAGAAATTCGGAACTCAGATCCCGACCCCGCTTTCTCAGATGCACCTGTATCCCATCAGCGGCGCCGCTTCCAGGGTCGCAAAGGATGCGACCCCCTGGGCCTATCGCGATGCCAGGTACGCAGGTGTCATTGTCGGCGTGGATCCGGACGCGGCGAATGCCCGGAAACTTACGCAATGGTGCAAAGATTACTGGTCTGCCCTGCACCCCTATTCCATGGGAGGCGCCTATTCCAATTTTATGATGGATGAGGGGCAGGAGCGCGTACAGGCTTCTTTCAAGCATAATTACGACCGCCTGGCGAAGATAAAATCCAAATATGACCCGAAGAACCTCTTCAGGGTGAACCAGAATATACGCCCGGCCTGAATCGGGACAATGCCCCGGTGAAGCTCCAATGGACAGGAACATGCATCGAATAGATTGGCGTAAATTCTTTATGGTCAACCTCTTCCTCATTCTTTTGGGGATCGTCATGTTGCTGTTCTCCCTCGGTGGGGATATCAGTAATACAGACTGGCGAATATTTTTCCAGAATGTCGCCTTCGTGTTCATGACCATTGGTGCTGTGGACCTGTTGTATAAGATCGTAGCCAAGAACGAAGAATTGGCCATTATCCGCCATACGACCGAAGAATTTTCGGGGGTGATCGAACGCCGGGTAAAAAGCCTGCTGCATTTCAACGACATCGGCCTCATCGGCATAAAGGATGAACTGGCGTTTACCAGGGATATCAGGGATCTGGAAGAGGAATTGGTGTTTATCAATATCTTCATTCCGGACCTGAAACAAATTTGCCATATCCTTAGGGAGAAAATAGGGCAGGGCAGGGTACGTAAGATCAACCTGTATGTGCTGGATAACAGGCCTGGGAGCAAAGGGGCACAATTGCTGGCACACCGGGCATCTACATATGATGAAGGGTCCGACCTTACCCGTTATGTTTATGAGAATATCCAGGTCTTGTGCTCCCTGGCCCAGTCGCCGGAAGTCCGCGATGGCTCCCTTGTGGAATTCAGCTTGCACCTGTATAACGAAATGCCGGTATTCGCGCTGTGGCAATTCAATCCGAAAATTGTGAACCTCTCATTTTTTATGTACGACCTGAGGGCTATCAACGCCACTCAGTTTATGGTCGATCTGCAATCCGGTTCCAAGTTTGCGTTTGAAATATCAAACCATTTAAGCTATTTGAACCGCAGCCTGAAACAGGGGCAGGGCAACATCCAGCATTCATTTAACCTGTTGCGTGACGCTGACCTGAGGAAACTCCGGGATAGCCAGCAATTTATCCATAAAAAAATAATCGTTAAACCCTTAAATCCAGAAGTATGAAGTCAAAAAAAGAAGCGCTACCGGTTGCCATGCAGACACCTGATTCTGTTTTCCGAAACCTTCCGGGATGCGGCGGCATGACCGTTGCCTACAACGAAATGCCCAAAGGCACGGATATCACCCCGCTCCTCAAAGGGCTGGCGAATGACAGCTGCCATTGCCCGCACTGGGGATATGTGGTACAGGGATCCATCCGGGTAATCTATGATGATGGAACAGAGGAAACGGTGAAAGGGGGCGATGTCTTTTACTGGCCGGCAGGACATACCGTCATCGTCGAAGAAGATGTGAAAATTATCGATTTCAGTCCGGAAAAGGAATTCAATGAGGTCATGGCCCATATTGGGAAAAAAATGGAGGAAATGCAGTCCTGATCCATTCAAAAAGGGGCAGGCAAGACGGCCCCTGTCATCCTATGTTTGTTGTTTAATAAAAGGTTGTGATTTTACCTTTGTATAAACAGAAAAGGAGAAAGAGCAAGACAATTGGCTGTCATTGGTTTAAAAAACAGTTCGAAATGCCGGTCCCT
>Ga0102952_1000129_pt1 | contig 37598 bp, 31 predicted proteins | sample SalPon2A_C_D1_MG_FD_78506 | JGI IMG/M metagenome (GOLD analysis project Ga0102952, IMG submission 78506) | Soil microbial communities from South San Francisco under conditions of wetland restoration - Salt Pond MetaG R2A_C_D1_MG | ecosystem: Environmental > Terrestrial > Soil > Wetlands | place... | reverse complement strand
TTAGTAATTATGTAGAAAGTCTAGGTAGTTTCATTTAATAATGTAAGAAAATCTTACAAAGTTCGGCATATGGTTTCTTCAAACCTGAAAACGGGTGCCGGGCTGCACACTTATTCTAAAAGCGATGTCCAAGGTCAAAGGTGTAATGACTAATCTTGATTCTCTTGACGTGAAACTGTGTAATCCCGAAGAAAAAACTACCAGCTATGAACTAATATCTAACGACTAAGAGCTACGAGTTAATATCTATTTCTTATCAATTAACGAATAAGTATTCCCCAGCGTGATCCTTCGAATCTCTTCAGAGCTAAGGAAATCGTGCGGGAAGCCGAGCTTGATCTCGCTTACCTTGTTCAGCCTGTCCATCTGATCATGAGTAAGTTCAAAATCCAAACATCCGAGATTGTCCTTAAGCTGGGACAGTTTTCTTGCTCCGAGTATCGGGACCATTACCCCGGGTTTCTGCCTCACCCAGTTTATCGCGACCTGGGCAGGTGTTTTTCCTGATTCGTCCGCTATATTCAGAACCTCACGGGCTATCTCGAGGTTCCTGTCTGAAACGATCCTGTTTGCATAATCCTCGCTCATCATATCCTTTATTGCTTCGACCCTTTTTCCATCTGATGCAGATTTTTTATTCTTGTTGTATTTACCCGTCAGAACACCGCTACCGAGAGGTGACCATGGTGTAACACCGATATCCATTGACCTGGCCATAGGCAGCAATTCCCTTTCAGGTGTCCTCTCGACAAGGCTGTATTCTATCTGGAGACCTATGAACTGTGACCAACCTATCAATTCCGCCATAGTATTCGCGCGTGAAACAACCCATGCGGGTGCGTCGGATATTCCGATATAGAGAACCTTGCCGGAGCGTATGAGGTCGTCAAGTGCTCTCATAACCTCTTCAACGGGGGTCATGAAATCCCAGTAATGGATCCAGTAAAGATCAATATAATCTGTCTTAAGTCTCTTCAGGCTGGCTTCGAGTGAGCGTTTTACGTTCTTCCTGTGGTTTCCCGATGCATTGGGGTCGTCAGGGTTCGTGCTGTTCGAATACTTGGTAGCCAGGACTACTTCGTCACGATCTTTCCTGAGGAATTCTCCGACGAATTTCTCGCTTGTTCCGTTCGTGTAAATATTTGCGGTATCAATAAAATTACCGCCGATCTTCCTGAAGGCGTCATACATTTTTTTACTTTCCTGTCTAGAAGCACCCCAGCCCCAGTCTTCACCGAAAGTCATTGCACCAAGACAGAGTTCCGAAACTCTCAATCCGCTTTTCCCGAGTAGTTTGTATCTCATGAATTTCTCCTTTTATTGAATGGTCGACTATTTCAGAGGTTTATTTTAGTTTTGATAAACATCGATAATTAAAGATTCAGGTGATAAATATAAGAATATGGTAGGTTAGGCTGCAATCAACCGAAACGTCCGGATATGTAATCCTCGGTTTCTTTTCTTCCCGGGTTTGTGAATATATCCTCGGTGGGTGCGAACTCTATTAACTTGCCGAGGAACATGTAAGCGGTAAAGTCGGAAACCCTGGAGGCCTGCTGCATATTATGAGTTACCATGACGATTGTGAATTTTTTCTTCAGTTCATCTATAAGCTCTTCTATCTTTGCCGTTGCTATTGGGTCAAGCGCTGAACACGGTTCGTCCATAAGTATTACCTCGGGTTCTATTGCAAGCGCACGTGCTATACACAGCCGCTGCTGCTGGCCACCTGAGAGGGCAGTACCCGTCTGATTGAGCTTGTCCTTAACTTCGTCCCATAATGCAGCGTTACGGAGAGCATTCTCAACCCTGTCACGAATCTCGCTGTGACCTGCTCTGTTATGAAGCTTCAACCCGTATGCTATGTTGTCGAATATACTCATCGGGAAAGGAGTGGGTTTCTGGAATATCATCCCTATCTTGCGGCGAAGCTTCATTGCAGGGATCTTCTGGTTGAGTACATTCTCCCCATCCATCAATACTTCACCCTCAGCCCTGCAGTTCTTGTAAAGTGAGTACATACGGTTGTACGCACGAAGGTGGGTGGACTTCCCGCAGCCAGATGGACCTATGAATGCAGTTATTTTGTTTTTCGGTATATCGATGTTGTTGTTGAACAGTGCCTGCTTGTCACCATAATAAAAATTCAGGTTTCTAACAGATATCTTGACCTCACCAAGGTCCGCCATTGAGCCGTATGTTGTACCGCTCCGGGTTTCTTCTTTCTGGTCTTCGGTCATACTCTTCCCACTTTAATTATATAATTCAATATGCCTTCCTCTTTCTACCAAGTATAAACCGGGTAAGTATGTTTACAGCAAGTACGGAAATCGTGATCATGAAGGCTGCTCCCCAGGCAAGTGCATGCCAGTCGTCGTAGGGGCTCATGGCATAGTTGAATATAAGAACGGTCAGGTTCGCCATAGGCTCGTTCATACCATGCATCCAGTAGGGGCTGTTGAGTGCGGTAAAAAGTAGAGGCGCTGTCTCTCCGGCAACACGTGCCACCGCGAGCATTACACCCGTGAACATACCCGCACTTGCGGCCCTGTAGATAACACCAGTCATCATCTTCCAGTATGGAGCACCAAGTGCAAGTGAGGCTTCACGCATTTCGTGGGGGATAAGTTTCAGCATCTCCTCTGTAGTACGTGTAACAACAGGGAGCATTATTATCGCAAGGGCTATACCGCCTGCCCATCCAGAGAAGTTCCCGAGAGTTCTTACCAGTATAATGTAAACGAAAACTCCCACTACGATCGAGGGAGCTGATACCAGGATATCACAAAGGAACCGTGAAATTTTTGCAAGTTTTCCACCCCTGTCGAACTCTGAAAGATACGTACCCGCAAGAATACCGAATGGTACAGCTATTATGGTAGCCACAATGGTCATAAGCAATGTTCCGACTATGGCATTTGCAAGCCCGCCGCCACCCATTCCGGGAGGTGTAGGTATTTCGGTAAAGAACTGCCAGTTGATCGCTGATGCGCCTTTAATAGCGACATCAAAGAGTATCCAGCCCAGCATGAACAGCCCGAACACAGCTGCCATTGCTGAAAGTGTAAGTATAATTCCGTTCAGGAGCATCCTTCGGTTCGTAAGTGTAAATCTGCTAGTAATATATTCCAATTACCTTCCTCCCACACTCGTGTAACGCAGCCAGAACTGTGCAAGACCAATAACAATAAAAGTTATCAAAAATAGTACGAGACTTAGTTCAATAAGTGATGAAAGATATAAAACACCATCTGCTTCAGTGAATTCATTTGCCAGTGTCGAGGCGATAGAGTTTCCCGGAGCGAAAAGTGACAATGAAAGATGATATGCGTTTCCTATTACAAAGGTTACTGCCATGGTTTCTCCGAGTGCGCGACCCATTCCCAGGAATATTGCACCTGCAATTCCCTTTTTACCGTAGGGTATCATAATATCCCTTACAACTTCCCATTTAGTGCAGCCCATACCATATGCTGCTTCCTTCAATGGTTGCGGGACCATCAGGAATACATCTCTTGTTACAGAAGCTATGAACGGCACGATCATAAGCGTTAGCACCAGGCCTGCTGTAAGCATTCCTATTCCAAGAGGCGGACCTGAAAAAAGCGGTATAAAACCCAGCGTGGACTGCAGCCAGGGTTCAACATGATCGGCAAGTATCGGTGCCAGTACAAACAATCCCCACATACCGTAAACAATGCTTGGTATCGCAGCTAAAAGCTCAATAGCAGTTCCAAAAGGACTACGCAGCCACGCGGGTGACAATTCAGCAAGGAACAGTGCGATACCTATACTGAGAGGAACAGCAAAGATCAATGCGAGAAATGTCGAGATCAGGGTTCCGCATATGGGTATAAGTGCACCGAAGTTCTCTGTTACAGGGTTCCATGAAGTACTTATCAGGAATGAAAGACCGAATGCTTTAATAGAGGGCAGTGATTGGTAAGTCAGAACAATTATCATACCTGTGAAAACTATTACGATTCCGGCAGCGAATGCCGCGGTTGTGCCGCGAAAGAGAACATCACCCCATACATTATGCTTACCCTTTTTCATAAAAGTTCAGGCTCCGAATTGTAGTAACAATATTTAGAGATATGGTCGTTTTGTGGAATATCTTAACATCACGATACACACTATCAATTCAGTTCCGGTTAGAAAATAATAAGGGGCGTGATTAATACCCGCCCCCTTAAATTAGTCATATATTTCTAAAAGCTACTTTACAGTTGATTAGTTTGCCCATTATGGCCATATCGATTTACCGGAAGTGGTATTAATTTCCTTCTTCCAGGTGTTTTCAACCATGTTTACAACACTGTCTGGCATTGGAACGTAGTCCAGTTCCATCGCTGCCTTGTCTCCGTTCTTGTATGACCATGCAAAGAACTTGAGCACTTCTCTTGCCTCTGCAGGATTTTCCTGCTTTTTATAAATCAGTATGAATGATGCACCTGTTATAGGCCATGAATCAGCACCCGGCTGGTCTGTAAGTACCATGTAGTAACCGTCTGCATGTGACCAGTCTGCACCGGCTGCTGCAGCCTGGAAATTCTCTGAAGTAGGGGGAACGAAATTCCCGTCATGGTTCTTTAACATAACCGAGGTCATCTTGTTCTGAAGTGCATATGCATATTCAACGTATCCTATAGAACCTTTAACCTTGCCTACGAAAGCTGCCACACCCTCGTTCCCTTTACCACCTACTCCGGCAGGCCACTGAACTGATTTGTTGTTGCCGACCTTAGATTTCCATTCCGGGCTTACCTTTGAGAGGTAGTTCGTGAATATCCAGGTCGTTCCCGAACCGTCTGCCCTGTGGACAACTGTTATGCTTTTATCCGGCAGTGATACTCCTGAATTTATCTGTTTGATCTTAGGGTCGGTCCATTTTGTGATCTTGCCGAGGTATATATCTGCAAGAACTTCAGGTGTAAGCTTGATCTGGCCAGCGCTGATACCTTTGATGTTCACAACCGGTACAACACCACCCATTATCATCGGGAACTGCATAAGACCGGCTTCGTTAAGTTCTTCGGGTTTCAGCGGTGCGTCTGAAGCACCAAAATCCACTGTTTTTGCCTTGATCTGTTTAATACCCCCGCCTGATCCGATAGACTGGTAGTTTAACTGCACACCTGTTTCCTTATTGTAAAGGTATGCCCATTTTGAGTATACAGGGTAGGGGAACGTAGCACCTGCTCCTGTTATTGTGGTTACCGCATTAGCTGTGAATGAAAATCCTATCACTGTTACTACTGCAATTAACAACGTTCGAAGATCCCAGAAAAACTTTTTCATTGTTTTCCTCCTTTTCAAATTAATTTACTCCAGGAGATTACAGTTGAATTGTTAAGATTGTGTTAATTCATAATTAATAACCGGTAAAGCGAAATTGAAGTGTTAATACCTTGAGCCGACATCATACGAAGCTACCGGGATTGTTTTACTTATACCGAAAACTTCGTTATTTCTCAATACCAAGAGCTTTGACCATAATATGGAATATGTCGGTATTGTCTATTAAACCGGAAAATACAGATGCGAAAGGTCCCTCTGCTGCTATGTGTACCTGTGAACCAGTGTGCTTTTGAGACTTCCCGGGAAGGTTGGTCGCATAATTGACAGTCATTTTCACCCCGTCGGCTGTTATTAATGTGGTAAAACTTCCCGGACTGTGATTCTTCTCCGTCGGTTCAGGTACCAACTGGCTTGAATGAGCATGGTCTGCAGTGACTATCACAAGTGTTTCAGGGTGATCTTCAGCGTATCGGAGCCCGACGTCCACAGCCCTGTCGAATGCAACGGTCTCACCTATTTGCTGACACGGGTTGGAATCATGCTCGCTTTTATCGATAGAAGCACCTTCGACCTGCAGAAAAAAACCTTTTTTGTCACCCTTATTCTCCAGCACCTCGATTGACTTGACTGTCATATCTGCAAGTGATGGTTCATCAACAGGTCGTAAACCTTCTCTGCATTTCTGGGGTCCGCTACCAGGATATGGAGTTGCGGGTTTGCCTACGAAGTCGGTGCTCATATCCGAGGGAGCAAAAAGCCCAAGGACTTTCTGTCCGGGTTTTAGCGCCTTTAGCCCTGATGAATCGGTTACTACTTTGTAACCCATTTTCTCTGCGGATTTTTCAACGGTCATTCCTTTGAATTTTCCGCTTTTTATAATCTGGTTAAAGCGATCCCTGCCACCTCCGAACAGCACATCGAGGTGGTGGTCCACTTCCTGTTCAGCGATCGATCCGGGGCCACCGTTTACTCTTTTGTCCTTTGGGCATCTATCCATCTCTTCCGGGGCCCTGCAGTCACGGTGGTTCACATGGGAGGCGAGCACGGCAGGTGTGGCGTCGGTTATATCCGCGGTTGTCACTACCCCGGTTGCAAAACCTGCTTTCTGGGCTTTCTCCAGGATCGTATCAAGGTCCTTATTAGTTCCGGGAGAAGTCGAGATCCTGCCATTGCTCGTCTTAAAACCGGTCGCCCATGCAGTGCCTGAAGCAGCTGAGTCGGTTACATAATCAGGCAATGTGGGGTCCTCCTCTCTTACAGAGTAAGTTGTGCAGCCACCACTCCACTTGAGCCGGTCCATTGCCAGTTTGCCTGAAGCACCGACAGAGTAGTTCCGTGCAATGGTGATATCCGAATAACCCATCCCATCACCTATGAAAAGAATTATGTTCTTTGCATGTCCGGGTTTACTGGTCTCTTTCGAGAATGCATTCCCGTTATAGAAGCAATACGAATAGCCTGTAATTATTAGAAATAGTAAAAAAAGTACGGGCATTTTATAATATGACATCTGGTAATGTCCTTCCGTTTTGAAACTCACTGGTAAATTATTCTAAATTACGCTGCAAATAAATCATGTAAAGGGTCCGTTATAAATAGATTCGAACACTATAAAATCAGCTTCCTGCCTGTAAAAGTGTCCTCAATTACTTCACCGTTATAGGTGTTTATATCGAAAGGGTCTTCGCCATTTTCAAAAAATCTGAGTTGAAAGCTCCCTTTTGTCTCTTCGCAGTTCTCGTCCAGGAATGTGATGTTTATGTCGGCCCTTGCAATGTTCTTAACAAAACCATCACTGTCAAAAGAGAAATCGAAAAGAACTATTTTCGCTTCCCTGTTACCCGTCTTTTTCCAGGAGCCAAGCTCGCTGCTGAAATTTAACTCCTGCTGGGTCGAGCTTTCACCCGAGAAATTACCGTCTTTATGCAGGTTCCAGATACTCCTGGCTCCGCTCGATTCGGTGTTAACGTAAGTTCCTACAAAGCATTCCGGGAATCCCCCGGCAGTAGTATCTTCATTACACGAGACTGCCGACAGCATTGTCATTGAGATCAGAAAAACAACGACTGTAAGATGTAAAATTTTATTTTTATCTATTTTCATAGCAAATATTTATCTCCATGACAGGTCAGACTCATCCCGAATTATATATCTATTTAATTTGTTAGTTAAAAAATATAGTTAATCAAAACTACTCAAACTGTTCTTTTATCTTGGGATCTGAACTCCTCCTTGTAACTACCGGAGTTATTTTCGAGGCTGCGGGTAGTAATCTGGCGGAATTAAGAATGAAAACGAGTTCTGAGGATACATGAATAAAAACTGCCAGCATCGGGTTTAAAAACCCGAAAGCCGCAAGCAATACACCCGCTCCGTCGACTATAATCGTTCCTGAAAAATTTTGCATTATAATTCTGCGGCAATGTCTTGCCACTTTGAGTGTTTCCACGAACCTGAGAAGGTCGTTACCCAGAAGCACGATGTCAGCACTTTCGCGTGTTACATCTGTTCCCGACCCCATAGCTATTCCCACTGTGGCTTTTTTTAAAGCCGGGGCGTCGTTTATCCCGTCCCCTATCATAGCCACCTTAATGCCTCCGGAAATCAGTTTCTCTATTTTGTTTACTTTATCTTCCGGTAGGAGGCCACCGTACACTTCATCTACATTTAGTTCCACTGCAATCTCATTAGCTATCTCGGAGTTATCACCCGTCAGCAATAATGTCCTTAAACCCATTTCTTTTATTGAATTAACTGCACGAATAGCTTCAGGACGTAGCTTGTCTTTTATATAAATACATCCCAGGAGTTTGCTGTTGCGAGCTACGAATATTTGTGATGAATTAGAGGATCTTATATTGAACCCGTCAAAATCGATCTGCTGTTCTTCCATAAAAGGTTTGTTGCCAGCGAATATAACATCTTCTCCCGCAACACATTTAATTCCCTTTCCCGGAATATATTCAAAACGGTCTGGCTGGTCTGCAGAGATTGACAGCTCCTTTGCCTTCTGGAGTATAGTTTCCCCGAGTGGATGTTCTGATGAGCGTTCTGCGATTGCTGCATACCTTATTACGGTTTCAATACTTTCATCTTCATTGGGTTCTACATTTACAACTTCCGGTTTACCGAGTGTTAAAGTTCCTGTTTTATCAAGTACCACCGTGTCAACAGAACTAAGTAATTCTAAAAAAAGACCACCCTTCACAATTGAACCGTGACGGGCAGATAGACCGATCGCTCCCAGAATGGCAAGAGGTGTTCCTGCTGCAATTCCGCATGCACCTGCTACGATAATGACCGATATTGTAGAACGGATATCATTGGTTATAAAAAATGTTAAAATTGCACAGGCAATCGCGAAATAAACGAGATAACCTGCGAGCCTGTCTGCTGTTTTCTGGATGGGGGCACGGGATTTTTCGGCACGTTCCACGGCTTCTATAATTTTTCCGAATGCTGTTTCTTTACCAATACTTTGTGTTCTGACCTCAAGTACGCCTGACTGGTTTATCGTTCCGGCATAAACGAAACTGCCGGTTACCTTTTCAACAGGTAATGATTCCCCGGTTACGGATGCCTGGTTGACAAAGGAGTTCCCTCGGATCACCTCACCATCAACCGGTAATAATGCCCCTGGTTTAACGAGTACAATGTCACCTTTAGTAAGTTCCGATATTTTTACTTCACGGGATTCATTCCCACTTATGACAGTTGCATTTCCGGGTAAAACTTCAAGCAGATCTTTAATTGCTCTCCTGCCCCGTTCAACGGTCATCCCCTCCAGTACCTCTGCTATAAGTACGAAAAAAACAATTACAAGAGCTGTGAAGAACTCTCCGATAACGCATGCAGCTACCAGGGCTATTGTCATGGATAGCTCCATAGTCATACGCCGCGCTATAAGATTCGAAATTGATTCCCTGAATATGGGGTAACCACCAACAATAGTTCCCAAAAGTGCTACAATGTCGAAACCTACAAAATTATTAAATACACCGAACCAGCTTAAAAAACCGCATACGGCTACGAATACAATACGGGCCAGGTCATGCAATTCGAAGCTGTGTTCGTGGTTGTGGTCGTGTTCGTGCTCAATAGTTTGTTCTTTAGAGGTTTTATTCATTATGCTTTATTATCCCTAAAATGAATTGTGATGGTACCTAATGACAATTAATAAATTATTCTTGTAATTAATACAAAATTCCAGCTTGCAGAAGGATCAGACATCCATATTTTAGTTCTTGGCCGGTAGCTCGAAGCTCTTGGTTCTTAGCTCTTAGGAAAAGATAATACAGCAGCTCCTGGCCGTTAGTTCTTAGCTGTTAGGAAATGATTAAAATATAGACTCCTGATAAATACATTCAGGATTGACAGGCATTTTTCTCTTCGGCATTACTCAGGTTTACAGATTAGACGTTAGACCTTTGACCTTAGACCTTGGTTTATGGTATGTGCAGCCGTGATCTTTCTTAGCAGGAAACTTGATTAAAATTTATTGACAATCATTTAAATGCCAATAGTTTGTATAAATATAGGGTATCACTCATAACATATAGTTTTTTAGACTTAATTAAAAGAAGATGATCTGAATGAAGAGCAAAATAAATTGGGTTACACCGGGTTATTTATTGCTCACTGTTCTGGTAGTTTCAATAATAATATCATTAGATTTTATTCCTGTTCGTTCATTTACAATACCGGCTACTGTCTCTCCAGCCTTTGCACGGACTACTCTTTCCCGATCAACGGGTAACAAAACAACATCTACAAATCAAACCAGTGTTGCTGCTAATGATGAATCCGTTGCTATCACGCCTGATGATACATTTACACTAAGGACGGGTATAAAAGAAGGTCATCTGGTATTTATCGGGGTCGGGAAGACGATAGACGGTTTAGTCGACCCAACCTTACACGTTAAGGTTGGTGACGTCGTACAGATAACCCTGATCAATGGTGAAGGTGCCCAACACGATATTGCATTCCCTGATTTTAACGCAAAGTCTGACTATGTAACCGGGAAGGGAGCCAGTAGTGTGGTTGTATTTCGTGCCGATAAGGAAGGGGAATTCCCTTATTATTGTACCGTCCCGGGACACAGACAGGCAGGTATGGAGGGGAAGCTGATCGTCGGTGCCGGAAGGGCGAAAGCTGTAAGACCCGAGGCGGTAGACATATCCAGGGATCCAACCAATCTGTCACCTCCCATAAGTAAACGACCGCCAAAACATGTAACCGTGAATCTGGAAGCAGTCGAACTAAACGGTAATCTGGCTGATGGTACTACTTATAAATTCTGGACTTTTAACGGCAAGGTGCCCGGTCCGTTTATCCGTGTAAAAAAGGGGGATACTGTAGAACTCCATCTTAAGAACAGGGCGGACAGCCGGATGATCCATTCGATCGATCTACATGCTGTTAACGGACCCGGAGGCGGTTCATCCGTTATGCAGGTACCACCCGGGAAAGAAAAGGTTTTTACGTTCAAAGCTTTAAAATCAGGACTTTTTGTATATCACTGTGCGACCCCAATGGTCGCGCATCACATCAGCAACGGTATGTACGGGCTCATACTTGTCGAACCCGAGGAAGGACTCCCACCTGTTGACAAAGAGTTCTACGTAATGCAGGGCGAGGTATATACAGTCAACCCTTACGGACAGCACGGCCCCCAGCAGTTCAGTGTTGAGAAACTACTGAATGAAATACCGGAATATGTTGTGTTTAACGGTGCCGTAGGGGCACTGTCCAACGATCATCCCCTGAAGGCAAAAGTCGGTGATACCGTACGTATTTTCTTTGGTAACGGAGGGCCGAACTATACTTCTTCTTTCCATGTTATCGGAGAGCAGTTCGACTTCGCATATGAAAACGGATCACTGATGACTCCGCCTCAGAAAGGTATACAAACTATGACAGTCCCGCCCGGAGATGCAGGGATCTTTGATATTCACCTGGATGCACCAGGTAAATATCTTCTTGTGGATCATGCATTGTCACGTATGGAGCGCGGGCTTGTAGGTTTTCTCGAAGTTGAGGGGCCGAAAAATCCTTCAATATTTAAGGAAGGGGAATAGACCTGATTTGCAGATTCAATTATTTGTAAAAGGAAATGCATGCCTTCCTTCCTTATTTATTTTAACCACCCAGCAGTATTGAATTACCTGTAAAGAATAGCCCTGCAACACAGCCAGTCATCAGGCAGGCGAGCGTAGCAGCGATAAGCGGGCGGAAGCCGAGTGCTGCTATTACATTCCTCTTTTCAGGCACGAGAGCGGATATGCCGCCTACGAATATCGCCATTGATGCGAGATGGGCGAAACCGCAAAGTGCATATGTTGTGATAACAACCGATCGCGGGTCGTTCAGCAGACCATTTTGGATTGCAGTGGCGAGGTCCTGGTATGAAACTACCTCAGTTACGATCAAACGTTCACCGATTATTTTGGATACGGTCAATGCGTCAGAATGCGGTATTCCGAGGGTGAGTGTAAAAGGGTAGAACAGGTATCCGAATATCTCCTGGAGGGACCATGTGAAATGAATACCGAAAAAACTATTTATATATCCACCCGCACCACCAATAATAAGGTCTGCCAGTGCTACGAGCCCAAGCACTGCTATCAGCAATGCTGCAATCCCTACTATGAGCTTGACTCCGCTTTCAGCCCCTTCTATGATCGATTCAAAAAGACTGTTCTGCTTTTCATAATATGGCTCAACGGCAACCCCCAGCGTTCTAGGCTTTTCTTCTTCCGGGACAATTATCTTTGACATGACAAGAGCTGCCGGAGCTGAAAGCACGGAAGCTGATACCAGGTGACCGGCAATAGTAGGGAACTGGTCCTGGAGTGTGAAAACATAGATAGCGAGCACATTGGATGAAACTGTTGCCATACATGCTGTGAGCACCGTGCAGAATTCAGAGCGGGTCATCTCAGTTAAATATGGTCTTATGGTGAAAGCGGATTCTATTCCCACGAATATGTTGCTTGCAGCGCTAAGTGATTCCGCTCCGGAAATTCTCATAAGCTTCGTGAACCCGTATGAAAACAGCTTTACTACTTTCTGCATTATTTTCAGGTGATAGAGAAGTGACATAAGTGCAGCGAAGAATATAACTGTAGGCAGTGCCTGGAATGCCAGGATAAAACCTATAGAGCTCTGTCCCGATTCATCAGTTGTCCCCGGAGCAAGTGCGAGTCTTCCGAAAAGAAACCTTGCACCGGCACCTGCAGAGTCCAGTATTTTCACGACAATATCGTTTACAAAGAGAAAGAACTTTGAACCCACCGGTATTATAAAAACAAAAACAGCGACCGCAAGCTGAAGAATTATCCCCCAGGTTATCACCCTGAAATTAATATTTCTCCTGTCCGTTGAAAGAAGCCATGCGATCCCCATAAAAACAAATATTCCAAAAAAACTGATAAGGTTGTGGATATCCATGCCTTCTCCTCCGGTGGAAGGTTTGTTATTAATATCAGGAATCCTGAACGGTATTGTGATCCAGCTTCAAAATTAACTCATTTTTTTATAAATTACGAAAACTGAAGATATGTTTGAACGAATATTAAAAATTTACATATATTTTTTGATATATTAACAATTGTTTCAGTTGGTTTGATGTCTCAGATTAAAAAAAATCCTTCAGTACAAATTTTTTATACTGAAGGACCTGTGTTATCTGTAATTGAATTAGGGTGTAGTCCAGGGTCTTAGGACCCTGAACCACGCCTTTTTGTGATCTGTTGTTATGATGCAGTTTCTGAAGAATGTGTAGCAGCAACAAAGTCCGGGTACGCTGTTTCTCCGTGTTCCCCAATATCCAGACCTTCAAGCTCTTCTTCAGCAGTAACTCTCATACCCATGAACATTTTAATAATTACCCATGCTATGAGTCCTAATCCGAGAGTGAAAGCGCCCACTGCGACAACACCTATGAACTGTGCTGTGAGAAGTTTTGCCCCACCGCCAAATAACAGACCGTTTCCAGTCGTTCCGGGCATTATCATGTCCTGCGCGAAGAGACCTACTGCAAGTGTCCCCCAGACCCCGTTTAGCAGGTGAACTGTAAGGGCACCTACCGGATCGTCCAGTTTTAGCTTATCAAAAAAGAGGACACCAAAAACTGCAAATACTCCCGCAATGAGTCCTATTATTACCGAACTTCCAACGCTTACGAAAGCACACGGTGCGGTTATAGCTACAAGACCGCACAGACATCCGTTGAGTATCATTGTAAGGTCCGGCTTTTTAAGAACTATCCACGAAACGATCGTTGCACTGAAAGCGGCTGCGGCTGCAGCGCTATTTGTAGTTACTGCGATCCTGGCTATATCTCCCCAGGCTGCTGCCATTGTGCTGCCCGGATTAAACCCGAACCATCCGAACCAAAGGACAAAAGCACCGATCGTTGCTGCCGTAAGGTTGTGGCCGGGAATAGGATTTACTCCTCCATCCTTCCTGTACTTTCCAATTCTCGGTCCAAGAAGTAATATTCCTGCAAGTGCCGCCCAGCCTCCGACTGAATGTACGACTGTTGAACCTGCAAAATCCCACATACCGAGACCGGCTAACCAGCCCCCGCCCCATATCCAGTGCCCGGTAATCGGGTACATAATACCAACGATTATAAAGGTAAATACAATAAATGACTTGAACTTTATCCTCTCCGCCACCGCTCCTGAAACTATGGTCGCAGCAGTACCGGCAAAGACAAGCTGGAAGAAGAACTTTGCCAGCAGTGGAACACCGGTCCAGCTTATTGAACTGTATACACCACTGTAGGCATCACCTATTGCAGGACTGTTATCCGCACCGCCTATGAAAAAGAGTCCTTTTAAACCCATAATCATGTTTCCATCACCGAACATAAGGCCCCATCCGACTATCCAGAATGCAAGTGAAGAAACCGCAAATACAATAAAGTTCTTGGACAGGATATTTACTGTGTTCTTAGCCCTGCATAGACCTGATTCCACCATACCGAAACCTAGGTTCATAAAGAAAACAAGAAATGCAGTGAACATCACCCAGACCGTGTCAGTTGCTATTTTCAGATCAGCTACCTGTTTCATCAGATCTGCTGTAGATGTTTCCTGCCCGTAAACCTTCGGCGGCAGAATTAGAAAAAAGAACACCAATACGGGTAACGAGCATAACATCAAGCTCAGCAGCTTCTTCCTTTCCGAAATATGTATCCTCATGCGTTTGGTACCTCCTGTACTACGAAATTAAAAAGGAAAAAATGCAAGTGATGTGCCAAGGGATCGGGCATAAGAAGTAACAATCAGTAATTATTCTATATTTTGTCAGCAATTGACTTTTACAATTAAACTATTTCATGCATAAAAAGAATTTTTATAATATTCATGCCTGAAATTTGGGCATTTAAGTCTGTTTTTTAAGCATGTTTATCTGTCCGGAGATGTAGTGCAGTTTTTAAGGAGCGATGGATGTTAAAAAGGGCTCTACTTAAGTCTTTCGGCTATTAAATGGGAAACAACAGGCGGTTTATCACCGAGGTGGAACTTTAGTGCCTGGTCCAGAAGATCATTGTCCGAAGCGGTAATACGCTCGTGCTGCCTGAGATGTTCAAGCCAGGATTCTACAACGAAGGTTTCAAGGTACTTCCCCTTATCTTCAGTATCCCTGTAGAGATTCCACCGGATGGCTCCGTCCCTTAGCCGTGTTCTTTTGACTTCATTCATAACCTTTGCAAACCCTTCAGACCTGCCGGGGTCGATCCTGTACTCCACAGTTACGAGCACGGGACCGCTGCGCGGATCTACATCGTCGAAAGACGTCGGTGTCGGCCAGCGTTTTGTCGGGCTAAGGTCCATTCCTTCATAATCCTTAAGCCTGAAACGGGCAGTAATGACCAGGCCGGCGAATAAACCTATCCCTGCTGTTAGGAAAGTTTCAGGTATGCCGATATGGGATGCTGTTAACCCCCATAAAAAACTGCCAAGAGCAAATGTCCCGAAAAAAAGCAGCAGATAAACCGATAATGCCCTGGCTCTTACCCAGGACGGAACCGAGGACTGGACTGATGCATTAAGTCTGGACAGCAGCGTAAGCCATGCACCCCCGCAGACGAACATCAGAACACAAACCATTACAAAGTCCTGAATGAAAGCCAGGGTGGTAATTGCTATCCCGAATACAGAAGCTGAAACCGTTACGACATGGTCTATGGATAGTGTCTTTCTCACGCGGGACAATGCTTCGGCACCGGCAACCGCCCCCAGACCGATAAAGGTGAGAATCATTCCGTATCCGGAAGCTCCGAGTCCGAGTGTATTCCTTGCGTATACCGGCATTAGTGACCAGAGAACACTGGCAAACAGTATAAAAGCTACGCTCCTGTAAAGTGCGTTTCTGAGAGGTGGTGACTGGCGTACGTACCGGACGCCTGCTTTCATTGCACCGAAAAGCCGTTCCGACGGCAGTGCGCTTTCACTGGGCGTACGTTCCCATCGGTACAGAACTACCATAACTCCGAGGAATGTCACTGCGTTAAGCAGGAACGTCGGGTAAACTCCGGCTGCGGATATTATAAGACCACCAAGTGCCGGTCCGAGGGCTCTTGAGATATTGAAGCCTATGCTATTCAGTGCGACTGCAGAGTGGAGATCGCGGTATTGAACCAGTTCTGGTACTATTGCCTGCCATGCAGGTGCGTTCATCGCGGCCCCGAAGCCGAGCAGGAAAGTAAGGGTAAGCAGCAGCCAGGGTGTGGTAATCCCCAAATAGGTGAGCATACCCAGTGCGGCTGCAGCGAACATCATCCATCCCTGGGTTATAAGTAGAAGGCGGCGCCTGTCCAGAATATCGGCAAGAGCACCAGCCGGGAGTGCAAGCATAAACATCGGCAGCGTTGTGGCTGATTCGACCAGTGCGACCATAAGTGGTGAGTTTGAAAGCGAGGTCATAAGCCAGGCGGCACCCACATCCTGCATCCATGTGCCGACATTCGAGGCAATTGTTGCTATCCATAATGCCCGGAATACGGACTGTCTAAGAGGGCTCCATGTGGAGGTAACTACTGATCTTTGATTCATATTGCCGTTTATAATCTACACTAATTCTTTGCAGTTTGAATTAATATTCCGTCTTTAATTATGATGTATTTTATTCACCGATTTTTAGTTACATGTGACTAAACTTGTATTTAAATGAGAAGTTACATCTGTCTTTATAAATTTATTAGAACAGGAACTGTAGATGACCCGGGTCGAATTCCCGGACTTCCTATGAACTATCAGGAATTGAGATCTGTCCATCTCCGGATTAGCCAATTATTTAAGAGCGATAAATGGTTGCGGTAATGAATTTTTTACCATAGTTACTGGAAACTGTGAAAGTAATTAACTAATCTATTCACCCTATGGCAGTTACGTATCAAAAAACCTCCTCTATTGAAACAGAATTGAGCAGAGACCTTGGTTTTACTTCAGCAATGGCAATCGGGGTAGGAACAATGATAGCTGCCGGAATATTCACATTGTCAGGTCTCGCAATAAGGAATGTAGGATCAGCCGCCATCCTCTCGTTTTTTTTAGCTGCAATTGTGGCTTCATTTACAGCACTTACCTATTGCGAATTCGTTTCTATATATCCACAATCGGGTGAAGGTTATTTATACTCGAGAAAGACATTCAAACCTCCACTTGCCTATCTCACCGGATGGGCATTGATCCTCGGCTATACATCGTCCTGTGCATTCTATATTGCCAGTCTTTCGAGTTACTTTTATGAATTCATATGGAGAACACCATTTGAGAGTATGGCCGGGATAGCGGGTCTGGTGATACTTGTTATTTTAAATATCAAGGGGACTAAAGAAAGCGGAAGTTTTCAGGTTGTTGTCACAATTGCAAAGGTATGTCTTCTGCTGTGGTTCATAGCAGGAGGTATAGGAACAGTAAAACCGCAAGAAATTATCAACAGATTCAGCACAGATTTTTTAAAAATCGGGAGCACAGCGGGTCTGGTTTTTATAACATTCTTCGGGTTTTCTGCCATAGCTGCCACGGCGGGGGAGATCAGGAACCCGGTGAAGAATATCCCTCGTTCTATATTTATTTCAATGGGCCTTGTAACTGTTCTCTATACTCTCGTGATCCTTGTTATAATTGCCGCGGGACTGCACGATTACACAGAAGCTGCTATGGGTGAAGCTGCAAGTATATTTCTTGGACCGATCGGCGGGCTTGTTATTGTTGCGGGTGCAATATTCTCAATGATATCGGCTTCAAATGCTTCTATAATGGCGGCCTCCAGGGTTTCGCTTTCCATGAGCAGGCTCTCTCATCTTCCTGAGAGAGTAGGCTTCATTAACCCCAGGACCAGGACCCCGATCGTTGCTCTGACTCTCACGGGAATAATGATCCTGATCTTTAGTCTGGGGTTCAGGCTGGAAGATCTGGCTCATTTTGCAGATACCGTTCTTCTCCTGGTTTTGATCATAGTTAACTTTGCTCTTATAGTTCACAGAAGAAAATACCCTAATCTGGAAAGACCTTTTCGTGTGCCACTGGTTCCCGTTCTGCCGATGCTGGCGATCATTGCGAATCTATATCTGCTCAGCCAGATCCTTCATCACTGGTTCCCGGTCGTAATAGCGGGTTTCTGTCTGCTTCTCGGTATCTTCGGATTCATGGCATGGAAGGGAATTCAACCCCAGGAGGAAGCCCTTCCCGGAACACCTTCACGTGTGGCGCTTGAACTGCCGGCAAAGGAGAAAGGACTTTTCAGGATACTTGTTCCAATAGCTAATCCTGCGAACGCAAAACAGTTAATTGACCTGGCTTGCAGTGTTGCAGTCGATAAAAAGGGAGAGATAGTTGCGCTTAGAGTAGCATCGATACCCGAACAGGTTTCACCTGCCCATGAGGACAGATATATCGAGCAGGAGAAGGGGATCCTGGATATTGCCCGCAGAACAGCATCCGATTACGGTACTCCGATTACTTCACTTATCAGAATAGGACATGACGTAGCGAGAGCGATCCTGGAAAGTGCACGAGAACGTGAATGCAATTTGATAATAATGGGCTGGAAAGGACATACTTCTACTGCAAGAAAGATATTCGGGGAAACTTCTGATGCCGTTGTGAATCACAGCAGGTCTGACATTATGCTCGTGAAAATAGAAGGGGAAGGTTCTTTTAAAAGATTACTTTTACCAACTGCGGGTGGAGAGCACGCCGTAGCTGCCGAGAGGTATGCCACTTCAATCGCAAAACATTTCAAAGGATCAATAACCCTCTGCGGAGTAGTACCTCCAAATGCAGCGGAAACCACAATTGAGAATACTTTCGAAAGACTTGAACAGGCTAAACACAGGATCTCTTCATATGACGGAATAGATATAGACAGCAAAATTGTTTATAACACTTCGGTGAGCGATGGCATATTGCAGGAATCAGATAATTATGATGCAGTTCTGGTAGGTGCTGCTGGTAAAAGTATTTATCCCGAGATACTCTTCGGCAGCATTCCAGAGACAATTGTAAAAAAATCAACTAAGTCTGTAATAGTAGTCAAGCATCATCACAGGATTAAAGCTCTTCTCGGTAGAGTAATGGAAGAATAAAAAGATCGAAGTTCATCATAAATTGACACCCCGTATTATTTATCCACGAACATTTTAAACCTTATTTTGCAACCGGACTGTTTGGTTTATTCAGGGCTGATGTTTTTTCATATAAAAAATGGTAGCATCCTGTTTATCTTAATAAGAGGTGAGCATATGTCAGGTACATGCGAGCATCTTGAGAACCTTGATCCAAAACAGACCGATATATACGAATGCATGAAATGCGTTGAGATGGGAGACAGCTGGGTGCACCTCCGTTTATGCCAGACGTGCGGTGAGGTCAATTGCTGTGATTCATCAAAGAATAAACACGCAACCAAACATTTCCACAAAACGGGCCACCCGGTTATAACGTCTGCAGAGCCAGGCGAACAGTGGGCGTGGTGTTACATAGACAGGGATGCAATATCCTGGTGATAGGGAATGCTTTTACACAGCTATTATTTCCTCGCCATTATGAACCATGTGCTCGAGGGGAGATATACACCCCCGTCTGACCTGAGGTTATTTTTCATGGAGTTTTCCATGTCACTTCGTATTAGAGGCAGTTTTTCCTGACCCTGGTCTCCCGCTTCACGTATTATCTCGCCTGAGGGACCTACCAGTATCTGAAAATCTATAGCTTCCTTCATGCTGGTGCCGATACAAATGTCCGCATCGTTTCTTTCGAATATCTCTATATTCTCAAATCCCGCTGCTTTAAGCATGCCCCTGTCAGTCTCCTCGTCTGCCAGAGCAAAAGGGCCGGGACCGCACGTCTGTGCGTTGTCACCGGGAGGAGGAAGGTGCTTTAAAGCTATTTCCTTCGCAAGGCCCCAGCAGGGGTTGTCATTAATTGTCCTCCACACTATTAGACATAACTTGCCACCGGGTTTTAAAGTTTTATGAGCATTCTTTAACGCATAAACTACGTTTTGAAAGAACATTACGCCGAAACGTGAATAAACCACGTCGTAATAATTTTCGGCTAGTTCGTATGTCTGCGCATCACCAAGGGCGAACTTAACATTGGAAAGTCCTGCCTCGTCCCTTTCCCTGTTCGCAATTTCAAGAAAAGCTTCAGTGCAATCCAGGCCCAGAACCGCACCTTCAGGACCTACGATCCTGCCGATCTCGAGACATGTCTCTCCGTAACCACAGCCGATATCAAGAACTTTATCGCCGGGCTGGATATTGAAATAATCATAGGCTGTTGCACTGTGTACGGCGCCGTTACCGGAAAGTAAATGGCGGAACCTGTTCCATTTTGGCACAAGTACCTCATTCCAGCAACTAATAAAATCGTTGTTGTTCATATTATCACCCCAAACCTGAATTCACTATCAATCGATAATAAACTTATTCATGAAAAGTCGCAATAGTTCAAAAAATATTTCTGAACTATTCTGTTAAACATTTACTGGTATGACCGGAATCCAGAAAATCTGATGTTTTTCAAGCAACTTTTCAATTTATATTATATCTTTACAAAACCGCTTTATTAGAACTATTTTGTGAGTACCGCGAGTCTAAGTGAGCAGATTGTCGTAATCAGATATTTTGTCTCTGGTAATCTGGTTACGGTTTGGAAATCCGGGAATAATAAAATATGTGGTTTAAATTCAATTCCGGACCATTATGAGAAAAGTATCCAAATTGCAGTTAATTTTGAGCTGGATAGCTGTTATCGGAATGGCGGTTTCCTTTCTTGCTGATGCATCGGCTATTGTAGTTAACACTGACTACAACATTCTGACCAATTCTGTTAGTTCACTTGCATGGGGCCCGATGGGATGGATACAGGTTTTAAGCTTCTACTGCTTCGGAATATCCGTTGCTGCATGCGCATACGGGTTATATTTAAGTCTGAAGCATGACCTCAGACCGAGTATCGGTGTTGTATGCCTTATGGTGGTAAGTATTAGTTTTCTTTTTATCGGGACTTTTAATGCCGTGCCGGAAGGAGCACCAATGACGTTAAGCGGTTATATTCACGACATATCGAGCTTTTTTTCTGCCATATTTTTTATAGCCGGATCTTTTGTTATTGCCCCCAGCTTAAAAGACGACCATGAAACCCTGTTTCACTACACACTCGCAACAGGTATGCTCTCGCTGATCTTACTCGGTGGTGACAGGCTCCCCACAGATTGGCCCTGGATTGGACTCAGAGAAAGGGTCGAGGGGATTAACGCTGCTATCTGGATCGTTGTAATGTCAATCGCTGTAGTAAGAAAAGACAGAACTTTGTGATATTCAACAGCAAAGATAGGGTAATACCTTTTTATTCTGACTGTCCGTTCTCCGATAATAACGGTGACAGCTTATTTTTCCCGGGATTGAAGGATATGCCGTGCAGATTTCTGTATTTAAAATTGAAAACAATCCAGATCCTTAACTATGTTGAATATCCGACATTACATATCAGCGTGCCGGCACCCGGATAGTACTTTAGCTGTCTGGGAGTTAAGAAGAAGAACCTTTTGATATTTTTAACCCGTGTTCTTCATTCCTGCAGATATGCCGTTTATGCTGAGTTTTATTATCTCAACGAGTGATTCCTTTTCTTCTTCTGTATAGTCATTTCGTGCAAGTCGCCTGAGCAGCCCTATCTGCATGTAGCTCAGTGAGTCAATGTAGGGGTTCCTGAGCTCGATCGAATTTAAAAGGAAAGTGTTATTCTGAAGGATCGTGTCCTGGCGGGTGATTTTGAGGATTATATCCTTTGTCAGCTCGTATTCATCCCTGATCCTGCTGTATATCTTTTTCCCCGTATCTAATGGTTCCGTAAGCAGTGAGTATTCCTGCGATATCCTCATATCAGCTTTGCTCAATATCATTTGGATGTTATCTATATGAGATTTGAAGAATCTCCAGTTGTCATACATATCCCTAAGCAGCGCAAGGTTCGGTTCGGGGTCATGTTGTATGAATTCGTTAAGTGCGGACCCTACGGAATAAAATCCTGTTATCAGATGGCGGTTTTGTGTCCAGCTGAAAACCCACGGAATAGCACGCAGGTCTTCTATCCGGTTTGATGATTTTCTGCTTGCAGGGCGTGAACCGATACCCATCTGCTGGATCACGGAGATTGGTGTGGCCTGCATGAAATAAGTGTGAAAATCCGAGTCGTCATATACCAGGTCTCTCCATGAGTTCCATGCCGATTTCGAGATCTCTTCCATGGCTTGCGACCATTCTTTTTTTATCCCTTCTTTTTTCAAACTTGTGAGTACGACTGATGAAAGTACAAGGGTTAAGTTGTCTTCCGCTATTTCGGGCAGTGAATAGTTGCTGTGTATCACTTCTCCCTGCTCGGTGATCTTTATAACCCCGTCAACTGTTCCTTCGGGCCTGGCCAGTATCGCCTGGTTAGTTGGACCGCCCCCACGGCTGACGGTTCCTCCTCTGCCGTGGAAGAACTTGTTTTTCAGACCATACCTGTCAGCGGTTTGCTTTAGTTCGAACTGCGCCTTGTGTATCTCCCAGCTTGCACACAAAAGCCCGCCGTCCTTTCCGCTGTCTGAATACCCTATCATTATCTCGGAAAAATCATTTCTTGCTTTTAGCTGTTTCCTGTAAACAGGGTTCGAGTAGAGGCTGTCCATTATCCCGGGAGCCTTTTTAAAATCATCGATCGTCTCGAAAAGTGGAACTATGTTGAGCATGCTCGTAATTTTATCTCTGTCTTCGATATAAAGTCCGGCCTCTTTTGCGAGAAGAAGCACTTCAAGTATGTTGCTTGCACTATGTGTCATACTTATTATATAGGTGTCTATACACTCGGTGCTTATTTCGGCAAGTGACCTTTTAATGGTTTTGAATGTATTTACAAGTTCAGCTGTTTCATCGCTCAGTATCAGCCATTCGGGTATCAGAGGGCGTGGATTGGATATCTCTTTTGTGAGCCAACCGGTTTTCTCATCTTCACTCAAATTTTCGTAATCAACAATGCCGAGCCTCGTTGTTATCTCCTTAATCGCTTTTGTGTGGACAACACTGTTTTGTCTTATATCCAGTTTCGCAAGATGAAAACCGAATACTTCAACCTGCCTTATAATGGTCTTTAAAGTGGAGTCCGCGAGCGACTGTCCCTTGTTGTCCCGGAGACTTTTGTCAATAAGGTTCAGATCGTCAAGGAACTGCTGCCTGTTTTTATAACTACGGGAGGATCTGCGTGAACCTATATCCCTGATCGTTGAGCCGAGTTTTTTTTCAATGTAGCTTAGTTTAGCCCTGTAGATCTCTCTCGGATTTTTTATACCGGGTTCTGCATTAAATAATTCACGGTCTTTTTCGACCGATTCGGTCAGCTCCCTGTTTACAGGAGTTATTTTTTCCGAAGAGCTCAATTGTCTCTCGAGGTATCTTACTAGTTCGATGTAGTGCTCGATACTCAGATTCTTCTGCATTTTCAGAACATCGCTGGTGACTTCATGGGTTACGAAGGGGTTCCCGTCCCGGTCACCACCTGCCCAGGAACCGAATGTAAGGAATGACGGCACTTTTATATCGTCCGTTCCGTAAACCTCGTTCATCTTATTCTCAAAATTGCTATACACCCTGGCAAGTGCCCTGAAGATGTTTTCCCTGAAATAGTAGTGGATATTCCCCGCTTCATCGACCGGTGTTATCTTGTAGGAGGGTACATCCTCTGTCTGCCATAAGGCAGTGACTTCGGTATGTATTTCAACTTCGAGCTCTGATCTCTCGTTACTATCCAGGACCGGATTTTCAAGACGCTCTGCTAGGACTGAAATCTTCCGGAATTTTTCCAGCACTATGTGTCGGTCTACCTGTGTGGGATGCGCTGTAAAAACCAGCTCTATGGACATTTTGTCGATTAGTTCCGAGAGTTCACCATAGCTGACATTTTTTTGTTTAAGCAGATTGAACAGGCTTTCCAGAGAACCTTCTTCAGTATCCTTAACATCAGATATATACCTGTACTCCCGTCTTCTTCTTATCCTGTGGTTCTGCTCTGCGATATTAACCAGTTTGAAGTAGATCGTGAAAGCCCTTGTAACCTTGTATATCTGTTCATCCGATAGGGATTTGATCGTGGATACGAGCTCGTCTTTCTGTTCCTTCCGGAAATTGGTCCTCATATTCTTGGTAATAGCTCTTATTTTTTCTACTATATCGAATATGTCCCTCCCTTCCTGTTCGATAAGTACTCTACCGAGAGTATTGCCAAGAAGCCTTACATCATTTCTTAACTGCCGGTCCGTTTCATTTTTGTCATGCGTGTCTTTGATCATATGAATAACATTAATACTTATATTCTATATTATTAACTCTACCGGATTGACCGCCTGTTCTGTAATGAATATTTATGTTTGTAAAAATAATAATCAAAGACGATTACAAGATAGCTCGTACGACTAAATAGTATCCATTGTTTTCTATTTTTCGGATAAAGCGGCATTAAAGCTTAAACAACTTATTTTGTGTTATATCCTATATGCAATATATTTGTTTTATGCTGTCGTGAATACAGAATCCGATTACATATAATACCAAGGTGATTACAAATTGATCTACAGACATCAGTGGCGATTTATTCTGGATACCATATTACTCGGGGTTGTAGGTGCGTTCAGTGCTCAGCTGTTCAATTACATGCTGGAAGCTTCGCAGTACTTTTTCATGACATATCTTGCAGGATATACCCCGCTTACACTTTCAGAAAGCGGCGAAATAATAAGTCCCGTTGCCGGTCATTACGGAATGTTGCTCATTCCGGTTGTAACAACTCTCGGCGGTATTATATCAGGTGTAATAATATATTCCATAGCACCCGAGACCGAGGGTCACGGGACCGATACGGCCGTAAGAGCATTCCATCATGCAAAGGGGTATATACGCCCGATTGTTGCTCCTATCAAGACCCTGGCATCTGTAATTACACTGGGATCGGGAGGGTCCGCAGGTCGTGAAGGACCTACGGCTCTTATAGCTGCGGGTATCGGGTCTATATACGCAAACCTGGTGAACAGGTCCGAAGAGGAAAAGCGCCTTATCATGCTTGTGGGAATGGCTTCTGGTCTTTCAGCTATATTCCGCTCACCGATAGGTACTGCGATTTTCGCCGTGGAAGTTCTTTACAGTGATATGGACTTTGAAGGCAGCGCATTGCTTTATACGATGATAGGTTCTGTTGTAGCCTATGCCGTTAACGGGCTTTTCGTGGGCTGGCAGCCGCTTTTTCATGTGCCTGCGGGTCTTGAGGTCAACCACTTCTCTGACTATTTTCTCTATATAGTACTCGGTGTGGGAAGCGGAATTATAGCCAGCATACTGCCGAATGTTTTTTACGGGCTCAGGGATATATTTCATTCATTCAATAAACTGCCTAACCATATTAAACCAGCGATCGGGGGATTAGGTGTGGGTATCATCGCAATAATGCTGCCGCAGGTTCTCGGAGGCGGTTACGGCTGGATACAGCAGGCTATAAACGGCAATATAGCGACATCTGTTCTGCTTATACTTGTATTCGCGAAAATGGCTGCTTTCTCGCTTACTGTATCTTCAGGAGGGTCGGGCGGCGTATTTGCTCCAAGCCTTTTTGTAGGTTCAATGCTCGGTGGTTTCTTTGCGCGCTTATTTGACCAGCCTTCCGCAGCGTTCGTTGTAGTGGGAATGGCGGCTGTTTTCGGCGGAGCCGCCCGTATACCAATCGCAACTCTTTTGATGGTGGTAGAAATGACCGGCGGATATACACTGCTCGTGCCTGCAGCGCTGGCTGTTATGCTTAGCTATCTTGTTCAGACACAGATAACCAAGAGATTTAAATACAAGAGTCTATACGAAGCCCAGCTTCCGAATGAATCCGATTCTCCAGCGCATCATGTTAAACACCTCCAGACCGTTCTTCGTCTTCTCGGGGAACGCAAGATCGATGTTCCGAGTTATGTAAACCATGTTGATCTCTATTCTGTTTTATCAGCGGGAATACCGGTGGATGTTTCGGGAGGAAAACAGCTGATCATAGGGGTGTTGAGAGAGGAGAGCAGTTATGTCGGCAAGACGATTGGATCAGGTTACCTGAAGGGGATAAATCAAAACGGTGACTCGGAAGAAGCAGAGGTCATAGGGATATTCAGGGACGGGGATCTCGAACTTCCCCATACTGAAACTGTGCTTAAAGAAGGTGACCAGGTATTGCTGATCACTTCTTCAGATGCCCGGAAGTGGCTTAAAAGTCATGTAAGGAGGCTCTCGGAAAATGACAAATACAAGAACTGAACTCCCTGATTATAACTTCTGAAAAAAAGACTTCTTATTACTCCTGTTTTTTGATTTAATATTTAGAAAGAGTTTCTCATGAGTTTTCAGAATCCCGTAATTGTAATACCCGGTATAACAGCTACCGAGCTGCATGATGACTATCCGTTCAGGACCGAGACTCTCTGGTCCATGGTGTTCAACAGGGATTATGAGAGGATATCACTTCATCCTGATGACCTGCGGTATGAATCAATAGAGCCGTCTCACGTATTTCCGGGCAGGGTCTTTGAAATTTACAACGACATGATAAAGGCATTAAGGCATGAATTGTCTGTACAGGCAGACAAGCCGACGCCTGTTTTTGCATTCCCCTATGACTGGCGGGTCGATATACAGATAACAGCCGCGAAGCTCGCCGATTTTATAGAAGAGGTCATAGCCAGGACACTGTTGTTAAAACATTACCGTGGAGCCAGGGACGAGATAAAAGTTGACCTTGTCGGTCATTCAATGGGAGGGCTCTTAATACTGGAATACCTTTCAAAGCACAGTGACAATTCCAGGGCAGGTAAGGTAGTTACTATAGGTACTCCCTATCTCGGTTCGATAGAGGCGATCGTGAAGATAACGACCGGAATGAGCCTTCTTTCAGGGGACATTCCCAAGGAAAGAGAGCGTGAAGCAGCGAGAGCGACACCCGCCGTTTATCAGCTTTTTCCTTCATATGAAAAAGCAGCTATCGACGATTATGGAAACGATGTGGACCTTTACGACACTGCGAATATCCAGGAAAGTGTGGTAAAGAGCCTGATGGAATATGTGAGAATGTATTCCGTTGATACTCCGGCGACCCGTCGTGAGGAAAGAGCAAGGGATATACTCGAGCTTCTGCTTAGCCGAGGCAGGGAACACAGGGATAAGGTCAATTCCTTTAATCCCGGGAATGCAAATCTCGAAGCTGACGACTGGCTTGCAATACTGGGTGTGAATACAAGAACGAGGATACAGATGAACGTGAAGCGCACAACTAAAGGTCCGTGGTTTATTATTGAAGATGACCAGTTCGTAAACGAGCTGTCCCCGAAGAACAGGGATTCGAGAAATACCGGCGACGGTACCGTTCCCCTTAAATCCTCCATACCTCCTTTCCTGCCCGAGAGTAAACCTGTCTGCGTATCGCATGATGATCTCGGTTTATTCGAGCTCAGGGATAACGCACTGGTTAGGATTGCCGGTCTGCACGGCGTAATGCCTGCTATTAACCTGGTTCAGAGGCTTACTGTAAGGCACCTCCGTCCTGACTACAGGGGAAGGGTCTGGGGAAGGAGAATACCCGGAGCTGATAAATGGGAACCGCCTGTCAGGGACCTTAAAGAGAAAACGGATTACTGACTCTATTAAATAGTGGTTAACCGGATAAATGAATGTTCGGATCAATAAACAGTTATTTTCAGAATAAATCAAAAAAAGAAAACCTTTTCATAAGTTTTTTAACAGTAATTCTGCTTGGTTCCATAGACTTTATAACGGGATATGAATTATCGTTTTCCGTATTCTATCTTGCACCGGTCTCATTATCCGTATGGTACGTCGATAAGAATTCCGGAATATTCCTCTCTTTCTTCTCCGCTGCGGTATGGCTGGTTGTTGACCATGCCTCGGGACACTTATACAGCAGGCAGATAATCCTGTTCTGGAATGCGCTGGTAAGACTTGGATTTTTTCTAGTTACAACTCATCTTTTAATTACAGTTAAATCTCATATTCTGAATGAAGAGCTATTGTCCAGAAGTGATTCATTGACAGGGTTAATGAATGAACGTGCTTTTAAGGAGAATTACAACCGGATAGCACTGATGGCGAAAAGATATAACCATCCAATGGCTCTGGGTTATTTAGACCTCGATAACTTTAAGATGGTAAATGATTCACTCAGGCATTCAGCAGGAAACAGGTTACTGCAGTACGTAGCCGAAGTATTGACTTCTTCTGTCAGGGGTACTGATTTTACGGCCCGGATGGGGGGTGATGAGTTTGCCCTGCTTTTGCCGGAAACATCTTATGAAGGGGCGGAAAGACTTTTTGACAAGATCCGCCGGAAATTAAATGTTGATTCCGGACATATTGAGATCCCTGTCAGTTTCAGTATCGGTGTTTCAATTTTCCGGCATGATATCCCCGAATATGATGATGCTCTTAAAGAGGTTGACAGCCTTATGTACGAAGTAAAAAGATCAGGTAAGAACAACATTATTCTAAAAGGATACAATGGTGGGAACAAATCCTGAATAATAAAGCTTCGAGCTGAATGCGGGAGAATAAAAAATGACCGCGATTGTATAGGCCATTGGTTTGATTTTTTTCGCGGTCATATATTTTTTTCTGTGTTAATTTAGCACCGGGATTCTAATTCCGGTATTTTTCTGCTATCCGGTTATTTCTTCGGAATTGATCCGCAGGCTATGTAATCCTTGATCTCCTTTTTCGACTTATGCGCATTAATTGCGAAATTGCCGGATGTGAGATCACTTAGCTTCGCGTCTATAGTGGTTTCCGACTTTCCGTTCTTTACCTCATTAAGCGGATATTTTGGTGCACCCAGTTTTTCACATGTACCTTCATGAATATGTATGGGATGTGCAACGTCCATGGCGGCACCATTGAGTACAACTGATACTTGTGTTTTATTTCCCATTGCGGTGAGAGTTGCTTCACCTGTTATTCCGGAGTCATTGACTGACATCAATTCTGCCTTTACAGTGTCATTCGTCATTGCTTTCTGGTCCGCAGCGGCAGCGTTGTTAACTGGCGAAAGAAGCATTGTTCCTGCCATTAGAATGGAAAATATCACTGTAAGTAAAATGTTAAGATTTCTCATGTGTATATACCTCCTGACCTATACATTTTTCAGTATAGCTGAGGATTTTTGTATATTTCAAAGAAATTTCCGGACTTTGGACAGGAAATTAAAACGCTATATAATTTTCTTGTGACTGAATTAAGAAATTAATACCCGTAAAATATTTTTAATGTAAAATTAAACATATACAGGATGAGTTTCATACAAGACCATGAGAGACAACGTTAAATTGATTATCAACGAAGATTCCCGCTATCAGAAGACCTACACAGTTATGATAAATGATGATACAGAAGAGGTATTCAGCGAATACGGAGCAGCGATCACATATGTCGAGGATCAGGGCTTCGACCAGAGCCAGATCAGGGTTATCGATGAAACTGTCAGAGAGTAAATTATAGTGACTTTACAAAGTTGCGTATGCCCGGTGTTTTCCTCTACTTTAAATCTGAATTGGTTAAAACTTTTCAGTGATAAACAAAATTACGTGTTGATAAAACTGTTTTTGTGTTTATATTACTACCCCGGTGTAAAAGATATTTCTATTATTATTTAACTTTAATTTCATCCAATTTATAAATTTAATAACCCCTTAACAATCAAATAGTAGTATTACGACCGGTGGAATATAAATCTGGAATTATTGCTTATGTTAATTTATACAATTTGTATGTGCGGTATTCGGAGGTGAATGATATGGTAAAAATGAAACTGCTCGATGTTTATCTAAGTCAAAAGGATTTTATAATAAAACCCGCGCTTGAGGAACTTGTTGTCGAACTTGAAGGCAAAGTCAAAGAGGCTGAAATCCTCGACGGGGGAGTTGTAGCAATAGACATAATTAAAGACCGAAAAAAACAGCTTGGCTCAAATAATTCAAGACCGCTAGGACAGATAGGTATTCGTGCGAACAAGGGCAACAATATTATCGAAACTGTTGTTTTTGCGCTTGTAGATAACGAAGTAGTCGGCATTAATCTCAACAGTCTGGATTCCGAGATTATAGATATAAAGAAGGTTGAAAAGGAACAGGTGAAAAAAATTACATCAAGGAAGTTAGGTTTATAAATTCCGATCTAACTATTTGGGATTGAATTCAGGATAACGGAATCGCAATTCTCAGCCATTTTTTTGCAGCGGTTTCAACCAATTCGGAATGTCATTACTTGTACAGTCCATAATACTTGTTTTTTGTGCCTGTGGAAGCTATATCATCGATCAAGCCAACCCCCGCTTGAGTGATAAATTCTTCGGGTTCAAGACATTTTACTGCTCCGCTTAGTTTTTACTAACAAGTGCACTTTAACTATTTATTCACGGGATTATTATGAACTACTGCCCGCTCAATGGGCAAGAGTAGAATATATGGACAGGATAAATATTAATTAACTATTACCAAGCTGATTTTATATTATTGATGTATATTAAAGTTGCGGCATCATGACATAACATTAATTGCAAGTATATACTTGAGATAGCAAGCATATCTGTTAAATAATTAAGCGGTTTTGTTTAGAATTACTAACATGAATAATTTTGAGAAATCCGTACTGGATTTCATAGCAAAACATAATACGATGAGCCTCTCAACAGTATCGGATGAAGGTTTGCCATGTTCCGCATCACTGTTCTATGTCAATAAGGGTTTTATATTTTACTTTGTCTCCGGTATATCTTCCCTGCATTCACGCAATATAGCCTCATGTCCGCTTGTCTCCATTACCATCAACAAGGATTATTCGGACTGGAGGTTGGTTAGAGGACTACAAATCAGGGGTAGGGCAACAGAAGTGGGTGAAGTGGAAAGCTTGAAAGTTGTCAGCCTTTATTTTGAAAAATATGAATTCATGAATGAAGTTCTTAATGATGGTAATATTTCAGACGATGTAAGGTTCTACAAAGTAATTCCAGAGATCGTAAGGTTTATTGATAATACCAGGGGATTTGGACATAAAGAGGAAATAAAAACATATCATCTTTCCTAGTTATACCTTAAAACCCTGAGCCCCATTTTATTTATCATTTCTATATCTTTTTCTTCGGGATCTCCCGATGTCGTCAGGTAATCACCTGTAATCAGGGAATTTATTCCCGCTGTGATCATAAATGACTGGAAGTCCTGCAGCACGGTTTCCCTGCCACCTCCGCATAATAGTATGGTGCCCGGCATAACAAGCCTGAAAATTGAAATTATCTTTATTGCCTCGACAGGCTCGAGCAATTGTTTATTCTGAAGCAGACTGCCCTCTCTCGGGTTTAAAAAATTTATTGGTACAACCTCGGGATCGAGCTCACGGAGAGAGAATGCAAGCTCTATCCTGTCCTGCCATGATTCACCGATACCGAATATGCCACCACAACATAATTCTATACCGTGCTGCTTAACAAGCATGGCTGTATTAACCCGTGCATCATATTCGTGTGTGGAACACACTTTCGGGAAAAAACTTTTTGATGTTTCGAGATTATGATTATAGCGCCTGACCCCGGCTGATGCCAGCATGTAAGCCTGTTCTTCTGAAAGTATTCCCAGTGAGCATCCGACTGAAAGACCCGTGTATCTTCTCAAAAGACCGATTGTTTCCATCACTTTTTCCATAGTTCTTTTGCCTGGTCCCCTACCGCTTGAGACTATGCAGAATTCTGAAGCTCCTTCTTTCTCGGCCCTGATGGCAGATTGAAGAATTTCCCCGGGTTCCCTGAACGGTTCATATGGATAAAGAGGCCGGTTGAAAATAGACTGAGCGCAAAAACTGCAGTCTTCCGGGCAAGCTCCTGTTCTGACACTCATTATACTGCAGAGATAAACACCTTTTTCGTGATTTGCGGATGTCACCTCACTGGAAAGGATGACAAGGTCGATGATTTCTTCTAATCCCAGGTTGCAGATTTCTATTGCATCGTTATAGCTTATATGCTCGTTTCTGTGGATTAATTTCTGACTTACTCTGTATAAAATGTCGGTATACATCTTTCCCTCCGATTGACATCCTTTTGAAAAATTATATATCCCTGTGGGCTACTTCCTGAAGGGTTGTAGTGTCAAAGAAGGATTTTATCTTCATGGCTGAATCTTTCCATTTCTTATGTGCACTGCAGGGATTATCATCGGAACAAACAGGCTTGCCGAGTATACAGGTCACCGGAAAATCGGGAGATTCGAAAGGAGATACTATGTCTGTAAGCAAAAGCATGTCAGCCGGAACCGCGAGTTGGAACCCTCCTTTTTTACCGGGAGAGGATTTCAAAACACCTGCCCTTGAAAGTGTATGAAAGATCTTGGACAGGTAGTTCTGGGGTACCTGCATTGCATCGGATACTTCTTTAACCTTAACCCGTTCTTCATCTTTCATCTGTAACATGAATACGAGCGCCCTTAACGCATACCTTGATGTTTGGGAAATTATCATCGAAATTGTCCTTAACTTGATATTATCATGATTAAATGATAATATCAATCTACTAAAAATCAAATGATTATCACGTGTATATTTTTAATAAGGGTAATTACTTCCCGACCGGGGTAATTTACATCACAGATGCTTAATAAAAATCTTGTAAAATCGCATTTTACAAAATGTGCGGAAAATTATGATATTTCTGCACATATTCAAAGCAAAATGGCAGCTGAACTGATGGAATTTTCGGGAATAAATAAATCCATGTTTATCCAGAATATACTTGATGCCGGCTGTGGTACCGGATGCCTGACTGAACACCTCATACGTTTGTTTCCCCAATCATATATAACCGGAGTAGATATTGCTGAAGGAATGATAGATTTCGTTAAAGGGAAGCTACAAGGGACGAAGCTGGATTTTATTTGTGATGATATAGAAAATATGGACCACCCCGGGAATTACGACCTGATAGCATCGAACGCGGTATTCCAGTGGTTAAATGATCTGCCCGCAACTCTGGACAGGTTAAGCAGATGTATTAATCCACACGGGATTTTATGTTTTTCCACTTTCGGAGAAAATACGTTCATTGAATTGCACAGGTCATATGAGCAGGCACATAGAAAACTTGGACTGAATAAAAAGGTAAGACCTGGCCAGGGTTTTTACTGCAGGAGAGATATAGAAAATATTTTAAAATATATCTTTGCTAAAGATTATGATATGTGGTCTCGGGAGAAACTTGAATACACCTACTTCGATACCGTAATGGATTTCTTTAAGTCGGTAAGGAAGATCGGAGCTAATAACAGCAACCGGGGCTACATCCACAGGAATCCATCGTTGATCAGGGAAACAATCAGAATCTACGAGTCGGAATACAGTATCGAGAACAAAATACGTGTAACGTATCAATGTATGTATTTTGTTGTGAAAAGATCAGCATAGTACAGAAATCTTTAATAATGTCAGTTCAAATGCTTAATAAATTAAGCTCTTGGTAGGCAGTTTGTGCAGATAAATATATTACTGTGATACCTTTCTCCACTTTGTAAGCGGTTCCGGGTTTTCCCAAACCTTGTCCAGTTCTGAATCCAGTTCCTGCTTCTGTGAGTCGGAAAATTTTTCAATGATGATCGATAACCCGTCACAGCTTGTTACATGCATGAAAAATTCCTGTAATTTTTTCAGTGTTTCCGGTGCATGTTCCTTAATGTAACTATCGTCTGCGATATGTTCTTTAAATTCATTCATTGCTTTTGTAGCAATGTCGTGTTCCCGGAGGAGACGACTGATGTTCTCATCTCCGAAATATTCCCCGAGCATGGGGTAGAGTGCCTCTTCTTCTACTTTGAAGTGGGGACCCATGATTTCATCAAGTTTTTCTACGAGCTCACCGGCTTTGATATTGTCATTATTGTTTATTGCTGACCTTAGACTCAGAAGGTCGTTTAATATAACCTTGTGTTCCTCTTTGAATGCTTCAAGAAATCTATTGTATGACATATTAATCTCTCCCTGGTTGTTATTATCATATTATCATGATAATATGATAATATGATAATAACAAATATAATTTAAAATTCAATAATATTAGTCAGAGGAGCTTAAAATCTCTTTTAATATTTTCTTTAATTTGGATTGCCATTCCATTCTTATGTAATCTCGATTTGAAAATATCTTATTTCAAACTGCTGCTGTACATTACAAATATAAAAAACAGATACAGTAAATTTCTGTCCTTAAAAATTGTTTAATTAAGAATTAGATGGAATAATCTCTAGACTAACATGTGGTCCCTATTGTTAGACAATAATCAAACGTTGAATTGCCGGAGTAATAGCAGCTTTGGAGACTCAAAAAACAAATTCTTCGACATCGGATTCATGGTACAAATTATTCGCAATTAACCGTATGGTATTTTTATGGCTTGCTTTTGGGCTGGCCGGGGGCGTGATAGCAGGTTTGTACTGGATTGTTCTGGAATTTCTGACCCATGGTCTCTCTTTTTTTACCGGATATTATGTAATTCCTGTCATGACTGTTTCCGGGCTGCTGGCAGGACTGATAATTCATTTTATAGGAGACCCTGGTGAGATACAGCTGATTGTAAATAATATTAGGTTCAAGGGTGGAACACTTGACCCTGCCAGCAATCCTTCCATGATACTTTCGTCACTTCTCTGCATATCATCCGGAGGAAGCCTTGGACCCGAGGCACCTCTCGTTCAGGTTACGGGATCAACAGGCACATGGCTGGGGAGATATCTGAATTTGAAGGATGTTGAGTTAAGATCACTTACTATAGCAGGTATGGCATCCGGATTTACCGCACTTTTCGGAGCCCCTTTGGGAGGAAGTTTATTCGCCCTCGAGATCTTGCACCATGAACATGTCGTTGAATACTATGAAGCCCTTATCCCTGCATTCGTATCCAGTTGCGCAAGCTATGTAGTGTTCGATCTGATAACAAGGGTTGGCTTCGGACCTATCTGGACATTTCCTGCGTTTAACACCACATCAGCAATAGATTTCCTGTACGCGGTTCTGCTATCCATCCCGGCGGTAATTGCCGGATGGATTTTTATTTACCTAATAAGATATATAAGAAGCATGCTGTCTAAAATTAATCCCCCTATATACATCAAGACACTTACTGGTGGGGCTATTCTGGGAGTAATTGCCTACTACCTTCCATTAACAAGGTATTTTGGCCACTTCCAGTTGCAAAACCTGCTCGATGCCAGGTTGAGTATCGGAATACTGGTAGCTTTACTATTTGGAAAGATCTTTACTACTGCGATTACAGTAACTTCAGGCTGGAAAGGTGGTTTTATCTTCCCGCTTTTTTTTATAGGTACTACTATGGGTTTTATCATAAACTATTTTTTCCCTTCAGTTAATATTACTCTGGCTGCGGTAAGCTGTATGGCGGCATTGAACTCGTGTGTTACCAGAACACCAATAAGTACTACCTTACTCCTTTCATCCCTTACCGGATTTTCTTTTTTTGTTCCCATAATGTTTGCAGGCCTTGCGGGATTTTTTCTTGCTCCCAGGTCACCGTTCATAACCGCCCAGATGGACGAGATATAAATAAAAAATTTTATCTCGTCTTTAACGCTCTGGTTTCAAGCGGTGATTAAAGGCTTAATTTTTATAGATAATATTCCTGTTCCTTAAATGTCTTCAGAAATTCGGCATTAACAATGCAGTCTGATGGACTTGTTTTATAAATATTGATTCAGTTGCCTGTATTATTACTTTTCAGATTTGCGGATGAATAGATCGAGTTCACCGAATTGATGAGAAATGCGATAATTGCAAGTGCATTCAGGAGTCCTCCGATATCTCTCATTACGAACCCTCCGCTAATGTCCCCGGCAATACGGATAATCAAGGTTGAGTGAAGAAGTACGAGAGGTATATAAAAAGTCGGTCTGTATGATACGGGAAGTTCAAGTATAGTGGGGAATATTAAAGGTGCATGAGCGATTACCATGGAGAACACGAAACCGAGAAATAAAGAATGTAACATCGCGTCATACATCATTCCCGACCCAGGTGCGGTAATAATTGCAATTGCTGAACCAATGCCGAGCCATAAATAGCCGGATAAAAGGCTAACTGCGATAAAACGCGTAAGCCTATTCGAACGTACGGTATGTCTTGATACATCATTTAATATCAACCAGCCGGTCAGTGCAAGCATTGCGGCACCATTTATCCGTATGCCTGTTTTTGCGTCTGCTAAAGTAACGAATGATCCGAGAATTATTACCGCGATGATAAATGTGAAAGTTAATCTGGTTCTAGAGGAATTATTTATAACCCTTGAAAGTTCGAGCCGCTCCGCAGCTATTACGATCACCAGGAACGAATACCACAATGCAATGATTCTAGGTACCGTACTATCAAGGATCCAGAGTATATTCCCCGTTATCCAAAGTAAAGAACCTGATGCCATAATTATGGTAAATAAACTTGTCTGAAGATTTATTATGAACAACAGTATGACAAAGAATCCCAGGCTACCGGCGGTGATAAGTATCCTGCCTCCCGGGGGTGAAATGCCGGTGATTATTACTACTGCACCCGCACCAGTAAGCAGCGGTGCAATATATGCCCAGTTTCTGCCGAGTCCTTTCGCCCTTTCAAGACTTATAAGTGTACCGAGAAAACCTGAAACCATTATAGGGCCGTGGTAGGCTGCGATCGCTCCCTGAAATGTAGGCAATTGCCATCCCATCCTCTGCAAACCACCCCACATTCCCGCTATCAGGGAGGCTATAGCTGTAATAAGTAATATGCGCGTAATAAACAGGACTCTGTTTGTCATTCACAGTTTGCAATTGTAGAAATAATTCAAAAACCTCTGACCAGCAATATGCCCATTGCTACAACTATCAATCCGAGCAGAAAGTTTATTCGTCCCATCCATGATGCAAGACGCCTGTATTTCATTCCTTCAGGAGACTGCGGATTAGTTCCTGCCAGTTTGGTGGCATTGGGTCCTATCCAGAAATCGTGAACAATGCTTATTATGAATATTACGGCAACTGCGATCAGTTTCTGCAGTAATACATGCCCGAAATTACCGCTGAACAGTCTGCCGGACCACAGATCGGGCAGATCATATCCACGGAAATTCAGGTTAAAAATTCCGGTCGTTACAAGAAACAGCAGGGAAATCCACCCAATCCACCGGAACCTTACTCCGACCATATGAAATAATTTAGAAAAATTGTCCCTGAAATCGCCTCTTTTCAATACCGGTACCAGGACGAGTATTATAAAAGTCATACCACCGATCCAGACGATAGCCGAAGTTATGTGAATGAATACGGATAACAGATATAGAATTCTCACAGAATACCACCTTTCGAAATTTAAAAATGTTCAATATTCTTTATACCCGGAAAGAACAGTTTGTTAACGAAGGATTAACATCTTATTCCTATTGTATTTATATTACTGAAATATGATGAATTCCATAAAACCTAAGATTTGACATAAATCCTTTCACAGACATCATCAATTCAGCCCGGGTATTCCTCTACCGCCCCGGGTCTGTTTTTATATCTCTTATTTTGTAACATTTATTGAGCATTAAAGAAATTATGCATAAATTATCTGAAAATTGCTGTATATTTTATTTCCGTAAAAAATAGATGTTCAAAGTAATTATAAATAAAAAAATGGAGTAAATTGTTAA
>Ga0102952_1000128_pt1 | contig 37876 bp, 44 predicted proteins | sample SalPon2A_C_D1_MG_FD_78506 | JGI IMG/M metagenome (GOLD analysis project Ga0102952, IMG submission 78506) | Soil microbial communities from South San Francisco under conditions of wetland restoration - Salt Pond MetaG R2A_C_D1_MG | ecosystem: Environmental > Terrestrial > Soil > Wetlands | place... | reverse complement strand
CCCAGACCAATTTTGGATTTTCATAAAAAGCGTCTATTGTAGCCAATTTCATTGCATCATAATTTCTCCATAATCCATCTTTTCCTCTAAATGTAGGTATTCCACTTTCTTGTGAAATTCCAGCACCTGTTACAAATATGATTTTTTTAGCATTTCCAATTTGATCTTTAATTATATCGAACATATTCACTTGATTTCAATTTCTAAAAGATCTTTTGCAGTTATTACTGAATCATGAATTTCTAATGCTTCTTTCAAATGTTCAATCTCATCTTTGTATCTAGCGGAAAAATGTGTTAGTACTAATTTTTTTACTTTTGCATTTTTTCCTAAAGTTGCAGCTTGCTTTGCAGTAGAATGACATGTGTCTTGTGCTTTCTGCTTTTCTTTATCTAAAAATGTTGAATCAAACACAAGATAATCACAATTCTCAAAAAATTGCTTTAATTGTTCAGTAGGCATTGTATCACCTGATATTCCTATTTTTTTACCTGCACGTTTTTCTCCTAATACTTGTTCTGGAGTAATTATTTTATCATTAATAGTTATTTCATTACCATTTTGTAATTTATTCCATAATTCACCTTCCGGTATTCCTAATTCCTTTGCTTTTTTAAGATTAAATCTTCCAGGCTTATCTTTTTCTTCAAATAAATAAGAAAATGCTGTTATAGAATGATTTGCCTTAGATACATAAATTGAATATTTTTTATTTTCAAATATTTTTCCCTCTTTAATGATGTTAATTAAAACAGGAAATGATAATCCAAAATTTAGTACCCTGATATTAGCTGCAATAAATTCTTCAATTCCATTTGGCCCAAAAATTTCTAATACTTCAGTTCTATGTTGCATAGACATTGTTTGAAGTAATCCAAGAATTCCTATACAATGATCTCCATGTAAATGTGTAACAAACAACTTCATTTTCTTGTTCCATCCCAATCCTGATTTCATATATGAAATTTGAGTACCCTCTCCTGCATCAAACATCAAAATTTCTCCATCTCTTTCTAAACAGATACAAGACAATCCTCTATTTTCTGTAGGTTGTGCAGCTGATGTTCCTAGAAATACAAGTTTCATTTAATCAAGATTGTTCTTGTCAAGCTTTTATGCCTATAGATATGATATTTTTTTAATCCGCTTAATTTTAAATTGATATCTAATTCTTTTTTATACATAATTGCAATCTTTTTTCTTTTAGGCATGATCGAGAAAAATTTCTTTAAAATTTCTTGAGGTTTTTCTGATGTTTTTGAAGACGTTCCATAAGGCAAATCAGTTACAACACCATCAAATTTTTTAGATATTTTTGATAATTCCTGAAAATCAGATTGAATAACTTGAGATTTGTATCCATTTTTCTTTAGATTTTCTTTAGACATTTCACACATTTTTTCATCAAAATCCAATCCAATTGCATGAATACCCATAGATTCTGCTTCCAAAAGAGTAGTACCTGTACCACAAAATGGATCACAAACAGTCTCACCTTTCTTTAATCCTATTAAATTAATCATCACTCTAGTTAATTTCCAATCTAATTCATGTGGGTATTTTTTGATCTTTATTGGCCTCTTTACTTTTTTAACTCGTTTTGAAAATCCAAAAAAGTTTTCTTCATTAGTAAAAATAAGGTAAACTATAATATCGGGATCTTCTAATTTTACTTTTGCATGAGAAAATTTTGATATCATATTTCCCATGGAATTTTCTAATTCAGATACATTGATTTGATTTGATGATAAATTCACTATTCTACAAATAAATGTCTTTGCATTTTTAAGTACTTCAAAATTATCTTCATCTAAAAACAATCCTGACATCTTTCGTAATATTTGACCCGAGATCTTAACAAAAGTTGCTCGTTTTGCAATTTCTTTCCAATTAGTTTTTGATTGAACAATCACTAAATTAGATATTATTTTTATTTTTGAAAATCTATCATACATCTTTGATATGGCAATAATTTCATCTGTTGCAAGTTCTAGATAATCTTTAGATAAAACAAAAAAACTTTCTGGCATTATATTATTGCCTTTGCAATTGTATTAGAGACATCTACCAATGACGTTTTACCTGGAATTGTGTTTGCACTAATGATGCTTGTCACTCCTGATTTTTTTATCTTCTTTTCTGCATCATTGATTAAAAGTGCATGTGTACATGCAACATATACTCTTTTACATTTTTGTTTTTTAAGAAATTGTGTAGCTTTGATTATACTTCCACCTGTACTTATCATATCATCAACTAAAATAAGATCTCTTCCTACTACCTTGTCTATGTTTTTATTTTTAATTTCTACCTTGCCCGTTTTTCTATCTCGTTTTTTCTCTAATGCAATATACTCTGACTGAAATTCTCCTGCAAATTCTTTTGCTCTTTCTTTTCCACCTTGATCAGGTGATATTACAAGAGGATTTTTCAGGCTCAATTTTTTAAAATATTTTACAAGATCTGGAATAGCTGATACATTTCTTGTTTTTATAGTAAAATGCTTGAATCCAATAATACTATGAATATCCACAGCAATTATTTTTGAGGCGCCTGCACCTTTGAATAATTTGCCTAAAACTTTCATTGTGACTATTTCTCCTGGTAAAAATTCTCTATCTTGTCTTGCATATCCCATGTATGGAATTACTGCAATCACTTCTGAAGAAACTTCTTTTGCTTTTGAAATCAATGATAATACTTGAACTAGATTAGTATCTACAGGTGGATACATTGATTGTACTACGATGGATTTTTTCTTTGATAAACTTCCACTCAGAGTAATCTTGCTTTCTCCATCAGGAAAAACTCTAATCTCTGATTTTACAAAATTTGCCTTTAATCTTCTTGATAATCTTCTTGCTAAGTCCTCTGATGATTTTCCTGCAATTACAGATAGATTACTCATCAAGAAAACATGATTTGAAGGGATTCTTAAGTTTTGAGAAGATCATTCCTCTGCACCACCACGACCAATATCTCCAATTCCATAATCGTCAATGACTTTGTCTCTTTTTTCATTGAGCTTGTTAATTTCATTTTGTTCTTGTTTTTCATCTCCCTGATATACAGTTCTAATTGGCCATGGAATTCTAATATCATATTTTTTGAATTCTTCATACATAATCATCCTCATCTCAGTTTTAGTTTTGAATTGTGCTCCATAATCCCTTACATAAAGCCACAATGAAAAATCTAAGGATGAATCATTAAATTTGTTAAATCTAACAACAGGTTGACTAATATCAACATGAATATCTTTATCACACCCACAGCTTGGTTTATTATTTTCTAAATATGGGCATCGTAATTGTACAACTAGATGTCTTCCTTTGTTGTCTACAATCTCTCTCATAGCACGTTTCCCAACTTTTACAAGAATCGCTGCAACTTGTTTAGGATCATTAAGATATGAAACACCTACATCCACAAGTGCAGGAACCATCTTAATTTCTTTAGAGTAATTAATAATTTGGGCATTTACTAATTGTCTTGTAGGAATTATTGCAAATGATTCATTCAGTGCATCTCGAACATATGTCACCCTGGGCGTAATTTTGTGTACATAACCATTATATCCAGTATCAAGCTTAATGCGTTCACCTTCAGCAAATATCTTGTCTTTTCGAATCAAAATATATGCAAAATAGTTCTGCATTGTCTCTTGCAATGCCAAACCAATTCCTATTGCTAAACCTCCTGTAGCAGTAGCAAGTACTATCAAATCTATACCCCACCAACTTACTAAACCAATTATTACAGCACCAAAAATTCCTAAAGGTAAAATCTGAGAAATAGATTTTGGAAGATTCTTTCTTTTTCTAGTTGCATAACCTGGTGGTCTTCCACCTGGAATTATTGGTTCAAACCCACCTAATCTTTTTTCTTCTCTCCACGTATCGATTGGATAAACTTCTTCTTCTTCTTGTCCTAATCTTAATTTTTTCCCGGATTGATTATCTCCAGAAATACATTTTTCCAAATAATCTGCATATTTTACTCTCTCAGATTTTTTCCACTCTTCAAATGGCTCTTTTACTAATTGCTCATAACTTCCAATTGGTAATCCTTTGGTGGTTCTAAATTCTTCAAGGAATTTCCTCCCATCTTCTGTTTTGAGATTATTTTGAAAGTCTTCATCAGACATATCTTCTGGTGCTTTTTTTGGTGGAACCCATTTGAAAAATTTATGAAATAAGTCATCATCATCAAGAAAACCTCTCATATCTTTCCAAGCTTCAAAATCCTCTCGCTCCAGATTAGATTTTATTCGTTTTGTAATAATTATAGGAATGAGATGAGCAATTGAATATCCAATTACCAGTATATTGATTGTATTTAGAATCTTTGAAAAAGTTTTAGCTGGAGTTAAATTTTCCTCATTTTTTCCTGATGTCATCCCCCCATTTACATTTGTGACAACTAACTCCTTAGAATTTGATAATGTTTCATCATTAAACAGATCAAAAGATTGAATGTAAACATTCATGCTTGTTATCAAAATAATTGCAAAAAATGGTAAAACCCCAACCCTAACAAATCTTGAAAGATGAGGTCTTACATAATTGAATTTTTGAGTCTTAACCCAGTTTGAAAAAAAACGATAAACTAAGACAATTCCCACAATTCCGATAATCAATACTGTAAAAGCAATCTGTAACGCTTCAGACGAAGCAATTAATTGAAAAACATTTTGAAATTCATATGTTTGTCCTGCAACTGCTCCAATAATTTCATCTTCAGCCATTTATGCTCTACCTCTTGTTTTCTAGAATACAAATGTTAACATCTACTATCATTTATAATGAAAATTTTTATAAATTTTAATTTTCCATGCCTAAAAACCCTGTAACCTTTAACAAGGGCAAATGTACTATTTACTAAGTGACCTATCAAGAAACAGTTTGGAATGATTCCCCATCTTTAAAATCATACACTTTGTCTAATTTTCGTACTCTTCCACAAATTCAAAATCTTAGTGAAGAAACTCAATTTGAGATGGAAGTAGTAGGAAATGTTTTACCGTTTAAAGCAAATAATTATGTAGTTGAACAATTAATTGATTGGAACAATATTCCCAATGATCCAATCTTTGTTCTAACTTTTCCTCAAAAAGGTATGCTAAAGCCTGAGCATTATAAAAAAATGGCGGCTGCTTTAAAAAATAATTTAGATAAAAAAGAAATCACAGCTATTGCAAATGAAATTCGTTTACAATTAAATCCACATCCTGCAGGTCAAATGGAGCTCAATGTTCCAACTCTAAAAGATGGAACCAAATTATATGGAATGCAGCATAAATACAAAGAAACTTGTCTCTTCTTTCCTAGTCAAAGTCAAACATGTCATGCATATTGTAGCTTTTGTTTTAGGTGGCCTCAATTTGTTGGAATGGATGAAATGAAATTTGCAATGCAAGAAGGAGAACAACTTGTTCAATATATACGAGAGCATCCAGAGATCAGCGATGTACTCTTTACTGGCGGTGATCCAATGATTATGAAAGCAAAAATTTTCTCAAAATATGTTGATACTTTAATTGATGCAAAACTTCCAAATCTCAAAACAATTAGAATTGGAACAAAGTCCTTAGCATACTGGCCTTACAAATTTTTAACAGATTCTGATTCTCAGGAAATGCTAAACATTTTTAGAAAGATTTCTGATAATGGATTACATCTTGCATTTATGGCGCACTTTAATCACCTGAATGAATTATCAACAGATGCTGTAAAATTAGCAATAAAGGCAGTAAGGGCAACTGGTGCTCAAATTAGAACTCAATCTCCTCTTCTAGCACATATTAACGATGATGCAGAGATGTGGGCAAAAATGTGGACTAAACAAGTTCAATTAGGATGTATTCCATACTATATGTTTGTAGTTAGAGATACTGGTGCTCAACATTATTTTGGCGTTCCACTAGTAAAGGCATATCAGATTTTCAAAAAGGCATATTCATCAGTAAGTGGATTAGCAAGAACTGTTCGTGGACCAAGTATGTCTGCAACTCCTGGTAAAGTACACATTATTGGAACTGCAGAACTGAACGATCAAAAAGTGATTGTTTTGAGATTTTTGCAAGGTAGAAATCCTGATTGGGTACAGATACCATTTTTTGCAAAGTATGATGAAAATGCAATTTGGTTAGATGATTTGAAACCTGCACTCACTGAAAAATTCTTCTTTGATGAAGAGATGAAAAATTTCAAAAAATCCAACCCACTCGATGATTATCCAGAATCTTAGAATTTTTGTAAAATCCCCTCATAGAAATAAGTAGAACATTTTTAAAATAAGATTTGTCCTTTTCAATATTGAAATTAAAATTTTTAATGTTATTATTGTTAATTGTTCCATTTTTTTCTGGAATTGCTTATGCACACACAATTGATTCTGTTGGTGAATATAGAGTAGAAATTGGTTGGATGAACGAACCCGTTGTTTCTGGGGAAACTAATGCAATTGAATTCTATGTTAGCCCACTTGAACCTAATTTAGATCTAAAAGATCAAGTTTTCAAAAATGGAATTTTGGGATTGAAAAAAACAGTAAAAATTCAACTAGTATACAAAGATGAAAATATTATGCTTCCATTATCTCCTGATCATAACATTCCAGGAAAATATTATGCATTTATCAATCCAACTGTTTCTGGATTTTATCAGGCAAATATTTTGGGAAACATTGAAGATACACCAATCAGTTTATCCATGCATCCTCCAAAAGTTGAAGAACGTTCATATATTGAATTTCCAGAACCAACAGATCTTACATTAAATCAAATTATTGATGGTCATACTGCATTAATTGAAGATATACAAAATTTGAAAGAATCAGTAAAAACTCTTGAAGATAAAAACTCAACAGATGGAGAATATGTTGGAATTGGACTTGGATTTATTGGTATTATTATTGCAGTAGCCGCACTTGTAAGATCTAAAAAGAACTAATTAGAATCTAAAATCTCATGTATTTTTTAAAATTATGATTCATTCTTAATTCTAGAGGCTTTAATTATTGATGCGATAATCATTATACTCAATATCAAAGCAACCATCATGAATGATACAAGTGTTGAAATTTCATAAAATTTAGAAATTATAATCTTTATGCCTATGAAAAATAGTAAGATAATCAAACCTGTTTTGAGATAATATAATTTGTGAATTACACTGCTTATCAAAAAATATAATGCTCTTAAACCTGAAATTGCAAAAATATTTGATGTAATTACAATAAATGGATCAGTAGTAATTGCCAAAACTGCTGGAATAGAATCCATTGCAAAAACCAGATCAGTTACCCCAATAATGATTAATGAAACAAAAAGTGGCGTCGCATACAACACACCATTTATTTTAGTAAAAAATTTCTGGTCAGATATTTCTGTTTTTATAGGAATGAATTTTTTCAAAAATTTAACCGATACGTTATTGTTAAGATTCATTGTTTGCTCTTTTCTTTGTACCATCATTCTAAAGGCTCCAATTAACAGAATACCTCCAAATACATAGATCATCCAATGAAAGGTTTCAAGTAATGAGGAACCTATCAAAATTACAATAACCCTTAAACCTATTGCGATAAGAATTCCTGCTGAAAGGTTTCTTTGTTGATATTTGTGAGGAATTCCAAGTGTTGTAAAAACAAGTAAGAATAACATCATGTTATCAACACTAAGAGATTCTTCCAAGACATATCCTGTAAGAAATTCTAATGTTTTATGCTCACCAAACGTCAAAAAAATGATCATGGCAAAAATTCCTGCAAGACTTATCCAAACTATACTTCGTATAAGAGATTGTTTGAATGATAATCCCTCAATAATGTTAATTGTTTTTGTATTTTCAAATTTATTTTTAAATTTAGATCTGATTTTGTTTATTATACCAAGGTCAACAGATAATGAAATTCCAATTATAATACTAAATACAATCCATAACTCAAATTCACTTAATTGCATGTTAGTTTGATTATACTATTATGTATAAGATATTCTGATATGAAATGACAAACATATGCAATATTTTTTGTTCTAAATTTCTTGTTTAAAACTATCATCAATTTTCTTCTTCTTAGAAATTACAAAGTATATTCCACCTATTCCTATTATTGTGATTCCTGCAAGAATAATTTCAATTTCAAATTGAAATCCCATGTAGACTGAAATTCCTAATCCGAACAATGGAAGTATAGGAAATTTACCGATATTTATTGGAACTCTAAATTTTCGTTCAATACTAGGTTCTGTATAACGTAAAACAATTACAGCAAGATTGATTGATGCAAAAGTTATTACAATTGCAAAAACTGCAATGTTTGCAACAATTACAATATCTCCAACTAATGTAAATGCTATTGAAGTAGTCATAATTACAATAACTGCAATCCATGGAGTCTTTGTCTTAAAATGGATTTTTTTAAGTATTTGAGGAAATACTCTCTCTCTTGCCATTCCATAAAACATTCTAGATCCTGCAATGAGTGTGATCAAAACAGTATTGATTATTGCAAAAAGAGCAATAGAAGAAAGTAAGATGTGAGCTTCTGACCCTAAACCTCTTTCAGCTACTAATGCCATTGGTGCTGCTGACGTTGCAAGTTCTTCCCAGTTTACTACTCGAACTACCGCCAAAGAAACTAGTATGTATAATATTCCAGATATCACAACCGACAAAATTATTGCTCTAGGAAGTGTTTTTCTCGGTTTTTTTACCTCTTCAGCTACGTTTGCCATATCTTCAAATCCGATAAATGCAAAAAATATCAATACAAATGCAATTGCTACTCCAGTAAAACCAAATGGACTTTCAAGATAATTTACCGGTTCTGGATTACTAAATGTAAAACCAATTACAATGATTAGTATTAATCCAGAAGCTTCAATTATTGTAAAAATGGTATTTGTCCACGCTGACTCTTTTATTCCTATAAAATTTACTATAGAAAGAATAACTATCAAACCAATAGCGGAAATAATTATTGGAATATCTACAAATTCAGCAAAATACCCTCCAAATCCTAATGATACTGTTGCAGCAGTAATGATAGATGTAATAGCAGTTAACCATCCTATTAGAAATGCAAAGAAATTACTTTTGAAGGCATTTTTAATGAAAACATATTCAGCAGCAGCTTGTGGAAATACTGATGATAATTCTGCATAACTAAATCCAGCAAACAATGCAACAATTGATCCTAAAACAAATGCAATCCAAACAGAATCTCCAGCAAAACCTACAGCTTCACCTATTAATACATAAATTCCTGCACCAAGAATTAATCCAACCCCATACATTGTAAGTTGGAAAAGTCCCATGTTACGCTTTAATTCAGACATTTTCTGTTAATCCTAAGAAACCAAGAAATTTAATCCGTATCCTACCATATATGCAACAATTGCTGCAATCCCACCAATGATTAATGTAATAATTCCTGAACGTACCATTGATTTTTTCACAATTTTTCCTTTGATCATTCCTACTAGAAAAAATGCAGCAAGAACAGAAATTGTAGAATAGATAAAAGCTTCCGAATTCGTATTAATTCCCATTATCATAAAAATCATGAATGGCATTAATGGAATTAATCCAATTATATTAAAACCCACAAAAGTACTTACAGAACTATCCATTGGATTCCTTTCATTCTCAATTAGTCCAAGTTCTTCTTTCATCATTGTATCTACCCAAACTTTTCTTCTTGATGTGATAATTCGTACAACATCTTCAAGTAATTCATCTTTGAATCCTTTTTCTCTGTAAATTTCTCTAATCTCATCTCTTTCTTGATCTGCTAAATTATCAATTTCCCATTCTTCTTGTCTTCTTTTCATTTGAACAAATTCATTTCGTGCTTTTGATGCTTGATAATTTGCTGCAGCCATTGAAAATCCATCTGCAAATAAATTTGCAAATCCTAGAATTAAGATAATTCCTACAGGTAGTGATGCTCCAACTATTCCTGCAACTATTGCAAAAGTCGTTACAGCACCATCAATTGAGCCATAAATAAAATCATCAAAATGCCATTTCATACTGATACTAAGGCTTTTGCTACATCAGTTTTACTAAAAATACCTGAAATACCATTATTCCCATCAAGTACAACTAACCCGCTAACATTATTTTCCAAAAGAATTTTACATGCTGCAGTCAAATCTTCATTAAATTTTACGGTGATTAATCCTTTAGTCATAATGTCTCTTGCCAATGAAATATTTCCAAATCCTTCTTTTGAAAGAAATCCATGTCTTATAGTATCTGTAATATTAAATTCAGAATAATCTTCTTCACTTCCAAGTTCTATTGAAATTCTAAATAAATCTCTAAACGATATTATTCCTACTGCTTCCTCGTTTTGATTTTTTACAATAATTCTTGATATTTTCTTTTCTAACATCTTTCTTACAACTTTATACAATGGAGCAGCGGTATGAGTAAATTCATAATTATGAGTCATAAAATCTACTACTTTTTTTTTACCTGAAAAGTTATCAGCAACAAATCTTGTAAGATCACTTTTTGTAAAAATTCCTTTAACTTCTCCATTCTCTCCAATAGCCAATGAACTAATACCTTTTTCAATCATAATTTTAGCAGATTCCTTAGGAGTAATTTCTTTATCTACAAATACAATTGGCTTCATAATTTTTGTTATTGGTATGTCATCTAGTCCTTGAATTGAAGTTTCGGAAAATAAAAATAAACCAATATCTTTCTCAGTGATAATTCCTACATGTTTACTATTATCTACAACAACTAACCGACTTACTTTTGTATTCAAAAGCATTCTAATAGCATCTGAAATTGATGAGTTTTTTAGAATTGAAATGGGTTTATTTGAAAAATTATTTGCTGACATTCTTTATTTGTAAAATTTTTTGTATAAAAAGAGAAGATATAATTTTCAATTTTGATTATGTTTTATAATTCCAACTTTGAAAATTAATGTTCTATTTTATATTAGAACACTCTAAATTTTAAACATGGCAAAGTTCAATAAAATTTTGGTACCTCTTGATGGCTCTGCAAACTCAATTAGAGGATTAGATAGAGCAATTGAAATTGCAAAAGGTAGTGAAGCTGAAATCACTGGTTTTTACGTATTTCATTTACCTCTAACTGCAGGAATAAAATATACGCAAAAAATGAAAGATGATGCACAGAAAAAGGCCGTTCAAGCCATTGGTCCTGCAATGAATAAAGCTCAAAAAGCTGGTGCCACTTTCAAATACAAAACTGGAGGAGGCCATACGGGCTCTGAAATTGTTAAATTTGCACAACAAGGGAAATTTGATATGATCGTTATAGGTGCTAGAGGTGTTGGTGGTACTAAAGAGACATTTCTTGGAAGCACATCAAATTATGTCATGCACAAAACAAAGATTCCTGTTCTCGTTGTAAAATAAACAGTTCTCATTTTTCTATATTTATTTTCAAATCCTTGATTTTTTATTACCATAATAACCTACAAGTATAGGAGATATGAAAAAATAACTTTGATGGTGTAAGTGATGGTAGAAAACAATTATGATATTTTAGGTATAGTGGAAGGTTCTACTGAAAAAGAGATTAGAGATGCATTCAGACGATTGGCACTACAATTTCACTCAGATCGAGGTGGAGAAAATGAACAATTTATCAAAATTAAACAAGCATACGAGGATCTCAAAATTGGGAAAAAATATCCTGAAACTGACCTTGAAAAAATAAAGAATTCAAGAGTTTATTCTGAAGATACTGAAGCTGATATTAAAAGGAAAAATCAGATACTTGGTCAAGAATTATTCAAAGAAATGAAAACAGCTGAAGAATGGGCAGCTGCACTAAATAGAACTAATTCAACTGGAACTCGATTATTTGGATCAAAAACTCTTGGTGAAATGGAATTAGAAAGAAAAGCAACAGGTACTTTGTTAATTAAAGGAAATTTTATGGCAGGAAATCTAACTTATGACGGTCCAATAATTATGCAAGGAAGTATAACTAGTCCATCTTGGACACAAGAATATAGAACAAACATCCATTTGACTAAAGGAGATTTCAGATTTATTGATCCGCTAGAAAATAAATACAAAATTGATAATGGTGCTAGAATAACTGTTGATCATGGAAATATTGTCGTAGGAAATGTTTATGGCAGAAAACATAGAGTAGAAGATCCAGATGGAAAAGTAGGAATTTTTCAAATTCAGGAACATAAAACATGTATCTCAGCTCCAAATGGAAAAATTATTGCTGAAAATGTTGTAAATACAGTATTATTAGAAGCTGATTCTATTATTGTTCTTAATATTGAAGATAATGTAACGTTATCTGCACGTGAAATTTTATTTTACGGAAGTAAACTCACCTATGATTCCACAATTGAATTAAAACAAGGTGGTTTAATACGGTTTTTTGAAAACTTTTCAATTCAAGGACTAAGTGGTGATGCAATAATCAAACTTGAAAATGGCAAAAAAATCAGAATATTTGATCTCAAAACTAAAAAAATCAAAGATTTAGCTGACGAATTTGTTCCAAATAAAGAGAATTATACAAAAGATGCTACTATGGTTGGACATGGATTTACAATTACATATGATATGTTAGATAATCTCTCAAAGAAATCTGATAAAAAACAAAAAACTGGTTGGGCATCAAAGTTTGGTTTTTCAAAAAAATAACCAATTCATATTTCTGACATTACAAAAAATCTATTCATTAAACATGAATTATTTCCTCCCAAACCCATTTAATCCTGTTCTTCTAACTTCAAATACATTATAATCATATTTTTGCTTTAATTCAATAACACATAATTCAATAAACTCGTATCCCATAAGCTTCTTTGTCATTTTATACATATTCTCACCAATGATTAAACTATTTCTTGGACAAAGAGAATTAATTTTAAAACATCGATTGACTGTAGGACCAAAAATATCACTGATATTTGAAGTAGTACTCTCAGCCACTTTCACAGAACCATATGTTAAACTAATCTTGTAATCTAATTTAGGTAAGTTTGCAGCTATGAGTTTTTCTTGTAATTTACCATGAGATTCAATCATTGACAAACAACATTCTAAAATATTTTTCAATACTACATCATCTCTGATGTCTATATTTGAAAATCTAAACATTAGAGCATCTCCAATATTTTTAATTACCTGACCATTGTATTCCTGAATAATTTTTGCCATAAAATTTAGAAAGATTTCATACAATTTTGTAATATCCTGATCAGATAATTTTGATGATATTCTAGTAGAATCTGACATATCAATTACTCCAACACAATCATTTTGCTCACGCTGAGAAAACTTTAACATATTTCCTTCAAGCTGCCTGATAACTTCTTCTTTTTGTTTGATCTCAATTAATGACTCTTGTAGCTTTTGTGCCATTGAATCAAATGCATTAGATAATTCTTCAATTTCATCACCTGTCTTGATGTTAGTTCTTACATCGAAGTCTCCGTTTGAAATTTTATTTGCAGCAATTTTTAATTTGATTAATGGTCTTGAAAGTGATTTTGATACTAAAAATGCAGCAATACCCATAATTATTATAATTACTATGCCCGTTTGAAGAATTCTCTCTTGCAGAATATCTATTGGTTTTTCTACTTCTGATTTGTCAATTTCTACAAGCATAACAATCCCTAAATCATCTGCGCAATATGACGATCCATAGATTAGAACATTTCTGTAATCCTCATAAAATCCCAAATAATCTTGTCCTTCATTGAAACATTTTTGGACAGCTACTGTGTTTACTTTTTGCTTAAACACTACATCTTCATAAAACCTAGATTCTGATAACATCAAAAATTTATCACTTACAATGTAAACTTCTCCAGTTTCCCCTAATCCACTTTTGTTTGCCAAGACATTATCTATTGAAGCTGTACGCATTCTTGAAATTATTACTCCAATTGGTTCATCACCTTTCTTACTATCCTTGGCAAAAACTGGTGAAACAACAACCATTTTTTTCCCAACTGCTGTAGGTTCAAATTCAATAAATGATTCTTTTAACCCTCTTTGGAAAAATTGATTTTCAGAAAAATCTTCATATGAATTACCTACAAGAGAAAAGAAAACTTTTCCATTATTACCTATTATTTTTACGTCTTCAAATCCTATAGAAAATCCAATTAAATCTTGAAATGCTTGGATTTGAATTAAAAAATCTCTACGGTTAGTCTCTTTGATCTCTTGAAATTGATTTTCAGGAGTATCATTCATTTCTACAATTAAAAGTTGAATCATTGGATCACTTGCAAGCATATTATTTTGTTCAATTCTTGATTCAAAAAGTAGTCTTAGAGTATTACCTCGTATTGTTGATTCTCCTAACAATTGTTCTCCTGCTCTTTCCTTTAGAATCTGATCAGCATAATTGAAACTAAGGAATCCTGTAACTGAAAGTGCAATGACTGAAGCAATCATTACTAAGAAAATTAGTTTTTTATCAAGATTAATTGAGATCGACAATTTATTTCAGTTTTTATTTATATAGATATGAAGGTTTTAGTAGTTTTGTGTTTATTTATGATTATAGTGATTCTTTGAGTTGATAATCACTTACATCCATGAAAATTACACCAAGTATTTAATTAACTAATTCTCATTTTAAAAATGTGAAATTATTCATCTTATTTTCAATATTTCTTGGTTTAGCCTCAACATCTACTGTATATGCTGAAGACTATGTAGTCAATATACCATTTGGAGCCTATAATCCTGAATTAAACACTCCTGCTGAAGTATGGTATGATCCTCCAACAATCAATATCCAATTTGGAGATACAATTACTTGGGTAAATAATGACAGAGAAGCACATACTGTTACAAGTGGACAAAGTACTGGACGATTTGAATGGATGAGTCAAAAAGAAGGAGGTTTTGGAAAACCTGATGGAATATTTGATAGTGGAAGATTTATGCCAAATGATTCTTGGACATACACATTTGAAAAAGCAGGTACTTTTTCATATTTTTGTACAATTCACCCTTGGATGGAAGGAAGAGTAAATGTTGAACAAACAATTCCTGATTTTCCTTACGATGCACATGGTAATAAAATTGAAAAATTCCCAGTAGTTCAATTTACTCCAGATAAATTAGTAGAGTTTGATTTGACTTGGGAACCAAATATTATCAAAACTTTTGAAAAAACTACTTTTGTATTTCAGACATATGATAATATTGCAAATATCAATCTAGATAAAATGAATTATGAAATGATCATATCACAAAATGGAAGAGAACTATTTCGAGATACAGGTATAACCCAAGTTGGAGGTGATTACAGAAATTTCATCTTTGAAACTGCAGGTCCAATAGAAATAAGATTTCAAAATATTGTAGGTAGTGGTACTTCAGCTAGAGCAAGTATTGCAGGTGAAGATGTTGAAAATCCAATATTTCGTACGGTTGTATTTAGTACCATTGTATATGATAATCCAGAAAAAACCAATACTTCTGAAAAAGTTATACAGCCCGCAAAAAGAATAGATCTCTATTATGTAATACAATTTTCTGTAATAATAGTTCCTACAATAATGTTACTTGGAATTATTATGTACATGAAATTCAAGAAATCTAAAAAACGTTCTGACCAAAGTAAATCTGGTGCATTGAAAATTTAAAATAATAAAAAGAAATTAAAATTGATTGAACTAATCTAATCGATTAATTCGGTCCAACCTTTGACGAAGACTGAGTTCTTGTAGAGTGGAACTGGTTGTCCAACAGTAAAGTCCATTGGTCTCATCCAAAAAATTGCTTTTGTTGGGCATACACCAATGCATGCACCATCAGAAATACATCTTTCTGGGTAGAAAACAAATGCTTTACCTCTCTTCCAGCCTTCAACTGGTTTTACTCTAAGGACATCTGGGCCTAATGTGGTACAGATTTCTACACATAGTGCGCATCCGATACACATTTGTTCGCTGATGTCTGGAATAATTCCTACTGGCATAACAAAATTACTTCTTGATTTCTTCTTAATATAATTTACCTAAAAAAATTGTCTTATAACGGCGTTTCAAATCTTATAACGGCGTTTAAGATTTTGATCGCAAAATTACTCTCTGTCAGATATCGATTCAATTTTGAATATCTTTGAATTTCCATCTGTTTTCTCAATATTACTAATTGTTATGATGTTTTCAATTTTTTTAAGAAAATAAATCCCTGTTTTTTCTGATTTGATAATCTGTTTTCCACTTGGTAATAATATCCATTCATTATTCTCTTTTTTTCTTGCCATTGCTGCTACAATAACTGAAGTTCCAATTTGTTTTCCAATAGATGAAAGCAACATTATACATGAATTAACAAATATTGCAGATTCAAGATCATCAAACATATTGTAAACTCCATTAAATGAATCAATTACAACAAGAAATTTTTTTTCTGATACCTTTGTAATAATTTCAGATAATTTTTCTTTCCAATCTGTTCTATTAGGACAAAAAATCACCACATGTTTCTTCTTCTGAATCATCCCAGATTCAAGATATCCTGAATAAAGTAAATCTAGATCTACAAAAATAATTGGTTCTTTAATTACATTGATTAATCTATTTAGAAATTCTGCTTTATGGAAAGGTTCTGAACATAAAACTATGCTTGGATTATTTTGCTCGAATTCATTCTGGATATGTGTTAAATTATTATCTAAAACTATCTCAGGACTTTTATCCAACACCATTTTAGTATTTTACAGATATAATAATGAATTTAACATCAAAAGATATCTCAGATGATTTTCCGCATTCTGAGAAAATCTATCTAAATAATGCCTCTGTTTCTCTTATGCCCTTCCAAAGTATTGAAGCAATGAAAGATTTTCTAATCTCATACAATTCTATGGGACCTGATTCTAAAGAGTCAGAGCCATTTATTGCTGAAAAACTAAGAAATGTGAGAAAAATAATTTCAAAAATAATTTCTTGTCAGCCAGATGAAGTTATTCTTACTCAAAGCACAACTGATGGAATCAATATTGTAGCAAATGGTCTTTCTTTTAATGATAAATCCAATATTGTGATTCGTGGAATGACACATGAACACCATGCAAATTTTTATCCTTGGATTAAATTAAAATCTAAAATTTCAGTAAAAAGTCTCTCTATAAACAACAATGGTTTTTTCAAGTTAGATGATTTACAATCATTTCTGGATGAAAATACAAAACTAGTAGCTCTAAGTCATGCGTTGTATAATACTGGTTCTATTATACCTGTAGATAAAATAGGAGAAATTCTTCATGGTAAAGTACCATTCTTTATTGACAGTGCACAAACTATCGGATGTATTACAGATACTGATGTCTCTAAAATTAAATGTGATTTCATGTCATTTAATGGATCTAAATGGCTGTGTGGTCCAATGGGAACTGGTTTGTTTTATTGTAATCGAAAATCAAGCGAACTGTTAGAACCAATTACTGTTGGTGGCGAATCTGCAATTATGTATGAAGATTCAAATCTTGCTTTCAAGGCATTACCAGATAAATTCCAAACTGGTTTTAGAAATTATGTTGGGATTGTTGGATTGGAATCATCTGCAAATTATTTACTAAATTTTGGAATGAAAAATATTCGCGAGAAAAATCAATACCTGTCAAATATTTTAAGGGACGAACTATCAAAAGTACCAAATATTACTTTGTATGGACCCAAAGATCCAAATGATAGAACCAGTATTGTATCTTTTAACATCAAGGGATTTGATTCACAAGAAATTGTAGATAAACTTGAAAAACAAAACATTATTTTAGCTGTCAGAGAAATCATGGAAAAAAAGATCGTACGTATATCACCTCACTTTTTTAATAACGAATCTCAAATATTGCAAGTAATTGATGCGATAAAGAAACTATAGATTTTCTTGTTCTTCTATCACCATCATAGTTAATGTAGACTGAACTTTGCTAATTTTTCTGACCTTGTTGGTGATAATTCCTCGGAGTTTTTCTGCATCATCTGAGGACAATTTTAGTACAATATCATAAACACCATAAACACCTTGAACCTCAAATTTGACATCCTCGTTAGCAAGAATTTGCTTTACTTCATTGATGATTGATTCATCTGATCCTAGATCGGAATTTAGCAGAACATATGCTGTAGGCACATGAAAGTTTTTCATCAAACAGTATTTAACCTTTCATAATTCAAAAATTGATTAATTACCAATACCTCTCTCTAATATGAAACCGATAGATCTTACACTTACAATATCCAAATCAATTCCAAATTTTCCGGGATCCCCAAAACCACAATTCATTCTTTGGTCTGATATCAAAAATGATGGGTATAATCTTGAATTGTTATTCTTCAGTTCACACACTGGCACTCATATCGATGCACCATATCATTTCATTAAAGATGGTCTAAAAATTCATCAAATTCCACTTGATAGACTTTTGGGAAAAGCTATTCTCATAAAACTCAGAAAAACTGAGAATAAACCTATAACAAAATCAGAAATTATTTCGTTTGAAAAAAAGAATGGAAAAATTTCTGATAATTCATCTATTTTCTTCTTTACTGAATGGCAAAAAAATCTAAATCAAAGCAACTACTTTACTGAAAATCCTGGATTGGCATTATCAGCTGCCAAATATCTTGTATCAAAAAAAATTAATCTTGTTGGCATAGACTCTCCAAGTATTGATCTTGGAAAAGATGAATCATACAGTGTTCATCATATTTTATCAAAAAACAATATTTTGATAGTAGAAAATTTATCAAACTTGAACAAAATTCCATCCAAGGAATTTATTTTTACGATTTTACCATTAAAGATTAAAGATGCAACAGGCTCGCCTGTAAGAGCAATAGCATCATAATTTACGTCTACTTAATTTCGTAATACTAAAAATATAGAAACACATCTTAATTGACATGAGTAAACCTGGAAATATCTGGAGAAAAGTACATGGAAAAATCACAAAAAAACCAACTAACTTCTCTTGGCTAATTGAAGAAAAATTAGCTGGATCGGGTATTCCAACAAGCTTTGATGAATTTGAATGGCTTCTAAACCAAGGTATAAAATCAATTGTAACTATGACTGAAAATGCTTTACCTGATGACTGGGTAGAGAATATTGATTACCTTCACGTTCCTACTCCAGATCTTACTGCTCCTGATATGGATAAAATAGATTCGGCAGTAGATTTTATTCATGAAAAAATAAAAAATGATCAAACTGTGATGGTTCATTGTGCTGCAGGAATGGGAAGAGCAGGAACAATTCTTGCATGTTATTTTGTAAAATACGAAAAGTTTTCAGCCACTGATGCAATTGATAAAATTCGAGATGCAAGACCTGGATCTATTCAATCAGAAGTACAAGAGATAGCTATCGGTTTTTATGAAAAACATGTAAAAAATTAGTTTAGACAAATTCTGAAACTAATTTGCCATCTACAACTTTAATCTTCAAAATCTTGTTTTCTTGAAAAATTAAAGTCATTCCACCGTCTGAATCAGGGTCTTCCACTTTTACAAGTTCTAACATTTTAATTGGATCAAATTTTTCCATTCATGTTCACCTATTCTGGTATTGATACAGTCTCAATCTTTCCATCAACAGTTTTGATGAACAAAAACCTATTGTCTTTAAAGATAAAGGTAATTCCTTCTTCTTTATCAGGTTCTTCTACTTCAAGTACTGGTTGTCCTAAAAGACCATCGTATTTTGACATGTTAATTATTCTAGAATTGTTACTTATATCCCTAATTGACCAAAGTGTTTTTTTATAATAACTATTTTTTAGGCATGTTTTACTTCAAAATTTGACTGTACAATGTTGAATTTCTAATAATATTGGATTGTAATGTGATACATTGTTAAGCAATTTTTATTAATTTGAATTGCAACAAAAATTAAGAATTTTTGTGATAACCATGAGTCAAGAAATTGAAGAATTATCAAATCAAGCTGAAGGGTTTTCTACGGCATTACAAAACCTTCAGAAAGAAATCTCAAAGGTGATTGTAGGTCAAGACGAAGTTATTGAAAAATTGATCGTTGCACTATTGTCAAAAGGACATGTTTTACTTGAAGGTGTACCAGGTTTAGCAAAGACATTGCTTGTTCAAACTATATCTGATTGTATTGATTCCAAATTTGTAAGACTACAATTCACTCCTGATTTATTACCTGCAGACATTTTAGGCACAAAAATTTATGATCATATATCAACCTCGTTTAAGACTATCAAAGGTCCTATCTTTTCAAATTTCATACTTGCAGATGAAATTAATCGCGCTCCTCCAAAGGTTCAATCAGCATTACTTGAAGCAATGCAAGAAAATCAGGTAAGTATTCAAGGGGAAACATATGCTTTGGAAAAACTATTTTTTGTAATGGCCACACAAAATCCTGTAGAATCTGAAGGAACTTACAAGTTACCTGAGGCCCAAGTGGATCGTTTTATGTTTAAATTATTGATATCATACCCAAGCAAAGAACAGGAATCTGAAATAATTCAAAGATTTACTGAAGGAATCTCACATAAAGCTGCAAAAATTTTGTCTGATAAAGAACTATTACAAATGCAAGATTTTGTACCCCAAATTTATGCAGATGAAAAAATTCGAAACTATATCACAGAAATTGTTGATGCTACAAGATTTCCAGACATGTATCAACTTTCACTATCTGATCAAATTGAATATGGTGCGTCTCCTAGAGCATCAATTTGGTTAACCATCTCTGCAAAGGCAAATGCTCTTTTACATGGAAGAGGATATGTAATTCCCAAAGATGTTCAAGATGTAATTTATGATGTATTACGACATAGAATTATTTTGACATATGAAGCTGAATCTGAAGAAATCACAACAGATCACATTATACAAAAAATTCTGGAAAAAATCAAAGTTCCATAACTACAAAATATTTTCTAGTAAAAAACATGTCTCAAACAAAAGAAATTTTAAAAAAAATCCAAAAATTGAATATTAAAACAAAACAACTAGTTGATGGCATAATTACTGGTAACTATAATTCCATTTTCAAAGGACAAGGAATTGAGTTCTCAGAGATTAGAGATTACAGAGCAGGAGATGACATACGAACAATAGATTGGAAAGTAACTGCCAGATTCAATCATCCTTACATCAAAGAGTTCATTGAAGAAAGAGATCTGCAAGTTTATTTTGTCATCGACATATCAGGTTCTGGCAGTTTTGGTACAAATATCTCAAAGAAAGAAAAGTCTCTTGAGATAATTGCTAGTCTAATGTTTGCAGCACTTAGAAATAATGACGGTACTGGGGTATTCCTAATTACAGATAATATAGAAAAATTCATTCCTGCACGAAAGGGAAGAAAACACATTCTACAATTATTAGATATTCTAATTACTTTTACACCTAATTCTACAAACACTAATCTAAGAAAAACTCTTGAACATATATCAAAAATTATTAAAAGAAAAAGCATTATTTTTGTAATTTCTGATTTTATTGATAATAGTAACTATTTCAAACCACTTAAAATTTTACGAAAACGTCATGATGTAATTGTACTAAAAATTGTTGATCCAAGAGAAAAAGAAATTCCTGATGTTGGGATGATAGAGCTAGAAGATAAGGAGACAGGTGAGCAGATTTTAGTTGATACATCAGATGAAGAATTTAGAAATTCATATTCTAATTTAATTGCTGAAAATGATTTAGAATTTATAACTAACATGATGAAAATTAAAGTTGACATCATTCTTCTATTGACTAATCAAAACTATTCAATATCTCTGAAAAAATTCTTTAAAAGAAGGTATAAGTGAAAATGGCTGGATTTGACAATCCATTTATTCTAATTTTTCTTTTGTTGATACCTGTGTTATTTTATTTATACAACAATGTTTTGACAAAAAAGAAAAAAGCTGCTATACAATTTAGTAATTTATCATATATCAAATCTGCAATCGGAGACAAGAAAAAAATCAGACGTGACTCTTTGTTATTTTACATATCAATAACGGTTATTGTATTGATGATACTTGGATTTGCAGATCCTCATATTCCATTGGAACAAACCAAAGAAGGAGTTAATGTAGTCCTAGTCATTGATGATTCTGGAAGTATGCAAGCAGAGGATTACTCCCCTAATAGACTGGAATCTGCTAAAAAATCTGCAGAAACATTGCTTAATTCTCTTCAACCAAAAGACAATGCAGGTATTGTAACTTTTGAAACAGGTGCTACTACTGCAGCCTATCTTAGTCCATACAAAGACAAGGTAATAGAAAAACTCAGAGATATTTTACCTAGAGATGGCAAAACTGCGATTGGAGATGGATTGAGTCTTGGTATTGATATGGCGACCTCTGTACGAAATAAGCAAAAAGTAGTCATTCTTCTCAGTGACGGTGTGAATAATGCAGGCGTGATTAGTCCTAGTGAGGCAATTGCATTTGCCAAAACTAATGGTATCCAAGTCTACACTATCGGATTAGGTTCAGAAAACAAAGTCATTCTGGGATATGATTTTTTTGGTAGGGCTCAATATGCAGAACTAGATGAAGCAACCCTTAAGGCAATTGCTGAAAATACAGGTGGCAAGTATTTCAAATCAATAGATTCCAATACCCTTGAAAATATATACAAAAACATCAGCCAAGACATTAAACGAGAACAAGAAGATACCAGCATAAAAGACTGGTTCTTTGCAGCCTCACTAGGTTTGTTCTTTACTCAAATCTACATGAGATATGGAAAAGGGAGAGTCATTCAATGAACAAATTATGTTCTTTTCTTTTCTTATTGTTAATTCCATTTCCACTTGTATTTGCTGAAGATCTTGTAATTTATGTTGACCAGTCTGAATATTATTTCAAGGTTGGAGAAAATGCTGTAATTCCTTTAGAAATTGAAAATAATTATGGACATCAAATATCTGGCATGCTACAATATACCATTACACAACAAATAATGCAAGCAAACACGAAATTTTCAAGCTCCAACACACAAGCATCCACATTTACAATAAATAATGGAAATCAAACAGGTTCATTGAATTTTGGAACTAGCAATTCACCTGCTACTCTTACAGTAAATTTGAGTTTTATTTACAATGATGGTAATCAAATGAATGTATCACTCGATCCTATTACAATTTATTTTGTTTCAGATGAATCCCAAAAAAATAATGTGCAAAACAGAATGCAAAGCTCATCTCAACAAGGATCATCCACTCAGAACAACCCATCAAGTCCACAACAATCTATCCAACAGAAATTAGATGAATTAATGAATCAACAATCTCCATTTTCACAAGATCCGCAACAAAGGCTTCAAAATAATCAGTTATCCCAAGATAGTAATGCACTAAAAAAAGAAATGCAGCAGCAATTACAAGAAGAAAATAGCCTCAAAAAAGAATTTGAAAAACAACTTGCATCAAATGAAGATTTTCAAAAATCTCATCAAGAACTTTTGCAGCGAGGGTATAATGTAACAAGTGGGAATCTAAATCCTAGTTCAACTTCAACAGGAAATTTTGAAGTAAATTATGAAAATGAACAAGGAAAATGGGCCAAAATTCAGGGAAGTATGGTAAATGGAACCTTAACTGATATAGAAAAGCAAACTCAAGAAGAAAGAGATGAATTATTATCAAAACTTACAGCAGATCCTACTTTACAAGAATACGAGAACCAATTAACACAAGATAAATTTGTAGAAAAGAATATAGAATTTAATTTTAATAAAAACATGACATCTATCTCATTAGAATATCAAAATGATGAATTACAAACTGCTAAGATTTTAGCTGATTTTAAAAATGATGAATTAGTAAAAATTCAGTTAGAAAAACCAGACAAAGATTACTCATATCTATATCCTCTTCTATCACTTTTGCCAGTAGGTGTTATTGCATATTTTCTATATAAAAAATTAAGAATAAAAAAGAAAACACCACAAAAACCTGTAATCATCGAAGAATCAAAAAAGTTTGATTATGTTTTGGTATCAGGTGATTTGATAAAAGAAGCACAAGAAAATTTCAACAAAAAACAATACAAAGATGCATATGGAAAAGTCAGTCAAGCCATTAGACTCTTTTTGAGTTATGAATTAAAATTAAACAAAGAAATTACCAATGAAGATCTCTTATTGAATCTTGATAATACAATTTATCCAATTTCTGAGATTAGAAATTGTTTTGAACTTTCAAGCTTGGTTGAATTTGCAAAACTTGAAAAAAATGAAGAAGATTTTAACAAAATGATTGGTATAGCTAAAAACCTAATTCAAAGAAAACATTACAATCAGAAAACGGAATTGTAAAAATCACTGTTATTATTTGTAAAATTTGAATCTGACTCTAATTGATTGTAATTTCAATTTCATTGGAACTATTTTTTATATTCCCAGTTTCAGTATAGTCATGCTTTTGCCATGATGCAAACGCTTCAGCCCCAATCTTGTGTTTACCTTTTCCCAAATCTGAGGCTTTGAATACAAATCTCTCATCAAAGTCAAATAATTCTTGTCTTACTTCCTCTTCGGAAAGTCTGATAAATGGCTCAAAATTTTTAGCCACCTGAACCCAAATCCTTCTATCTTTCATTGGATTGACGAGTTTTGGATTTCTAGTCCAAAAGATTGATGCCTTTCTGTAGGTATCTATAGTTCTGCCTAATTCCTTCTTTCTAAATCCACCAGATGTCAATTTTATACCATATTTCATTTTAAAGGAAACGTCATTGTTGTTGTATGCTTTTGTCCAATTTGCTTCATTAAACACATCTCTAATGCCACCCTCAACTGAAAATTGGACGTTAATCTCAACATTTTCATCAGATGAGTATTCATCCTTTGAATTTACTAGTTTAATCTCTGAAATCCTACTTTCTGCCATACTTCCTCTCATAATGATTTATATCCGCAATAAGTGCTTTTTCTGAATACATGAACGCTCAAGTGATCAGTTCTGAACCCAAAGAAATTAGTCTCTCAATCACAGAGACTGATATAGGAATTCTATATGTTATTCAACATGAGCTTCTAAAAGCATCAAATATCGATTTTGCAGGAGTTATTGTAAAGCACCCTCTTACCAATGAATGCTGGATGAGAATCAATTCAAGTACAAAACCATTGGGTGAAATTAAAAAAGCAACAAATTCAGCAATAAAGATGGCAGAAGAGTTCAAACAATTATTTAATTCCAAAATTCAGGTAAAGTAGAATTGAAGTTTTGCCCCAAGTGTGAGGTCAAATTAAAGAATAGTGATTCTGGCCTTCAATGTTCTTTGTGTGGTTATATTGAAGGACAAAAAGTAAAACAAACAAAAAAAATTATTGAAGAAGAACCAGATTTTTCACTTTTAGCTTTTGAAGGAAATGAAGGTGAAGATACCAATCCAACAATCAAATTAGATTGTGAAAAATGTGGACATGATGAAGCGGTTTGGTGGATGTTTCAAACTAGAAGTGCAGATGAACCTACAACCCGATTTTATCGTTGTCAGAAATGTAAGTACACTTGGCGTGATTACACATAACGTTTAACTGGAACTTAAACTCAAGAAAATTGATTTGACTTTTGAAGCAAAAACAAGTGGTTCTGATGATCTAAAGGCAATCATATCTGCAATATCTACACTTGTTGAAGAAGCTACTTTTGTTGCAACTGCAGAAGGAATTACTTTTAGAGGAATGGATCCATCACATGTTGCACTCATTGATATATCATGGCCCAACTCTGCATTTGAAAAATATGAATGTGATAGCGATATCAAATTTGGAGTAAGAATAGATGAATTTTCAAAACTTATCAAAAGAGCAGATAAAAAAGATAGCATAGAAATCAGTATATCTGAACAAAACCTGTTGCTTGTAACAGTTGGAAAAAATAAAAAATACAAAATGCGTTTAATTGAAAGCTCTGCAACTGATACCCCATTACCAAAAATTCCATATGATTCAAAAATTATTTTATCATCTTCAAAGTTTGACAAAATCCTTGGTGATGTTCAAGTTGTATCTGATTATCTAACAATACACACATCAGATTCAAAAGGAGATTTTTCAGGTAAAGGTGATTCTGGTGAAGTTATAATTGAACTTGATAAAGATGATGAAAATATTGAAGAAATTTCTTCAAAAGAAGATAGTGTTGGTACTTACAGCCTTGAATATCTTAATCCGGTTGTAAAAGCAGTAGGAACTACTGCAGGCTTTATTACATGTGAATTTTCAAGCGCAAAACCTCTGAGAATTGAATTCAAAGTGGCAAATATTGGTAGAATTCACTTTTACTTGGCTCCACGCGTAGAAAGTTAAAGCATTTAAAGATTGAGTAATTCAGGTATTTTGAATTGAGACTAGTAATAAAATACGGTGGAACATCAATTTCCACTTCAAAAGACATTCAAGCTGTGGCTACATATCTTAACCAATTATCAAAAAAAGATCAAATCGTAGTTGTTTGTTCTGCAGTTAGTGGAACCACTGATGATCTTATAGAAATATCCGAGTCTATAAAAAAAGAAAATAAATCAAAAGCAGAACAACTTGCATCAAAAATTATCAACAGACATAAACAATTAGCAAAACAAACAATCAAAAAATCAGATTTACAAAAAAAATTAGTAGCAAAACTCGATCAAGATTTCTCTGAGCTTCTTGCATTAATTGATGGAATGGTATTGCTAGGAGAAGTTACTCCCAGATCAATGGATTATCTGATTTCTTTTGGTGAAAGATTATCGATGAAGTTAGTTTCATCAGCAATTAATGATTTGGGTAAAAAATCTCTTCCTCTAACTGGAAAAGAGGTAGGAATTATTACTGATTCCAAATATGGCGAGTCTAAACCATTAATGGATACAACCAGATTGAGAATATCAAAAACAATAGATTCTTTATTCTCAAAGAAAACAATCCCTGTAGTTGGAGGATTTTCAGGTGCTGATCAACATGGACATGTAACAACATTTGGTAGAGGAGGTTCTGATTATTCTGCAACAATTATTGGTTCTTGCATTAAAGCTGATGAGATTTGGCTAATGAGTGATGTCGATGGATTAATGACTGCAGATCCAAAGATTGTAAAAAATGCAAAATTACTCAAAGAAGTATCATACATAGAAGCAATTGAAATGGCTTTATTTGGTGCAAAGCAGATACATCCACGAACATTTGAACCACTACTAACTAAGAAAATTCCAATGAGGATTAGAAGTTCATTTAATACTGAAAATAAAGGAACATTAGTTACGGCATCTACTTCTACATCTGTTAAAAATACCGTAAAATGTGTTAGTAATGTTCAAAATAATGGGCTAATAGATGTTCAGGGTGGTAGCATGGTTGGAACACCTGGAACAGCTGCCAAAATATTTGAAACATTAGCAAAAGCTGGAATCAATGTAATGATGATTTCTCAAAACCCTTCTGAATCAAGCATAACAATTGTAGTAAAAAATAATGATCTTTACAAAGCAGTTAGTGCCTTAGAAATGGAATTGCTCGGAAAAATTATCAAAAAACTGGCTGTTACTACGGATGTTGCTATTATTGCGTTAATTGGTTCAGGGATGAGGGGAACTGTTGGAGTTGCATCAAAAGTTTTTGGAGCAATTGAGAAAAATAAAGTAAACGTATCGATGATAACACAAGGCTCATCCGAGCTCAACTTGGCATTTGTTGTAAAAAATTCTGATACAAATGCGGCCGTACGTGCTTTACATGATGCATTTGCACTTGAAAAAATCAATTAAGACAAATCATTTAAGGGAATCCCATAAACAAGATTTATTGAAAAAATTTACTGCTGTTTTAATTATTGGAGTTTTTGCAGCCAGTCTAATTTTAGTATTCACATCCACTAATCAATTGGTTAATGCAGGATCTACAAAAAAAATTCACTTTACTCAAACTATAACATCCTCACAAGATCCTGGACAGGGACATGAAAATCATCAATTGGCACTTATCTTATCCCCAAATGAAGGAACTCTCTATGATGGTTCTATGACATTTACTTCAAGTGAGCCTGTTCAGATTATAGTTTTACACGAACTAAACTCCCTAGAATCCAAAGGTCAACCTATCTGGACTGTTGATGGAAATACTGTTTATGGATTGTCTCTAATTGATCTACAGAAAAAATCAGATTCTTTTGAGTTTACTGGAGCTGCACTTGCATTACATTCTACTAATTCAAAAGAATTTACAGCAACTGTAAGTCTAGATGGTTGGATCAGAGGACAACCAACTGAAGTGAAAATGCAAAAAATTGAATTACAAAAAGATCCAGCATGGGCACTTTCAAAAGCAAATGTTCCAGCTACAATCCCACTGCATAAAGGAATCTATAGAAGCAATGAAATTCTTTACATTATAACTGATTCTAGCGATGAAGATTATGCAAAAATACTTTCAGAAAAACAAAATTGGAATGTAGAGATTGCTCCAATTATTGCTAATGTTCCAGAAAAAGCTCTTCAAAAATTATTCATTTTTAAAAATGGAATTAGAGATGACGGAATTTATGGATTTCAAAATGAAATATTTTCTAATACACCATCACAAGAGTCAGAATATAGTGCATTACGTTCTGTAATTGAAGTTTCATGGAAGATGGGTCAAAAACCTACCATATTTGAATCTGCAGATGATGTAATTGCAGCTAAAAAAGGTGGTAGAATAGAATTTAATGAAACTGGAATTGTTCTTAATACTCCACAAATAATTTGGCCAGATGGACAAATGACAGTACGTTCTGATAAAGAAATCACAAATGAAATGTCATATGATGGAGGTCAAATTCTTGAAATAAACAAGGAAGAAATGACTGTAACTTTTGTAGCTCATAGAGGATGGGGACCCAATGGGAAAACCATTTACTGTATTGTAACCGACGCTACACCTTCAGGACCTGCAGAATCTATGGGAGTTGTTTCATCTCCGATACTATCAAACCTAATTGCATCTTCAGGCGCTGTTGATCTTTTTCAATTCAAAAATGGAATTAAAGGAACAGGTCCATTAGGATTTCAACCCATAATTGCTGGCGCCTCATCTGGTGATGCAAATTACAGTCCAATGTGGAGAATAAATCTGGTTGAATGGAATGATATTAAGTCTGCAAAAATTCTAGAAACAAAATCAGATATTGACTCATTTCATGCTGATGATTTGCTATCTATTAGTATTGCAAGACCCACCAACAGTGATCATATAGTTAATTGTCCCTTCATAGATCCATTCCAATAGAAATTTCACTAAAGGGATAAATTACTTAAGAAAAAAATTATTTTAAAATTGACTGGTAAACTCTACATTGTTGGTGTTGGCCCTGGCCATCATGACCATATGACATTTAGAGCAAAAGAAGTGATTGCTGAAAGTGATACTATTGTTGGATATGAAACTTATGTTAATTTAGTTCAAGATCTTATTGAAGGTAAAACTGTTTATCGTTATGCAATGACACAAGAAGTTGAAAGAGCCCATCAATGTATTGATCTTGCAAAATCTGGAAAAATAGTCTCATTAGTCTCAAGTGGAGATCCTGGAATTTATGGTATGGCTGGATTAATTTATGAAACACTTGCTGAAACTGGTTGGGATCCTAAAGATGGCCTACAAGTTGAGATAATTCCAGGCGTATCTGCACTCAATTCATGTGCATCAATAATTGGCTCACCCTTAATGACTGATTTTGCAGTTGTCAGTATGAGTGATTTGTTGGTTCCATGGAAAATTATAGAAAATAGAGTTGAATCTGCAGCACAAGGTGACTTTGTAATTGTAATTTACAATCCTGCCAGCAAAAAAAGAATTCATCAATTACAAGATACAAGAAAAATTCTTCTAAAATATAGGAAATCTACAACTCCTGTTGCAATCATTAAAGGAGCATTCAGAGACTCTGAAACTATTGTTATGACTGATTTAGAAAATTTACCAAATTATTCTGACCAATTAGGTATGATTACTACAGTGATAATTGGAAATTCATCAACATACACTTACAAAGATTTAATGATTAATCCAAGAGGATACAAATCAAAATATAATTTAGAAGAACAAACTAATCCTGATCTTAAAGTCTAATAGCTTTTCTTTATAACCTCAAAAATCTCTTCACTTAGATTGAGTTTGTCTCTAATTGGAGAAACTATTTTCACTAAATAATTTCCTACCGTTTGTTTCAAATCCACTGGATGTAATTTCTTTTCAGCAAAATCCGTTTCTAGTTGGTCATAATTTGAGTATGACACATTGCCACCAAATTTTTCAGATCTTTCTACATTCATTTCATCAAATTCATGTAAAATCACAGTTTTTGCAATACCTAATAATGGATTATTTTGAATATTTGCTTCCTCACACCAGGCTTTGCTAATCTTTTTCTTTATTTCATCATCTGTATTGTGAATAAATATGCCCGAATTTGGATCTGATTTACTCATCTTTCCTAATATTTGAGAATCGCTGGTTTCTGCAGGCTTTGAAAGTCCTGGCAATAGTTTATGATGAACAGCAACTGGAACTTTCCATTTCATTTTAGGAAAAATCTCTCTTACTAACATGTGGATTTTTCTCTGATCCATTCCAGCATGAGCAATATCTACATCCAAAGAATGTATGTCAACTGCTTGCATTGCAGGATAAAGTAACTTAGCCACATCAATTTTTTTATCATCTTCAGAACGACCCATGATTGTAAGTGTTCTCATTGTTCTTGCAATCGACATATGTTTTGTAAATTTAACAAGATCTGACCAATATTCTGTTTTTTCTTCATACAGTTTTGATCCCAAAATAATTTCCACATCTGGACAAACTAACTTGAAAGCATTATGATAATATTTTGAAACTTTAGATATGGCTTCCCAGTCTCCTCCAAGTTTATCGTTAATTAAAGTGTGCCAATCTGCAAGAAACACTGTACATTTTACACCTGCTTTTACAAAATCATTAATTTTGAAACCGGTACTAATCAAACTGCCAAGATGTAAGAATCCAGAAATTTCTAAACCAATGTAATGTTTAGGTGATAAATTTGTTTTGAATAATTCAATTAATTCATCACGTGTCACTACTTCTTCAGTTGGTGGTCTTTCAATCAAATCTACTTTTTCTGTTATATCCAAATCAAAACAACTTTTGAAAAGTAAACGTATAAAGTTATTCAAAATAATTGGTTTAATTTGTAAGCTTTGAATAGAAGATAAGTTTACAATAATTATGACTCTTGAAGAAGGATTGGAATTAATTGAAAGTTATAAGAAAGGATTAGAAAAATTTTTAGAAACATTACCTGAACAATCAGTTCAATTAGGCTCAGAAATGATTCAAATCCTTACGTTGAATTCGAAAAATGAAATAAAAAATTTAGAATCTATTGAAAAAGTGCTTAAAAGACCACCAAAATACGAATCTGGTTTATCAGAATAATTTCCTAAAACCTACTTACAGTTTTTCTTGTGTTTTCTCAAATCCTCTTCAGTATCAAATTCAGCCCCACAAGCTCTACATTTCTCTTTTTTCTTGTGATGTGCTTTTTCCTCATGTTTTTTTAATCTGTCATGATCAGAAAGAACAGTTCCACATTTTTTACATTTTAATTCATTTTTACTAGATCCAAATAACCCCATGCTGGAATTATCTCTATATACTAGAAATAGTTTTTTTGATAATTAATCCAAAAACCTATGATCTATTTAAAATTCTGATTCCTCTAGGCTTTTTCTTGGTTTTGTACTAAGATAAAATGCATGAGTGCTAATTATAAAAGCTGCAAGAAATACCTTGGTTGCAAAAACTAAATTCCATGGTCTATTTGGATCTGGATAAGCAACAGATAATCTGTCAATATCTGGAACTATGCCATTAATGATTCCTGCAGATATTTGTGCATTTAAAACTGTAAAATTGTATAACACTTCATAAAGAGAAATTATAGAAAATCCTAGTAACATTAACTGAAGTAAAGCCATTTTTGTTCCAACAATTTTGTCTCCAGCTGTTCTTCTCCAACCTATTCTCGAAACACAATACCATCCAATTATTGTAGAAAAAAATATCCAAGTTGATACCCTAGCAAAATTTTCAAAGGGAATAGCTGTATTGTGAATTGCTTCTCCCATAACATAAGTTCCATTTTCCATCCATTCTGTCATGGTAACATATACACCAAAAACTAGAGTTGATAACATTATGAATCCACAAACATAGAAAACATACAGATAGATTTTGTAACCAGAGTCAGATTTTTCAAGATGACGTGACTTCATAATGTCGATTGACCAATTTTGAAATATAAAAATTCATGTTATTTAATGAGATTTATAGACTAGACTGAGAAACATCAATTATTGAAAATTCCAATCAATATTCCCATAATAGGCAAGGAAGAGATTTCTGCAGTCACATCTGTTCTTAAAAGTGGTGTTTTAACCTCAGCAGTTTACCAAGGAGGATCATACGTTCAAGATTTTGAAAAATCAGCTGCCACTTTTGTAAAATCAAAATATGCAATTGCAGTCAATTCTGGCACTGCTGCATTACAAGCTGCTCTTTATGCACTAGACGTCAAAAAAGGTGATGAAATTTTAATTCCATCATTTACTTTTGTTGCAACTGCAAATGCTGTTGTTTCGACTGGAGCAAAGCCTATCTTTGTTGATATCTTAAAAGCAAATTATACAATAGATCCAGATGATCTAGAAAAAAAGATTACAAAAAAAACACGTGCAATTATCCCTGTTCATCTTTATGGAAATATAGCTGATGTAGAAAGATTATCTGAAATTTCTAAAAAATACAATCTTCCAATCATTGAAGACTCTGCTCAATCTTTAGGAAGTACATACAAAGGAAAACATGCTGGTACTTTCTTTGAAATGGGGTGCTGGAGTATGTATCCTGCAAAAGTAATAACTGCTGGTGAAGGTGGATTTATTGCAACTAATGATAAAAAACTTAGAGACAAATTACTAATGATTAGAAATCATGGAATGATTCATGGATATGATACTAGAATCTTGGGATTAAATTTACGATTACCTGAAATTAATGCAGCAATTGCAACTGTACAAATGAAAAAACTTCCAAATTTTTTAAAATCTAGAAAGAAAAATGCAGAACTTTTAACAACACTACTATCTGATCTTAAAATTGTATTACCATACCAAAGAAAAAATGAACACATCAACTGGTATCTTTATACTGTCGCTGCTGAAAAACGCAATAACCTTTTGAAAAAATTGAATCAAAAGGGAATAGGTGCCGCATCTTACTATCCTACACCAGTTCATAAAACTCCCTTTTATAGTCTAAAAGCTAAACTTCCAGTTACAGATTGGGCAGCGACACACGTTCTTTCCATACCAATTCATCCAAAAGTAACTCAAAAAGATATTGAATTTATTGGTAAAATCATACGTGAATTATTGTGAATGTTATAGGGGATCTGAAAATAAGGGAATTGATTCAATCATTGAATATGTCAATAAAAATCAAAAAATCAAGACCATCATAGTTTGTGGAAAAGAGGTTTCTGGGCATAAAGCGGCCATTCTTTATTTGAATTACACAAAAATGGAATTGATTAAAATAAAAGAATTATCAATTCAACTAGTCCAGATCCATATCTTACCGTCTCAAAATCTCAAATACACTATTTTCAAAATAATGTAACCCTTGTAAATTTTATCAATGAAACAAATTATGAAACAATTTTGAATAAAATTAAAATTTTCTAATATCCATTTCTCTGTCTTTTTCGATTGATTTCATTTTTCTTTTTGTATTCGTCTAAGATATCATCTGGAGTAAGATTCAGCTCTAAAGATGCCTGTACGACAAAATGCCATATGTCAATTAATTCTTCTCTTGCTTCAGTTTGATTAAATTCAACAGGTGATTTCCACCATTTCCAGTTAGTTGTCCTTTGTAACTCTACTGCTTCATGCATGATTGCAGTACATAGAGAAGAAATTCTTCCCTCAGTATCTTTAGGATATCTATCTAATTTCATCATCTGAGACAGACCTTTTTGAAGTTTGAATATTGTCTCTAACCGATCTTCATCTTTTTCTTTTGACAATTATAAATTGATTTGAAAAATTATTGAACTTAAGTCTTTTTAGAATCGAATCATCTTTTCATAAACCTTTACTCGTTTTGCAATATCACCATTTTTAATTTTTAGCAATCCATCTAAACCGTATCTTTCAACTGCAAATGATCCTAACACATTTCCATAAACCACTGCTTTTTTAATATCAGATATACTTGTTGATTTTTTACTTGCTAGATATCCTATCATTGCACCTGCAAAAGAATCTCCTGCACCTGTTGGATCCACAACATCTTCTAACGAAAAACCCGCTGTTGGAAAAATTACGTCATCATAAAACATCAAAGAACCATGTTCCCCCTTCTTGATAATCACATATTTTGCTCCCCATTGCATCATTTTTTTTGCACATTTTATCAAATTGAATTCTTTTGTCAGAAGTTTGGCTTCCTCATCATTAATTACTACTGCGTCCACAGCTTTAATCATTTTAATTACTGCCTCTCGTTTGGTAGAAATCCAAAAATCTATTGTGTCACACATTGAAAATTTTACTTTATCAAATTCTCTGATTAATGAAATATTTTGTTCAGGATCATTGTTAGCAAGATAGACAAATTGAGATTTTCTATAAGCCTCAGGTACAGTTGCTTTGAAATTTTCAAGTACATTTAATTCTGTTTTTAAAGTTGATCTGATACTTAATGTATCATCATATTTACCGTCATAACGGAATGTTTTACCTTCTTTGATGGTCAATCCTTGTAAGTCAAGATACTTTGATAAAATCATATGATGTTGTTTTGGAAAATCTTTTCCAACTACCGCGATTAATCCAGTATCTACAAAATTACTTGCTGAAACTGCTGCAAATGTTGCTGCACCACCTAGAACATTCTTTAATATCTTTTTTGGAATTCTAATGGTGTCTAATGCTGTTGAACCAAAAACAGTAAGCATTTGGCAAGAAATTAATTCTGATGTATAAATTCCCTTGCTTGCTGTTGTGTTGGATAATACACAAATGGAACATCAATGGATGCAACAAATACATCATATTTTGTTACTCCTGAAATCTTTACAGATTGTGATTCTTCATTTACATTAGAATCTGTATGAAAAGTACCTTTAACAAGAGTATTATCCAATGGATATAATGTAAATGACTCTAACTGACCTTTTCCAATGGTCTTGTCATTAGATATTAGAAAAAATTCAGTTTCACCTCCAGTCATTATTAATAATGACGGATTTTCAAAACGTAACTCGACATTGTAGTTTGAACCACTTTCAGTTTCATCTAGCAATTTGCTTTGAGAAATACTCACACCTATTTGTGATGCAGATGCATATTGCGAATATCCAAAAACACTCATGCCTAACAGAAATAGAATTCCTATGCCTGCTTTTTTGGATGATTTCATGACTAATACTTTAAAAATTATATTTTAACTCAAAAGGGAAAAAATCCTATTAAATTGTGTAAAAATTTTGATCTAATCTTTAAGCTCATTAGAGCTAACAGAATAAATCAAAATTATCTAATTGTTTGTCAGTGGCAAGAATCAAAGTTAAGCTAGGGGACAATGAAATTGAGATTGACTCTAGAGATTTTTATGTAGATAACCAAACATTGGGAGAAATTATTGATAACATTTCACAATATTTACCAGACAATCAAGCAAAAATCGTTTATGAAACTGAATCTATTCAAAAACCAACCGAATTTGAGCATTCAGCTCAATTTGGTCTTGAATGTTTAGATGATGCTGAAGCATATGAACCAGAATTTAACGAACCAAAATACATTGCCCCTCATGAAATTAAATCAAAATTAAGAATTTTAGAGACAAGTAGGTTCTTTGATTCTCCAAGAACAGTTACTGAAACTGTACAACAACTTAGAGAATATGGATGGGCTGTAGGTCTATTGGATGTATCAAAGGCTTTAGCAAAAATGGCTTCAAACAAAGAAATTATGAAAAACTCCAGTGAAAATAGAACTCATTATTTTGTTCAAGAATCACTAGTGGCTAACTAAAAGAATAATTGCATTTTCCACAATTAGAAAAAACTTCACCATCTAAGTGATCAAAATGAGTATTGCATTGTTTACAAGTATGATGCATGTCAAAGTATCCATCATTTTCAACTTGTCCGATTCTATTTGATTCAAGTTCTGTACTCTTACATTTTATGCAATGACAGCCACATTCAATTTTCATGATCATTCTCCGATAATGTATGTATAGTTATGATGTCTATACAAATCATTGGAAAAGAAAAGAGAGATTCCATTAGAAATAGATGATCATTTCAAACTTTTTGGGAAAGAACCATGGGAAGTAGACTATGGCGAAAAATGCCCTGTTTGTGATGTCCGAATTGATGAATATGGTTTTTGTAGTTGTGGTTCTAGCGGAGATTGAATTTTTGTATAAACGGTACTAAAAATATAATCAAAAATCCTATTGCTAGTGGCGTAATGATTGGAAATTCAGGAATTGCTGTAGTTCCTATGATTGTAACTTGTCCTGATGTCTCAGGTCTCATATTAAGCCAAACATGAGTTCCATTGTTGATGTATTCATGAAAGTAAATTTTTTTATCATCAAGAAATACTGAATATGGCTTCCATAGCAATTCCAGTGGAATTATTACTGTTACAAATCTATTTTCATCAGAGACATCAAAAGTAATACTTTTTACTGGTTGATCAAAATTAAATTCTTCAATATTGGAATGACTTCTAACTTCTACTATAAACTCTTTATCTTCCCATTTTACATTTTCTAAAATTTTTGATTCATTAGTAGAATATTCTAAAACCATTTGACATCCATGACATGTAATTCCTTTTTTTTCATCTAAATATACAGGACGATCATTGACAAAAATCAGATCAACTTCTTCAGGGAAAATAAACGATGTTGTTTCAAGATATCTAAAATTCCATGTCTGAACATTATCTTTTTGAATAAGCACATCTTCAAGATTGTACTCTAAAATAGAATTTTCATCAGATGGCATTATCAGTACTCCATTATTATCTCCAATGACTGAGAATTGCTGCTCTTCCCCATGTTCATTTGTTACTAAAATATTTGAAACTGTTCCATAAATCAATTCAACTTGCTTTGGAATGTTTGATGAACTTATAACATGCCTAACGTGAACGTCACCTGCTGAATTTATGATAACTTCAACGGATTTTTGTCCTGCTTTTTCTCCTAATGAAATTTGTGCGTCAGCTACAGAAACTATTGACATTATCAATAAAATTACTATAAACCCAAAAATCTTTATTTTCATTTATTCCACTGTCACACGAATCATCGGTGCTTTTTCTAAAGGACAGTCATTACTATCTCTTTGAAGATTTACAATTTTGTCTGCAACATCCATTCCTTTAACCACTTCACCAAATACAGTATATTGTCTGTCAAGGAATGTACTATCAGATGTTACTATGAAAAACTGTGAACCCGCACTATCTGGCTCTTGTGATCTAGCCATAGAAACTATGCCTCGTAAATGGGATCTTGAATTGAATTCAGCCTTTATGCTATATCCTGGCCCTCCCATTCCCCATGAACCTTTGTTATCCGTCTTTGTATTAGGATCGCCACCTTGAATCATAAATCCAGGAATCACTCTATGAAAAAGAGTCCCATCATAGAATCCATCCCTAGCTAATTTTTCAAAATTTCTTACAGTCTCAGGAGCCAACTCAGATAAAAGTTCAAACGATCTCTTCCCAAAATTAGTTTCTATGTTTACTGTAGTCATCAAAAATAATCTGCAATT
>Ga0102952_1000125_pt1 | contig 39234 bp, 30 predicted proteins | sample SalPon2A_C_D1_MG_FD_78506 | JGI IMG/M metagenome (GOLD analysis project Ga0102952, IMG submission 78506) | Soil microbial communities from South San Francisco under conditions of wetland restoration - Salt Pond MetaG R2A_C_D1_MG | ecosystem: Environmental > Terrestrial > Soil > Wetlands | place... | reverse complement strand
GACGAGAGCGTGGACCGCCAGGGCGTATTCAAGAAAGCGACGGCGGCGATCAAGAAGGCCAAGGAGCGCGGTTTCCGCGTCAACGTCAACACCACGCTGTTCACCGGCGAGAATCCCGAGCAGGTCGCGCGGTTCTTCGATTACGCCGCGACCGAGCTGAACATCGACGGTATCACCGTCTCCCCCGGCTACAGCTACGAGCACGCCCCGCGCCAGGACGTGTTCATGGGGCGGCGCGAATCCAAGGAGCTGTTCCGCAACATCTTCAGGAACAAGAACGGCGTCAAGTGGCCGCTCTCGCACTCGAGCCTGTTCCTGGACTTCATCTGCGGCAACCAGGACTATCAGTGCACACCGTGGAGCAACCCCACGCGCAACATTTTCGGCTGGCAGAAACCGTGCTACCTGATGGACGACGCCGGCTATGCCGACTCCTTCCGGGAACTGATGGAAACCACGCCGTGGGAAGAATACGGCACCGGGCTCAATCCCAAGTGCGACAACTGCATGGCGCACTGCGGGTACGAGGGCACGGCCGCCGACGATGCGTTCAAGCATCCGCTCAAGGCGCTGATGGTCAGCCTGCGCGGACCGAAGCTGGAAGGCTCCATGGCGCCCGACCGCCCGATCCTCTACGACAAGTCCAAAGTCGGCATCGGCGGCGTCGCGGTCGAGGTCGAAACCGAGACCGGTACGCACTGACGCGGCGACAGACCGCGTGATTATTCCGGCCGCCATCGCGCTCGGCCTGTGGCTCGCCCTGTGGCTGGTGCCCTGGCAGCCGTGGCGTTGCCGCGAGCACCTGGAGGCCATGGATGCACCGAGCGCTCGGGACGACTTCACGGTGCTCGTTCCCGCGCGCAACGAAGTGGATGTCATAGCCCAAACACTCGACGGCCTGGCCACCGCCGCACCCAACGCCGCGGTGATCGTAATCGACGACGAATCGGACGACGGCACCGCCGAGGCGGTCCGCAGCAGCGGACATCCCCACATGCGCCTGATTGCGGGCAGCCCGCCGCCGCCGGGTTGGACGGGCAAGCTCTGGGCCCTGGAACAGGGCCTGCGGGAAGTGGCCACGCCGCGCGTTTTGCTGCTCGATGCCGACATCGCCCTCGCCCCGGGGATGGTCAGCACACTCGAACGTCAGGCCGACGCCGGCTACGGACTCGTTTCGGTGCTGGCGGTACCCCGCTTCGCCGGCTTCTGGGCCCGGTGGCTGCTGCCCGCCTTCGTGTATTTCTTCAAGTTGATCTACCCGTTCGCGCTCGCCAACCGGTCCGGTTCACGACTCGCGGCCGCCGCCGGTGGCGTGGTGCTGGTCGAACGCGAGGCGCTGTTGCGAGCCGGGGCCTTCGCGGCATGGCGCGAAGCCATCATCGACGACTGCACGCTCGCCTCGCGGCTCAAGGCCAATGGCGTGCGCTGTTGGCTGGGGCTCACGCACGGCGCTCGCAGCCAGCGCCGCCAGGGGCTCGCCTCCATCATCTCGATGGTGGCCCGCAGCGCCTACGTCCAGCTCGGCGAATCGCCGCTCATGCTGTTCGCCGCCACGGCCCTGATGGGGTTCGCCTATCTCTTGCCGTGGGCGGCGCTGGCCTGGCCGGGACCCACGCGTTGGCTCGGGGTTGCTGCGTGGGCTGTGCTCGCACTCAGCTATGTGCCCACCCTGCTTTACTATAGGTTGAACCCATTACAATCCGTTTTTTTACCCGTCATCGCCCTGGCCTATCTCGCCATGAGCTGGCATTCCGCGTTGCGCGCCTGGTTCGGCACCCGCAGCACCTGGAAGGGGCGGCGCTATAGCAGTGCACCGTGACTATCCTTGATCGAACAGACTAGCGAGAACGTGAGAATGTCATCCAACAGCAATACGACCCCTGCCTCTTCCTTCGACTGGCTGCCCGATGCGGACCTCGATCCGCACCCGCGCCTGACCTGGCTCACCGAATGCGCCTTCGACCTCACCGTCGATGCCCTGTACCGGAAAGAGGAAATCCTGCCCGGTGACTTCGCCCTCAAGCCGGGCACGCTCCTTGTCTCCAATCATCTGCGCGACAGCGACATTCCCATTCTCACGACCACCGTCTGCCAGCGTCGCGGCGCCCGAATCCGGTACCCGCTGCCGTTTTACGCGGCCCGCGAAGACCTGCTGCATCCCGGATTCCTCCGCGACCTTGCAATCAACAGCGGTTGGAGCCAGGGCCTGGCGGCTCTGCTCGGCGGGATCCCCCTGCGCTGGCTCTTCCACATCGTGCGTGCACGCCCCTTGCGCCGGCTCCGGGAATTCACCTTCAACGAGGCGCTCGCCGCGCTGTGCGACATCGGCCTCGGCGACGAGTCGCCGGCACGGTGGCTGCGCGCGTCCACTCTGGAGCGCATCGAAGGCCGGCTGGGCCACGTGCCGGATACGCTCCACCAGTTGCACCGCGCACGCCTGCGCCGCTACGGACTGCAATTCTGGGGACTGCGCCGCCTGCGGTCCGCCGCCGTTCGCCGCCTGGCGCCGACACTGCGCGCGACGATCATGCGGCAACTCGACGACTTTGCCGGCTTGCTCGACGCCGGGCGCTGCGTTTACTTCGCGCCCGAAGGTACGCTCTCGGATGACGGCCGCATGCGCCGATTGCGGCGCGGCACGGCATGGATCTACGGACGCGCGGAAAAAACGCCTCCCCTGGTACCGCTGGCACTGAGTTACGATCCCTTCCGCCGCGGGCGCCTCCGGGTCGTGGTCCAGGCAGGCCATGCACTGGAGGGACTGGACCCGACCCACTTGCGTGAATTCAATACCCGGATCAAGCGTGCGATTCTCGGCCTCCATGCCGTCACGCCCAGCCATCTGCTCGCCCGCTACCTGGCGACCGGTCCGGAACAATTCACCGCGCACGAACTCACGCAATGGATGCACTCGGCCTGTGCCGCTGTAAAGAATGCCGGCCTGACGCTCGACCCGGCATTCTCTCGCGACAAACTGGAGAATCTCGTCCACACTCGACTGGCATGGCTCGCGCACCATGATCTGGTGAACCGCTCGGAAGACCACCTGCACTGGCACAACCAGTGGACGCGGACGGCAACGCCCGGGCGCGACAAGACGCTGCGCGAGGCACGCCGACTCAATGCCGCCTTTGACGACTGGGCCGATATCGCCCCCGGATTGTCGAAAAACCTGCAGATGTGAAATCCGCCCCGCTTCCCTTTTTGCTCGCGCAGGGAGAAGGCGGAAAGCGGAGGGGGATTGTCAGGATGAATCGCGCTCGGAACGACCGCTACGCCAATCCGTTGGCGCTAATATCCCGGCAGGGAGGGAACTACAATCCATGAGACCCGAACAGCGGGCTATTTCCCGACAGATGACGCTCAGCCCATGAAGTTGGCGCGTCAGCTCCGTACCTGTCTGCGCCCGGCCTTCATCCTGCCGGTGCTGTTGGCCGTAGCGCTGCTGGTGGTGGCCTTCAAGCTCGGCGACCTGGGCAACGTACTCGGGCGCATCCAGTCGCTGTCAATCGCAACCATGATGTTCGCCCTGTTCATGGGCCTGTGCTATCTCGGTCTCAAGCTGTGGCAACTGCACCGGTTGCTCGGCAATCTCGACCTGCATCCGGGATGGCGGCGACTGCTCCTGGCCTTTGCCGTGGGCGAACTCGCCCTCACCCTGCCGTTCGGCGTCTTCGCTCAGAACTGGGTGCTGAGCAACCGCCGCCAGGAGCATTTCGGGCGCAGCTCGGCCGCCACCGTGGTCATGCTGCTGGTGGAGGCATTGGCCCTGCTCGTGTTCCTCGCCGTGGTCGGCATACCGGGCTGGCCCGAACTGGCGCCGATTGCGGCTGCCTTTGCCGCCGGCCTGCTGATGGTGGTGGCTGCCGTCTTGCGTTTCGAGCGATTCGCCCGTCATCTCGTGCGCCGCATCCGCCAGCCCCTGGCGCACCGCGTGCTGGTCGAGGCACTGGAATTGCTGCTTGGCCTCAAGCGCTTGTCCAATCCCCGGGTGCTGGTGATCAACGTCATCGTTGCCGGGCTGTACCTCGCGGCGCTCACACTCGCCTTTACCGCCGTCGGCCGCGACGTCGGGCTCGTCCATTTGAGTTATCTCGGCGCCAGCAGCATCTACGCCTTCTCCCTCGCCGTAGTACTCATTTGCGGCGGCCTGGTCTCCCAGATCGGCACGCTGGAAATCCTCGGCATGGGCGCGGCCCAGGCCTGGGGCTTCGGCTTTACCGAGGGGCTGGCCCTGATGCTCGGGTTCCGCATCGTCTGGACCGGCGTTATGTGGCTGCTCAATCTGCCGGTGGTGGTGTTCCTGTGGCGCTCGTTGTCCGCGGCGCCCGCATCAGTCGATAATCTCGAGGAAGCGCCGGACCGAACCGGCGGTTGAAAGCTGCGGAATGCCGCTTGTCGCTTCCGCCTTCGGCAGGTCCTTCTCCAGATCCAGGCGGCGCTGGGTGGTCGAGTACACATGCCCCTTCGCGTGGTGGTACCGCGCCAGGTATTCCTGCTCGCTCTGCCCCGGCGTGGGCACGAACAACGCCCGCTTTCCGAGCTCCGCCAGTTCCATCAGGGTGGTGTAGCCGGAACGGGTCACGGTAACGCGCGCCCGGTTGATCATCTCGGCCTGCGCGCGGCGATCGAGATAGCCATGGATCTCCGCGCCGTGCTGCTCATATTTCTCGCCTGCGGCCTCGGGCTTGCCGAGCGTCACCACGATACGGCCTTTCAAATGCGGCAAGGCGGCCAGCACGCGTTTTTCCAGCAGACTGCGCTGCGGCTCGATACCGGAGACGGAGAAAAAGTAGTCAATGTCTTCGGGCAGATCCATGTGCCCAACCCCGGACAACGGGCCCAGATACTGCAGCCGGCCCTCGCCCCAGTCGAGTTCCGGATAGTGGCCCAGGTCCCCGGACAATCCGCCGTCCGCCTCGGCATCCGGGATGAGTACCTTGGCAAACCCCCTGGTCAGCCCGCGCTGGCCCCATTCGACCAGGCGTTCGAGCGCACGCGGACGTCCGGGGATGATCTGGCGCAGCGAGTGCAGGATGCAGTAGCTCGGTACCGCACTCGACCACACGCCGAAGCGGCTGTCCGACACCACCCGATCGAATCCGCGTTCCCTGACCAACCGCTCCGTCAGGCGATGTTCCAGCTTGAAGCGTGCCCACACCAGCGGCATGGACAGGCTCATGCGGATGTAGAACATCGGGGGAAACCGGCTGAACGGCTTGGGGATGTCGCGGTAGGGGTAGTACTCGCAGCTGTCGCCCAGCTCTGCCTTGAGCAGGCGCATCCCGGCGCTCGGCGCCATCAGGATGGTTACCCGGTCGCCGCGCTCTATGAGCGGGCGAATCAACACCAGCGACCGGGCCGCGTGCCCCAATCCCCAGTCGTGCAGTGCGAAAAGTATCCGGCGTGACATGGCCCACGGGAGGCAAGATAGTGCCTCGCATTTTAGTGCACGACCTGCCGCTGTTCCTCGCCGCCTCGCGACCGCACGCCACCATCCTGTTAGACTTCGGCCAGAAGCCCGACCCGGAACAAGGGAGAAAAGCGTGCAACAACAAACTGCTACCGCCGGCCTGCCGCTCAAGGAACTGACCGTCCGCGGGCTGATCATCGGCATCGTCATCACCCTGGTATTCACCGCCGCCAACGTCTATTTCGGCCTCAAGGCGGGGCTGACCTTCTCCACGTCCATCCCGGCCGCGGTGATCTCGATGGCGATCCTGCGCGCCATGCACAACGCCACGATCCAGGAAAACAACATCGTGCAGACCGTCGCCTCGGCGGCCGGCACGCTCTCGGCGATCATCTTCGTACTGCCGGGCCTGGTCATCATCGGCTGGTGGACGGGCTTCCCGTTCTGGATCTCCACCGGCATCTGCGCCACCGGCGGCATCCTCGGCGTGATGTACACGATCCCCCTGCGCCGCGCGCTGGTTACCGATTCCGACCTGCCCTATCCCGAGGGCGTGGCCTGCGCCGAGGTGCTGAAAGTCGGCGCCGGCGAGGAGCAGGGCGACGACGCCGAGGCCGTTGAAACCAGCGGCGCTGGCCTCAAGTCGGTGATCGCCGGCGGCGTGGTCTCGGCGCTCTTCTACATCATCGTGCAGACGAAGATATTCGCCAGCGACCTGGCCGCCTATTTCCACTTCGGCAGCCACGGCAAGGGCGCCACGGGCTTCGACTTCAGCCTGTCCTTCGCCCTGTTCGCCATCGGCCACCTGGTGGGACTGTGGGTGGGACTGTCCATGCTGGTCGGCGCACTGATCGGCTGGGGCTGGGCGGTGCCGCACTTTACGTTGCTGCACTCCATGACGGGCGATGCAGGCACCGTGGCACAGGGCGCGTGGAGCCACTACGTGCGCTTCGTCGGCGCCGGCGCCATCGGCGTGGCCGCAATCTGGACGCTCGGCAAGCTGATCAAGCCGGTGGTTTCGGGACTCGCCGGCGCCATGGCCGCTGCCCGCGTCCGCAAGTCCGGCCAGGGCCACACCCTCGACCAGACCGAGCGCGACATGCCGATCGGTATCGTTACCATCATCTCGCTGATCTGCATGATCCCCATCGCCGTCCTGTTCTGGAACTTCAGCGCCACCAGCGGACTCGGCTCGCACACTACACTGCTCGTGGTGAGCGGCGTGATATTCGTCGTCATCATGGGCTTCCTGGTATCCACCGTATGCGGCTACATGGCGGGCCTGATCGGCTCCTCCAACAGCCCGCTCTCGGGCATCGGCATCTTGGTCGTCGTCATTGCCGCCGTGCTGCTGTTTCTCTTCGTCAAATCCGCGTTTCCGGCAGACGCGGGCAAGGCCCTGGTGGCCTTCGCCCTGTTCGTCACCTCCGTCGTGTTCGCCGTCGCCTCGATCGCCAACAACAACCTGCAGGACCTGAAGACCGGCCAGCTGGTGAACGCAACGCCCTGGAAACAGCAGGCGGCGCTGGTCGTCGGCGTGCTCGCCGGCGCGGTGGTCATCCCGCCGGTACTCGACCTGCTCAGTCATGCCTACGGTTTCCTGGGCGCGCCCGGTGTGGATCCCGCCCACGCCCTGCCCGCGCCGCAGGCCGGGCTGATCTCGGCGCTCGCCAAGGGCGTGATCGAGAACAAGATCGACTGGGGCCTGCTCGGCCTGGGCGGCGCGATCGGCGCCGGCAGCATCGTGCTCGACGAAATCCTGACCCGCACCTCCAAGCACGCCCGCCTGCCCCCGCTCGGCGTGGGCCTCGGCATCTACCTGCCGACCTCGACCACGTTGATGGTGGTCGTGGGCGCCCTCGTCGGCTGGTGGTTCAACCGCCGCGCCGAGCGCCGCGAGTCCAAGCCGGAAGCCACCAAGCAACTCGGCGTGCTGCTCGCCTCGGGCCTGATCGTCGGCGAAAGCCTGCTCGGCGTGATCTTCGCCGCCGTGGTCGCCTTCTCGGGCAAGCAGGATCCGATCGCCCTGGTCGGTAGCCATTTCGGCACCGCCTCGATCTGGATCGGCAGCCTCGTCTTCGCCGCCACCATCGCCTTCCTTTACCGCTGGATCATGCGCCTCGCCCGCGACTGAATCGGAGCGTCGCCTTTTGTCGGCAAAGGCACCTGGGCACTCTGTCCGGGAAAAGCCGGCATTCACGTTCCCCGTCATTCCAAACGCGCCCCGGATTCCTTGTGCAGCCATCCAGTGGCTTTCCCGCACGCGGTCCGATGTTGGGTGTAATATTTAGAGGCTGTTACCGGATCAGAAGCTTTACATTTTCAGGCGGATTGATGCGGACCACATATGAACCAGTGAATTACGCGGCTCGCAGGGCAAGATTCATTGCAGGTTCATGCCTGACCATGAGCCTCCTGCTTCTGGCTGGCTGCGGCGGTGGCGGGAGCACACCGACGGGCACTGGCGGCTCGCCACCCCCCTCTACCTCGCCGCCCCCTGGCACCGCGCCACCTCCTGGCACTGCGCCGCCCCCCGGTACCGGTGCCACGGTCAATGTGCTCACCTACCATAACGATAACGCGCGCGATGGTTTGAACGACCAGGAAACCGTGCTGACACACGCGAACGTGAACTCCACGGACTTCGGAAAGATCGGTTTCTATTCCGTTGACGGCAAGGTCGATGCCCAGCCGCTTTACGTGTCGGCGCTCGCCATCAACGGCGGCACGCACAACGTGTTGTACGTGGCAACGGAACACGACAGTGTGTATGCCTTCAATGCGGACAACGGCAACGTTTTGTGGCAGGTTTCACTGCTGGATTCGGGCGAAACGCCAGGCGACAACCGAAACTGCAACCAGGTAACTCCGGAAATCGGCGTCACCGCCACGCCGGTGATCGATCCCGGGGCCGGACCGCACGGGACCATTTATGTCACCGCCACGTCCAGGGATGCGAATGGTAATTACTTCCAGCGCCTCCACGCGCTGGATCTCGCCACGGGCGCGGAACTGTCCGGCAGTCCGGTGACGGTGCAGGCGCAGTATCCCGGCACCGGCGACAACAGTTCCGGTGGATATGTGATTTTCCATCCGTCGCAATACAAGGAGCGGCCCGGCCTGCTGCTCCAGAACGGCACGGTCTATACCTTCTGGTCGTCGCACTGCGACCACCGCCCCTACACCGGCTGGATCATCGCCTACGACCAACAGACTCTGGCCCGGACCGCCGTGCTCGACATCACGCCCAACGGCAACGAAGCCTCCATCTGGGCTTCCGGTGCAGGTCCCGCGGCGGACACCAGCGGCAACATCTATTTACTGGCCGCGAACGGCACCTTCGAGACCACGCTCGACGCCAACGGGTTTCCCGTCAATCAGGACTACGGCAACGCTTTTCTGAAACTTTCCACCGCCGGGAATAGCCTGGCCGTGGCCGATTACTTCAACATGTACAACACGATATCGGAATCCAATGTGGACGAAGACCTGGGTTCCGGCGGCGCCCTGGTGCTGCCGGATTTCACCGATGCCAATGGCACGGTGCGGCACCTGGCGGTGGGCGCCGGCAAGGATCAGAACATCTACGTGGTAAACCGGGACAATATGGGGAAATTCAACCCCAACAATAACGACGCCCTCTACCAGGAATTGCCCAACGGCCTGGGCGGAGGGGAATTCGGCATGCCGGCCTATTTTAACGACACGGTGTACTACGGTGCCGTCGGCGACGTGATTCGCGCCTTTACGATCAGCCAGGCACTGCTTTCCACCACGCCGTCATCACAAACCGCCAACGCTTTCGTGTATCCGGGCACGACCCCTGGCATTTCGGCGAACGGCACTGCCAACGGCATCGTCTGGGCGGTGGAGAACAGCAATCCCGCGGTGCTATATGCCTACGACGCCGGCAATCTCGCCAACGAACTCTACGACAGCAACCAGGCGGGTACGCGCGACCAGTTCGGCCCCGGCAACAAGTTCATCACCCCGACCATCGCCAACGGCAAAGTGTACGTGGGCACCACCGACGGCGTGGCGGTATTCGGCCTGCTGCCGCAGTAGATACTGCAACGATCAAATAAGAGACAATAGGCCGTCGTTTTGCCACTGCCGGGAACGGACGTGCCTGATATCCTGCAGGAAGATAGCCGGGCGCGGCTGAAATTCGTCGCCGCCTTTGCCGTGATGTACCTCGTGTGGGGCTCGACCTACCTGTTCATCCGCATCGGCGTGGCGGACATCCCGCCTGCCGTGCTGGCCGGCTTGCGCTTCCTGTTCGCCGGCACGGCGCTCACCATCGCCGGTTTCGCCCGCGGCGGACGTTGGCCGGACCGCCGCGACTGGGTCACGCTGGTCGTACTCGCGATCGGGTTGGTGGTCATCGGCAACGGCGTGGTCACCTGGGCGGAACAATGGATCCCTTCCGGCGAAGCGGCGTTCATCGTCGCCGGCTCCGCCCTGTTCATTGCCCTGTTCGGCACGCTCGGACCCCGGGGCGAACGCCTCATCCCCGTCACCGTCATCGGGCTGATCCTCGGTTTCGCCGGCACGGCTCTGATGCTGCTGCCGCGTATCCGGGGCGTGCACGGGCCTCTGGCGCCGGCGCTCGCGCTGGTCGGTTCATCCTGCTGCTGGGCGGCGGCCGCCATGTATTCGCGCAGCCGCGGTTTCACCGCTTCGCCCCTGGTGTTTACCGGCCTGCAGATGCTTCTCGGAGGCAGCGTACTCGCCGGTATCGCACTGGCGACGGGCCAGTTCGGACGCATTCACTGGACACTGCCCGCCACCGTTGCCCTCGCCTATCTCACCCTGTTCGGCTCGGGCCTCGCCTATGCCACCTACAATTGGCTGATTCACCGCGCCAGGCCGGCACAGCTCGGCACCACCGCCTACGTCAATCCGGCAGTCGCGCTGCTGCTCGGCTGGGCGGTACTCGGCGAGGAACTCTCTCCCGTCGCTTTTCTCGGCGTCGGCGTCATGTTTTTCGGCGTGGTCATCGTCAACCTGCGCCGACGCCGGCCCAGCAGATTACTCACCAAGACCGGCACCGGCGCCTGATCAGCGTCGCGGGCGTCTAGTCCGGGAACGCACCCCCCGCGCCGGGATAGACGACCGGACTCTCGAAGCCGTCCCCGCTCACGCTGACCACGCCGAAGAAATAATTGTCGATGACGTGATTTTTGAGCACGTAGGTATCGACATCCCCGGCATAGACCGAGTGCTGCCACATCGGCGCGGCGGTGCGCCGCCAATAGACACGGTAGCCCGCCACCTCCGAATCGCCCGGCGCCTTCCATGTGACCGCGGTATCCGGTGAGAGATTGCTGTGGATCGCCACTTCCTGCGGTGGCGCCGGCGCCCAGGCCAGCGACGCGATCGCGACTGCGTTCGCCGCCGTCATTTTGGCGAGGTAGGGGAAATCCACGAACTTCTCGAGGTCCCCGTACTGGATGCCGTTCTCGACGCGCACGTCCTGGTGCTGATGGCGCCAGTTTTCGTGCGCCTCGTTCATGCGCACGGCAGGGAATCCGTCGGCGTTGAACGCCATCTGGTCACCGCCTCGATGGAAGCGATCCTGCCGATACATGAGCATGAGGCGCAGATGCGTAATGTACTGCTTGGTCAGGCGCACGATATAGCGGGCCACGTTGCGCGAAGGCGAATCGACGAAACCACCCTCGTATCGCAGGGTCTTGAGTTGTTTGGCGGTCAGCCCCTGACGCACGCCTTCGGAAAACAGACGCCCGGTGGTGTTGTCGACTACCCCGTCGCTGCCGTGGGTGTTGCCGATCATGTCGTTGTTGATATCGACCTCGACGTTCCAGTGATGGGCCTTGGCGTAATCGGCGATGACACGGCCGCCATACAGGCCCTGTTCCTCGCCCGAATCTGCGGAGTACACGATCGTCGCGGCGAAATGGTAATGCGAGAGAATGCGCGCCACTTCGAGGATCGCCACGATGCCCGAGCCGTCGTCGTCCGCCCCCGGCGCATCCGCGGTGGCATTCATGACGTTGCTCACTCGCGAGTCCAGATGCGCGCTCATCACGATGTAGCGGTTGGCCTCGCTACCCTTCTGTATCGCCACGATGTCCTTGACTTCCGCGCCCTTCTTGCCCATGCGCGGCCCCGTGTAGACCGTGGACGGCGTAATGACCTGCAGGCACCCCCCGCAGTCCTTGCCGATGGCTTCGAACTGCGTCTTCACCCAGCGCCGCGCGGCGCCGATGCCGCGGGTATCGGACTGCGTCTCCGAAAGCGTGTGCCGCGTGCCGAAGCCCACCAGCTTCGCATCGAGCGTCTGCAACCGCTCGGGGCTGACTGCATTCGCAATGGTGCGCAGTACCGGATGCTCCTGCGGGGGCACCGTGGGCGAACCCGCGAATGCGACCGCCGGGGCCAGCAGCGGGAGTATCAGAAGAGCCTGTCTAATCCACATGATCCTGTCTCCTTTTCCAATTCGAAACCAGGGCACCCATGCCCCGCGGGCAGTGTTTTTACAAGCCCGGACGTTCAGGTGCTTTCCAGCGCCTTGCCGGTGGCACGCACGGTGAATGGCAGCAGCACGAGCACCACAATGCCCGACAGGGCCATCACCAGCATACCGCCGAAAGTGTTCAGCCGGTCGGCGGCGAGCAGCACCAGCAGCGGCGCCAGCGCACCGCCGATATGACCCAGGCCGTCGGTCAGGGCCACGCCGGTGTTGCGTGACACGGTCGCGAAATGCTCCGCGGTAAGTGTGTACATGATCGGCACCATCAGCCCGATCGTGGTCGAGGCCACGAAACCGATCGGCATGATCACGCCGGGATACGGCGCCAGACCGACGACGAGCAGGGCCGCGACCCAGAACAGGCCGGTGACGAAAATCGTGACCTTGCGTTCGACGCGGTCGTTCAGCCAGATCGAGATCAGCGCGCCCACCAGGAAACCGATGCCGCTCACGATCAGGTAGCTCAGGCTGCTCGCGATGTCGTAGCCCGCGCGCTCGAGCAGCGTCGGCATCATTTCCAGCCAGCCGTAGTTGCCGATGTAGTAGAAGAACCACAGGGCGATCAGCAAAAACAGGGGTCCCCTCTGGCGCGGCCCGAACAGGGCCAGGGCAGGGAAGCGCCCGTGTACCAGCGGTTCGTACTCGTCTTCCGGCGGCGGCAGCGACCGCCCCAGGCGTCGGGTGGCGTGCTGCTCGGCCTCCGCGACCACGGTCTCCGCCTCGTCCGCGCGGCCGTGCGCCACCAGCCAGCGCGGGCTCTCGCGCAGGTGCCTGCGCATAAGGAAAATGGTGACGCCGCCCGCCGCGCCGATCAGGAACAGCCAGCGCCAGCCCCAGGTATAGTTCGGCACCAGCACGCGGGCGACGAACGGCACGGCGACGAAGCCGGCGTAGGCGCAGGCCGTGGCCCAACTGGTGTACTTGCCGCGGACCCGGGCCGGCGATATCTCGCCGAGGTAGGTGGTCACCGAAGCGATCTCGGCACCGAGCCCGAGTCCGGCAACGAAGCGGAAGGCAATGAGCCAGCCGATGGAGGGCGATAGCGCGGCACCGATGGAACCCAGCGTGAAGGCGCCCACCGAGAACATCAACCCGAGACGGCGGCCGAACAGGTCGGCGATGGTGCCGTTGACGAAGGAACCGATGATGTAGGCGATCAGGCTGGCGGTAATCGCCCAGCTCGCGAGATCGGTGGAGATGCCGAACTGGCGGGCGATTTCGGGCAGTGCCGCGCCGATATTGACGATGTCGAAGAAGGCGAAGAAATAGCCGGCCCCCAGCACCCACAGCAAGGTGTAGCGCCAGGGCCATAGGGGGATGCGATCGAGCCGCGCCAGGATCTGGGTGGGAGAGTTCATGCAAGCGCCGGAAAAGCCAAAGTCCGGATTCTAGCCCACCGGCCTTCTCGTGAGCCCGGTGGGCAAGGCGTTTAATTCTTAGCATGCGTATAATATGCTGGCTAACAGCCGGCAACGGGCCGCTACCGGCATGCGCGGCAGGCTGTCACCCTTTCACAACGTCTTCGGAGTATTGTCATTCCCATGGACAAGCAGCTGATCAAACGCTTCGTCATCCTCGGCGCCTTCCTTGTCGTGCTGTTCGGCGGCATCTTCGGCTGGCGCGCCATCGTCGCTGCCAGGACGCAGGCTGCCATGGCCGGTATGGGCACCCCGCAGGTCACGGTCTCCGCCGCCCCGGTCAGACAGACCGAGTGGCCGTCGGAATTGCAGGCCACCGCATCGCTGCAGGCGGTGCAGGGCGCCATGCTGACCCCCCAGCTCGCGGGCATGGTGACCGACATCCGGTTCGACTCGGGCGCCAAGGTCGAGAAGGGACAGCTGCTGGTCCAGCTCAACGACGCCACCCAGCGGGCCCAGCTGCAGAACGACGAATCGGGGCTCAAGCTCGCCCAGACCAAGCTGGCCCAGCAACGCACCCTCTACAAGCAACACAACGTGAGCCAGCTCGCCCTGCAGGAGGCCGAAACCGCCTACACCCAGGCACGGGCCGCGGTGAGCTCGGACCATGCCACCATCGCCAAGCTGCAGGTGCGCGCCCCCTTCACCGGCCACCTCGGGCTGCGCCAGGTGAGTCTCGGCCAATACGTCGACTCTTCAACATCGGTCGTCAACCTGCAGCAGTGGGACCCGATTTACGCCGTATTCCAGATACCGCAGCAGCAATTGGCCCGGCTCGCCACGGGCCAGCCGGTCATACTCGGCGTCGACGGCCTCAAACAGGCCCGGTTCACGGGCAAGTTGACGGCCGTCGGTGCGCAGGTGGAAAGCGGTACCCGCAATGTCCAGGTCCAGGCCACGCTGGCCAACCCCGACGGTGTCCTGCGCCCGGGCATGTTCGGCGAAGTCACCGTCCGCACCGGCCAGGGCCGTCAGGTGCTCGCCGTGCCCGATTCGGCCATCACCTACAACACCTATGGTGAGTACGTCTACGTGGTGGAGCAGGGCAAGCAGGGCCTGGTCGCCAGGCAGAAGAACGTGAAGACGGGCGAATCACGCAACGGCCTCACGGTCGTCACCCGCGGTCTGCAGGCGGGCGAACGGGTGGTCACCTCCGGCCAGGTCAAGCTGCACCCGGGCGCCACGGTAAGCGTCGCGCCCTCGACGGCCGCGCGCCCCGCAGCCGCGTCCACCACCCAGGCCCCCGGGAGCCGCTCATGAGCGAACCGCGCGGACGCTGGACGGACCTTTTCGTACGCCGGCCGGTGCTGTCGATCGCACTCGCCCTGCTGATCGCCATCCTCGGCCTGTTCAGCTTTTTGAGCCTGCAAACACGCGAATACCCCAACCTCACCAACACGGTGATCAGCGTCAGCACCAGCTACCCGGGCGCCAGCCCGGAAACGGTGCAGAGCTTCATCACCCAGCCGCTCGGGCGCGTGCTGGGACAGACGCCCGACCTCGACTACATGACCTCCTCGAGCTCCCAGGGCGGTTCCTCGCTGACTCTGTACATGCGGCTCAACACCGACCAGGCCAACGCACTGGCCAACGTGCAGACCGAAATCACCCAGGTCCAGGACCAGTTGCCCGCCAACAGCCATCCGCCGGTGGTCAACGTCTCCGCCGGACACCAGACTTCGCTCATGTACATCGCGCTCTACAGCCCCGGCAACGAAATGAGCCCGGCGCAGATCACCGATTACGTGATCCGCAACGTCCAGCCCCTGCTGCAGACGGTCCAGGGCGTCTCACAGGCCCGGCTGATCCCCGGCGGCAGCGGCGGCAACGGCAACACCCTCGCGATGCGCGTCTGGCTCAAGCCAGGCGCCATGACCGCCTACGGCGTCACGCCCGACGACGTCGAACAGACGCTGCGCGACCAGAACGTGATTACCGCGCTCGGCACCACGCGCAACCCGCTGGTCGCCGTCCCCATCGGCAGCAACCTGAGCGCCGACGACGTCGACACTTTCAAGCACCTGGTGGTAAAGACCGTCGACAACACGCCGGTCTACCTTGACCAGGTCGCCCGAGTGGAGCTGGGCGCGGAAAGCTACGAGTCCAACGCTTATTTCAACGGCAATCCGGCGACCCTGATCGGTGTCGACACCACGCCTTCGGCCAACTCGCTCGACGTCGCACGCGGCGTCGAGCAGCAGCTCAAGATCGTGCGCAAGGATCTCCCGCCCGGCCTTGAGCTCGGTGTGCCGTTCAACACCGCGGACTTCATCCACTCGGCGATCAGCGAAGTCGTCACCACCATCGCCATCACGCTCGGCGTCGTGCTGCTGGTCATCTTCATCTTCCTCGGCTCGCTACGCGCTCTGGTGATCCCCGCCGTGGCCATTCCGCTGTCGATCCTCGGCGCCGGTATTTTCATGCAGGCCTTCGGCTACAGCCTCAACCTGCTTACCTTCCTCGCCTTCGTGCTTGCCATCGGCCTGGTCGTGGACGACGCCATCGTGGTGGTGGAAAACGTGCACCGCCACGTGGACGCGGGCGAATCCGGGTTCCTCGCGGCGGTCAGGTCCGCTCGCGAGCTGACCCTGCCGATCATCGTCATGTCGACCACGCTGGTCGCCGTGTTCCTGCCCGTCGCCTTCTCCGGCGGCCTGACCAGTATCCTGTTCACCGAGTTCGCCTTCACCATCGTGTTCAGCGTGCTCGTCTCGATGCTGCTCGCGCTCGCCCTGTCGCCGGTGATGAGCGGCTGGCTGCTGCGCCCCACGCCGGAGCATGGGCTGACGCACTTCCTGGAAACCAATTACCTGCGCCTGCGCCGCCTCTACGAACGCTCGCTCGCGAGCTTCCTGCGCTACCCGGTGGTCGGGCTGGTCTTCACCGCCGCCATCCTGGTCAGCCTGTTCTTCCTGTTCTCCAGCGTACGCAGCGAGCTCTCGCCGCCGCAAAACCAGGGCGTGGTTTTTGCGCTCGGCACCGCCAATCCCGATATCAGCCCCGACCTGCTGACCCATGACAGCCGGCAGGTGCTCGATGTATTCAACAAATTCCCGGAAATGAAACACACCTTCATGGCCACCGGGTTCAATCCGGCCGGCGGCGGAACCAACGGCATGTTCGGCGGCATGAACATCGATCAAAGCAAGCACACCGCACACGAACTGATCACGCCGGTGCAACAGGCGCTGGGCAAGGTGCCCGGCCTGCAACTGTCGGTCTCGACACCGCCGCCGCTGCCGGGGTCCACCAGCCTGCTGCCGATTGATTTCGTGATCAAGGCCGCGGCCGGCAACTACAACCAGCTCGACCAGGTGGCCCAGAAGATACTCTCCACGGCCCTGGCGAGCGGCAACTTCGTGTTCCTGCAGAAAAACCTGAAGATCGACCAGCCGCAGTACCGCCTGATCGTCAACCGCAAGCTGGCGGGCAGCCTCGGCATCACCATGAACCAGATTGCCGTCGCGCTGCAGCCGCTGCTCTCCGGCGGCTGGGTCAACCACTTCACGATGCAGGGCTATTCCTACCAGGTCATCCCGCAGGCCCCCGCCGAAGCGCGCGCCAACCTGAACGACCTCGGGCAGTACCACGTTCGCGCGGCCAACGGCACCCTGGTGCCGCTGTCGACACTGGTGAACTTCAAGACTCGCACCATCCCGGAGGCGCTACCCCAGTTCAACCGCATCAACAGCGCCACGCTGACCGGCATCCCCGCGCCGGGCGTGTCCCAGGGACAGGCCCTCGATTACCTGCAGAAGATCACGCGGGAAATCGCTCCCACCAACTACAACATCGACTACGCGGGGGACTCGCGCCAGTTCGAGAAACAGGGCAACACCTTCATGTTCGCGATCGTGCTCGCACTGATCCTCGTCTACCTGTTGATGTCGGCGCAGTTCAACAGCTTCCGCGACGCGCTGATCGTGATGCTCACCATCCCGATGTCGGTCGCAGGCGCCCTGATCTTCATGAGCCTGGGCTTCGCCACGCTCAACATCTACACCGAGATCGCGCTCATCACCCTGCTCGGGCTGATTACCAAGCAGGGCATCCTGGTGGTGCAGTTCGCCAACCAGATCCAGCGCGACGAGGGACTCGGCAAACTGGAAGCGGTCAAGGAGGCGGCCGCGGTGCGCCTGCGCCCGATCCTGATGACCACACTCGCCATGGTGCTCGGCGTGGTCCCGCTGATCGCATCCAGCGGCGCCGGCGCACCCCCGCGCCACCAGCTTGGACTGGTGATTGCCACCGGCCTGGGCGTGGGCGCCTTCTTCTCGCTCTACATCGTACCCGTCATGTACCTCTATATAGCGCGCGACCACGGCAAGCATGCCACCGAGGAGGACGCGAAGAACCGCGCGCTGACCCGGCTGGCGGAGGAGCAATAGGCCATGGCAACAAAGAGCTCCCAGCTCGAAAGCTTTCCGCGCACGCTGTACCTCACCGCGAAAAGCTGGCGGCGCCTGATGAACGAACGCCTCCGCGGACTGGGATTGAGCCAGGCCAAGTGGACTGCCCTGCTCCTGCTCGGCAAGCATCCCGATGGCATCGTCCAGCGCGAGCTGGCCTGTCACATGGGCATCGAATGCGCCTCGCTCGTGGGGCTGCTCGATCGCATGGCGGCGGATGGCTGGATCGAACGCCGGCCCTGCGCCGCGGACCGTCGCGCCAACCTGGTGTTCCTGAGTGCCAAATCGGCCGCCACGCTGGACGAAATCCGCCGCGTCGCCGCGGAAGTGGCCCGCGACCTGCTGGGCGACATTCCCGCCGCCGAACTCCAGGCGTGCCAGAACGTACTCGAGGCGATTACCGGGCGCGCGCAGCACCTGGCGAAGAATGCCTCGGAGCCGAGGCCCAAATAAGCCGGTAGCGCCCCGCCACCGACCGGGTTTCCCCCGGCCTTGCCGTTGTGTGGCGCTAAGCCAGCCCGGCGTGCGTATGCGGCGTATGCCGGGCCGCCCAGTCCAGCTTGCGGACGCGACTCAACCGCTTGAGGGCCGCCTCCAGCTTCAGGGCCTGGGAGCGGCTTGCCACCCGCTCCACCGCACACAGTTTCGCCGGTGGGTGGGCCCGGGTAAAGTGCGCGCCCCGCTTGCCGCCGCGGTGCTCCGCCAGGCGCCGCCCGACATCGGTGGTGATCCCGGTATACAGGCGCCCGCCCCGGCATTCCAGCATGTACACAAACCAGCCGGCCTTTGCGGAAGTTGCCTGCCCGTCGCCTGGTGTTGCGGGATTCATGCGTGCCGGTCGTCGTCGCGACCGATCAGTGCGGAGAGCCGGGCTGCGGATCGTCGCTGCCGGAGATGATGACCTGGCCGTTGATGGCGAATTCCCCGGCGTGATAAGTCAGCAGGCTGTGCTCGCGTCCATCGGGGCCGGTTTTCAGGTAACCCTGCTGCTGCCACTGGTCCAGCACCTGATCAACGGTGCGCGCCGCCTCGGCGCCACCCAGCACCCGGGTGCTGAACCCGTCCACCAGCTTGCGGTCGAAGTCCAGCGTGGCCCGCGCATTGATGCGATCCAGCAAGGAAAAGGCCTGGGTCGCGGTGGCGGCCGGCGCCGCGGCATCAAACGACACTCTGGCCCTGACCTCGAACCGGCCGTCGGGGGCGGCAAGCGCCAGGTGAGCAGTGGCCTGAGCCGGGGCCAAAGCCCGCCCCAGCACCGGCAGCGCCTGTTTGATCGCATCCGTGTCGGGGGATGTGCCAGCGCTCCGGGCTGCAGCATTCAACCGGTCTAGGAACCGGCGCAGCAGCGCCGCGTCGATGTGCGAAGCCGACTCGTCGAACGTCAATCCGGCGAACCGCCAGCCCCTGATGGTCCCGCCGTTCTGCACGGATTCGCTGGAGCCGCCGAGCCACTTCCCGTCCGCCGTTTCACGTATCTCGCCATGGCCCTGCCCCCCGGCAAGCTGCGTTACCTGCTGGCCGTTGACCTTGAACTCCGCGCCCTTGAAGGTGAAACGGCTCGTTCCGGTCCAGAAATCGTACTTCGACAGCTGCTTGTCTCCGCTGAAGCCGAATCCCTTGATGCGGCCGCTGTAGTTTTCCCCGCTGCTCGGGTTCTGCGCCTGGTAATCGATCGGCTCGATGCTGCCGGCGTAGTGCATTCGGTCTTGCGCGCCATTGAGCTCGGTCTCCATGTGCGCACCCTGCCAGGTCGCCCCCAAAACGCCCATGCTGTAGCGTCCCGCAGGCACGTTGAGCATACTGTCGATACTCCCGGCAAAAGACTGGCGGACATAAAGGTCGGGCTTGAAAATGCCCACCAGCGACATCGGAGGGAGCTTCTCGCCCTGGAACTCGGCGGTATAGAGCACCGGCATGAAGCTCACGTGCCCGTCGCCGAACGCGGCGAACGCAATCGGGCCGTGATTGATGCGCAGGTCGAACTGCGGCTTGCCCTGGCTGCCGAGAAGGATGGACCACAGCTGCATCGCGCGCGGCGCCATTTCGGCCTGCGGCGTCAGCGACAGTTTTGCTTCGGAACTGTAGAAGCCGCGCTGGTAGGAATCCACGTGCACGATCACGCCCGTATGACGGGAGTTGATGCGCGCGATTTGCGCCTTGAAGTTGCCCTCGGCAACGCGGCCCACGAAATACGGCGCCACGGCCGCGGCGATGACGATAACCGCGACGATGGCGGCCAGGCCGAGCAGAATGCGGCGTTTCATGGGATCTCCCTGCCTATATGTATTTCGGTCTCACTATATAGCCTGCCGGACGCCCCTGCCAATGCCCGGTGTAGAATCGAATGGTTATTCCGCAAAGCCAGACATCGGGAGGAACACGCGCAATCATGCCGGAATCCGCCATCCGCACCGACGCACACGGCATTCACGCGATCGATACGCACTATGTACGCGAGCACCTGGACGCGAGCCACCTGATCGTGCGCAATGGGCGGGCGGCGTTTGTGGACTGCGGCGCCAACAGCTCCATACCGCACCTGCTGGAGGCACTCGACGTCCTGGACATCGGCCGCGAGGCGGTGGATTACCTGCTGCTGACCCACATTCACCTGGACCATGCCGGCGGCGCCGGCAAACTGATGCGCGAGTTGCCCAACGCCACCGTAATCGTGCATCCTCGCGGCGCCCGCCACCTGAGCGAACCCGCCAAACTCGAAGCCGGCACTCGCGCGACCTACGGCGACGCCGTGTACGAAAAGCTTTACGGCGAACTGGTGCCCATTGCGCCGGAGAGGATTCATCCCGCCGGGGACAATGAAGTAATCACCCTCGGCGGCTCGCGCCTGCGCTGCCTGCACACGCCGGGCCATGCGCTGCACCACATCGCCTACTACGATGAGGATGCCAACAGCGTGTTCACGGGCGACATCTTCGGTATTTCCTACCGTGTTTTCGACAACCCCGCGGGCGAGCCCTTCATTTTCCCGACCACGACGCCGACGCAGTTCGACCCGGAGCAGATGCATGCCTCGATCGAGCGCATAGTGGCCCTGGATCCGAAAGCGGTTTACCTGACGCATTACAGCCGGGTGGAGGACGTGAAGCGCCTCGCTGTCGACCTGCACCGCGACGTGGATCGCTTCATTGAAATCGCCGAACCGTTTTTCGGCACACCGGACGCCGAAACCCGCATCCGCCATGCGCTCCACGATTACCTGGCCCGGCGGCTGGAAAAACATGGCACGGAGATGACGGCCAAGCAGCGTGAAACCTGGCTGGCGATGGACGTCAATCTCGATGCCGACGGGCTGGTGGCCTGGGATCAACGCAGGAAACGCACATCATGACCAGAACCCATCTCAGACGACCCCATGACCTCGACGGTGTCGGATTGTCCTTGCAGGGGGCAATCTGAGATGGGCACTAAATTCAAGGGCTGGCGGGTACACAAACACGACGGCACTGTCGAAGCCGCGCTGGAGACGCTCGGGGAACATGATCTGAGCGCCGGTACGGTAACCATCCAGACCGAGTACTCCGGCCTCAATTACAAGGACGCGCTGGCGTTGACCGGCAAGGGCAAGATCATGCACCGCTTCCCGCTGGTGGCCGGCATCGACGTCGCCGGCTGCGTGGCGGTAAGCGAAGACCCGCGCTTCGACCGCGGCGATGCGGTGCTGGTGACCGGCTGCGGACTCGGGGAGAACACCAGCGGCGGTTTTGCCGAATACGTGCGTGTGCCCGCCGAACACGTCATTCCCATCCCCAAGGGACTCGATGCACGATCGGCCATGCAGCTCGGCACGGCCGGGTTCACCGTGGGCCTCGCCCTGCACCGGCTGGAACACAACGGGCAACGCGCCGGCGGGGGCCCGATCGCGGTCACCGGCGCCAGCGGCGGCGTAGGCGCCCTGGCCGTGGCGATTCTCTCCCAGTGCGGATACCACGTGGTGGCCTTTACCTCTACAGCCGAGGCACACGACTGGCTGCGCGGACTGGGCGCGGCTGAAATCCTGGATACCCGCACCCCGCATTTCGGCGAGCACGCGCTGGAAAGCGCCCGCTACGCCGGCGCCGTCGATACCGTCGGCGGCGACCTGCTGGCACGGCTGCTGCCCGTCATCGACTGGTGGGGCAACGTAGCCGTCATCGGTAACGCCGGCGGCGCCGAGTTCACGACTACGGTCTATCCGTTCATCCTGCGCGGCATCAGCCTGCTCGGTGTGAACTCGACGGCCACGCCGCGCCCCTTGCGCGACACGATCTGGAAACGCCTCGCCAACGAGCTGCGTCCGCAGAAGCTGGACCAGATCGCTGCTCACGAAATCACCCTGCCAGAAATCCTGGATGCCGCAGAAGCCATGATCGCCGGCCACAGACCGCGGGGACGCACGCTGATTCGTATTCGTTAGCCTGCCTTCAAGGAGTCCTTCATGAACCGCCAGGTCCACGTTCTCGAGATCGGCGCCCTGCGCCGCGAACTGCCCCTGTTTCAAGTCAAGCCCGGCCTGTCCATCGCCGTGCTCAACATACTGGGCGACGTGGAACTGGTGGAAGCCGCGGCCGAGGAACTCGCGCCGCGCATTGAATCCATCAATCCCCGGGCGCTGGTCACCCCGGAAGCCAAATCCATCCCCCTGGCTTATGCGTTGGCCGCCCGCCTGAAACTGCCCTACGTGGTGCTGCGCAAGAGTTACAAGTCCTACATGGGCGATGCCCTGTCGGTGAGGACTCAATCCATCACCACCGGCACGCAACAGTCCCTGTATCTCGACGAGAAGGATCGTCGGCTGATACACGATGCGCCGATCGCCCTGGTCGATGACGTGGTGAGCACCGGCTCGACCCTGAACGCCATGCGCTCGCTGATGCAGCGGGCGAATGCACGCGTGGTGGCCGAAACCGCGATCTGCACCGAGGGCAATCCGGAAGAGTGGCCCGGCGTGATCGCACTCGGCCACCTGCCGTTGTTTACCAACGACGCATGAGAAACCGCCTCGACCCGGCGCTGGCCGAGCGCCTGGCGGCCACGGCCCTGGACGCGATCGGGCGCGAATACCCCAACCACCTCTCGCACTGGCTGGACGGAGACGATGATGTAGGGGCGCCGCGCGAACTGCATCCCGTTTTTTACGGCTGCCTCGACTGGCACTCGGCGGTGCACAATCACTGGCTCGTGGCCCGCCTGCTCAAGCTGTTTCCGGACGGCGGGTTTTCCGCCCGTGGCCGACGGCTGCTGGATGAGCGGATTACGCCCGAGGCGGTAGCCGGGGAATACGCCTACCTCGCGGCTCCGGGGCGCGAGGGCTTCGAGCGCCCCTACGGCTGGGCCTGGCTACTTGCCCTGGACGCCGAGCTGGCCCCGTGGCGTGAACAACGACAGGCCCTGGCGCCGCTGGTCGAGCTCATTGTCTCGCGCATTCCGCACTGGCTGGCCGCGATGCCTTATCCCGTACGCTCCGGCGAACATGCCAACACCGCCTTCGCTCTGGGCCTCATGCTGGACTGGAGCCGAGCCACGGGAAACGAGGCGCTGGGAGAAACGATCATATCCTCCGCCCAAAGGCTCTACCTCTCCGACCGGGGCGCAACGCCGGCCTTCGAACCCTCGGGCCAGGACTTTCTTTCCCCGATGCTTGCCGAGGCCGACCTGATGGCGCGCCTGCCGGATGCCGCGAAATTCGCCGACTGGCTCGCGGATTTTCTTCCCGCCATTCCCGACAACGGCGACCGTTGGCTCGATCCCGCGCGCGTACCCGACTCCGTGGACTACAAGCTCGCCCACCTGGCCGGGCTCAACCTGAGCCGGGCGTGGATGCTGCGCGCAATCGGCACGGCGCTTCCCGCCGGGGACCCGCGTCGACCCGCGCTGGAGACGGCTCATGCCGCCCATGTCGAGGCGGGTCTGGCGGTGGCACTGCGTGAGGACTACGGCGCGAGCCACTGGCTGCCGACTTTCGCCGTATATCTGCTGAGCGGTCCGACGAGTCCCGGGCAATAACCCTCCCCGGGACTCGCCGTCGCGTTCAGTTGCCGGGTACGGTAGCGGGCGCGGGCGGCGCCATGTGTTCGCCGTGATGACCCTGGCCCCGCATGCCGTGCCGGTGATGCATCATCCGTTTATGCACATCGGCAACATGCGTATCCATCACCGCGCGCTGTACCGGCGTAAGCTGTCCGTAGAACTTTTTGACGGCCTGCGCCAGAGCTTGCGCATGCTGGGCACGCTGCCCGGCGTACTGCGCCATCTTGTCGAAGAACTGCGGCGCCGTCATCGTTGCGGCGCTCTTCGCCATAGCCGGTTTCTGGTGCATGGCCTTCATCGAGTTCATCAACTGGTCCCATGCCGGCTCCTGCGCCGGAGTGAGCTTGAGCTGCACCTTCAATTGCGCGAACGGCTGGTAGTTACCGGTCTTCCCGGACCAGTTTCCGCCGGACGGGGGATGGGCAAACGCTACGCCGGCGGCCAGCAGGGCCAGCGCGGCAACGGTCGACATAACTGCTTTATACATGATCCTTACCTCTGTGTGATGGGCGGCCAGCCGGGGAAATCCGGCGGCCTCGCAAGGACGGGATGTGCCCGTCGCGGATTATTTCAACAAACGCATGTAAGCGCGATGTGTCGGCCACCCCCTTTTTTGTTGGGCAATGGTTACAGGCGCGGGCATGACACACTGTGTTACAAATCCGGCGTGCAATTCCCGCCGGCCTGGCGTATAAATCCTTTCCAACAGGGGCCTGGGCAACCAGCAACGGCATGAAGGAAGGCGATCACATCCTGGTCGTTGACGACGACAACGAAATCCGGCGCCTGCTGGGGGATTACCTGTCACGCAACGGCTATCGCGTATCGACCGCGGCCAACGGCGTCGAAATGCGCAAGACACTCGCCTCGGCAGCGCCCGATCTCGTGGTGCTCGACATCATGCTCCCGGGGACCGACGGGCTCGAACTGTGCCGGGAAATCCGCGCCCGAAGCGCTCTGCCGGTGATCATGCTCACCGCCCGCGACGAGGACACAGACCGGGTCGTGGGGCTGGAAATGGGTGCCGACGACTATCTTGCCAAGCCCTTCAACCCGCGTGAACTCGTGGCCCGCATCAAGAGCGTGCTGCGACGGACCCGTGCCCTGCCGCCGAATCTGCGCCAGTCCCAACGCAACGTCCGCTACCGCTTCGCGGGCTGGACACTCGATACCGCCACCCACCACCTCACAGCGCCCGACGACGTGCTCGTCACCCTGAGCGGCGCGGAATACAGACTGCTGCTTACCTTTCTCGAACACGCCGGCGCCGTGCTCAACCGCGACCAGTTGCTGGATCTCACGCGCGGCCGCGAGGCCACGCCCTTCGACCGCAGCATCGACGTCCAGGTCAGCCGCCTGCGCCAGAAGCTGCGCGACGACGCCCGCGAGCCGGCCATCATCCGCACCCTGCGCAGCGAAGGCTACGTGCTCGCCGCCGACGTGGAAATGCTCTGATGCGGCTTTTCCCCCGTTCGCTGTTCGGCAGGCTCGTACTGGTATTGACGGCAGGCATTACCGTTGCCCTGATCGGTTCCGCGGCCGTCAACCTGCACGAACGACATCACATGATAGAGCACGCGCGTTACGAACGCTTCGCCCAGCGCATCGCAACGATGACGCAACTGCTCGACCGGATGGAACCTTCCGAACGCAACCAGTTGGCACGGGTCATGAGCGACCACCACACCCATATCCACATTGCACCGACGCCGGACGCGCCGGGCCGTCACCCGGCGCCGATGCCACCGCGCTACGACCAGCTCGATGCGGCCCTGTCGGCGCAGCTCGGCCCCTCGTATCCGCTGCGCATGTCCGTACGCAACGAAAAGAGAGGCGCCCATGGCGGCATTACGCAACAGCGCACGATTTCAATCCGGCTGCATGACGGCAACTGGCTCAGCATGGTCGAGCGCCATACCGAATCGCCGACCCGCCAGCCCTATTCCCTGCTCATCCAGCTCGGCATCGTGCTCGTGGTGGCCCTGTTGCTGTCCCTGCTGGCGGTTACCTGGACCACCCGCCCGCTGGGCATGCTCGCCGCGGCAGCCAACGCGCTGGGGCGTGACATCCATCGCCCGCCGCTGCCGGAGACCGGCCCCACGGAGGTCCGCCATGCGGCGGCGGCCTTCAATCTCATGCAGCAGAGATTGCTGCAATTCCTTGCCCATCGCCTGCGCATGCTGACGGCCATCTCGCACGACCTCAAGACGCCGGTGACACGCCTTCGGCTACGCGCGGAAATGCTTGACGATCCCAAGCTGCGCGACGAAATCAATCACGATCTCGACGAAATGGACGCCATGCTCACAGCCACGTTGGCCTACATGCGAGGTGAAGCCGAGCGTGAAAAAATCCAGCCCATCGATGTCAACGCGCTGCTTGAAAGCATGGTCGCCGACGCCCAGGCCCTCGGCCAGCAGGCCACGCTGTCCGGACAGGTCGCGACCCCCTATCCCGCGCGTCCGCGGGCACTCCGGCGGGCGATCGAAAACCTGGTGCAGAATGCGCTGCGCTACGGCGGCGATGCTGAAATCGCAGTCAGCGAATCGCCTGATGCGCTCGTCATCCGCGTGGCAGACAACGGGCCGGGGCTACCCGAATCCGAGCTCGAACTGGTCTTCGAGCCCTTCTACCGCACCGAACGCTCGCGCAACCGCGAAACCGGCGGCACCGGGTTGGGACTGGCGATTGCCCGCGACGTGGCCGAAAGCCACGGCGGTACGCTCACGCTCTCCAACCGTGGAAAAGGCGGGCTGGTCGCCACGCTCACTCTGCCGCGCTGATCGCCGCCCTGATCACCCCGATCTTCACAGACCCTTTCCCCGGCATCACAAGGCAGAGGTCTGACCGGGGAAGATGTTGTTTATGCCCTTGTCCAGCAACTTCCCGGCCTCTTCTTGATTATTTTTGCCTCTACCTTGCCAATCGATGACCTCCAGTCGTCAGGCATCATCCTCGACTTCGCCTTCGTCATTTTTCCGCCGCGCCTTCAGCCAGAACCAGGCGACGACGACGACGACGCAAAGCACGATCACGCCGACCACCAGCCAGGTCGCGATGTGCTCGTACTGGCTGAGCCACTGTTTCAGCCCCTGCCCCAGGTAGTAACTGCCGAACCCCCATAGCGCCACCCACATGGCCGCGCCGATGGTGTTGTAGAACAGGAAGCGGCGGAATCCCATCTTGGCCGATCCCGCTATCAGGCCGTTGATCTGGCGGGCCACGTCGAAAAAACGTGCGAGGAAAACGAACCAGCCGCCATGCCTGTTGAAACGATCGAAAATCTTCTCCATCCGCACCCGGGACACACCGAAGCGCCGGGCATAACGGAAGATGAGGCGATGCCCGCCCTGGTGGCCGATCAGGTAGCCGATGTTGTCGCCGGTGATGGCGGCGGCGAAGGCCACTACCAGTACCAGCCACAGGTGCAGGTTGCCGGTGGCGGCAAACAGCGCGGCGGTCACGAGAAGCGTCTGCCCCGGTGCCGGAATGCCGAAGCTTTCGACGAAAATAACGATAAACAGGATCGGATAGCCGTATTGATTCAGGTACCCCTCAATCGCGTGGACTAGACCCCCCATGTATCCGACCCTTTTTGTGACGAGCCAATGCTAGCATGCTGGTGGGGCGGCAATGGACTAGAATCTCCTGTTGAGCCGATACCTGCATGACACGGAGCAGACAAATGACCGATTTTCGTGTGGAAAGCGACAGCCTGGGCAAGGTCAAGGTGCCCGCCGACAAGCTCTGGGGCGCCCAGACCCAGCGTTCGCTGGAACATTTCAGCATCGGGCGCGATCTTATTCCCCGCGAGATGGTCCACGCCTACGCCGTACTCAAGAAGGCGGCCGCCAATGCCAACCATGCAGGCGGACGGCTGGACGACGATCGCCATGGCCTCATCGTGCGAGCCTGCGACGAGATACTGAAGGGCGAACACGGAGACATGTTCCCCCTGCACGTCTGGATGACCGGCAGCGGCACGCAGTTCAACATGAACATGAACGAGGTGATATCCAACCGTTGCTGCCAACTGGCGGGCGAACCGCTCGGTGCCAAGAAACCCGTGCATCCGAACGATCACGTCAACATGTCGCAGTCCTCCAACGACACGTTTCCCACAGCGATGTACATAGCCACAGCGCTGGGCGCACGCGAACAGTTGCTGCCCGCCGTGCATGCACTGCACGACTCGGTCGCCGCCAAGGCGGATGAATGGAAGGATATCGTCAAGATCGGCCGCACCCACATGCAGGATGCAACGCCGCTCACACTCGGTCAGGAATGGTCGGGCTATGCGGAGATGCTCGCCGAAGACATCGCGCGCATCGACGCCGCGCTCGGCGACGTGTACAAGCTCGCCATCGGCGGCACCGCCGTGGGCACCGGCATCAATGCCCCGGCGGATTTCGCCGACGCTGCCGCGAAGGAAATCGCCAAACTCACCGGCCTGCCCTTCGTGAGTGCACCGAACAAGTTCGCGGCGCAGGGCAGCCACGACGCCCTGGTCCAGTTTTCGGGTACGTTGCGGACGCTTGCAGTGTCACTGTACAAGATCGCGAACGACATCCGCCTGCTCTCCTGCGGCCCACGTGCCGGTTTCTACGAACTGCTGATACCGGAAAACGAACCCGGCTCCTCCATCATGCCCGGCAAGGTCAACCCGACCCAGACCGAAGCCCTCACCATGCTGGCCGTACAGGTCATGTCGAATGACGTGGCGGTCGGGTTCGGCGGTGCCGGCGGCATGCTCGAAATGAACGTGTACAAACCGCTGATGATCGCCAATATCGTCCAGTCCACGCTCATTCTCGCCGACGGCATGGCCAACTTCCGCAAGTACCTGGTCGAAGGTACGCGACCGAACCTCAAGAAGATCGAGCACTACGTGCGCAATTCGCTGATGCACGTGACCGCGCTGGCACCCGTGATCGGCTACGACAAGGCCTCGGAGATTGCCCATTACGCCCACCATCACGATGTCACGCTCAAGGACGCGGCGATGAAGCTCGGCTACGTGAGCGAAGAGGACTTCGACCGCATCGTGGACCCCGCCAAGCTGGTTCGCCCCTCCTGATTCCAGGGCCAGGTGCATTCAACCCGGCAGCGGCATCGGGAATTCAGGCGACGGGAATGACGAGGGCCCTTGCGGGCCCTCGTTGGTTTGCCTGTCTTACTGCTTCGCGGCCTGATCGTAAAAGGCGTCCAGATCCTTCTGCAGCTTCTTCTCCGCCGACGTGCGGATGTAGAGCATGTGCCCGTCGTGGTAGAAATGGATGCTGATGTTCTTCTGCAGCGACGGCGCGAGACCCATGTGGTTCAGCTCGTACTGCGTCTTGAAGAACGGCGTGGCCAGGTCGAAGTAGCCGTTGCCCGAAAACACCTTCAGGTGCGGGTTCTGGGTCATCGCCTGGCGCAGATCCGGCAGCGTATCGGGGACGGGATACTCGTGCCCGTCGATCCGGTGGTGCCAGTCCCAGGACTGGTTGACCTTGTAGCTCAGGAAAATGTACTTGGAAGCGTCCTTGTACTTGAGGTCATTGAGCAGGTAATTGTGGAAGGCCGAGACCATCGCCGGGAACATGGCGGTGCCGGATGGATCGTAACCCGGATACTCACCGGCGGAATCGTAGTCGATGCCTTCGTAGCGGGCGTCGTAGCGGCCCACCGTGCGCGACTCGCCGCGCATCAGCTGCTTCATGAACCGGTTCGGCTGGATCCGCAGCCGTGTCTCCTTGATATAGCTCTCGCTGAGGCCCGTGTATTCGTGCAGCTTCGCCGCGACGGCATTCTCCTCCGCACTCGAGATGCTGTCGCCGGCCTTCAGCGCCTGGTCGTACTGGCTCATGGCGAACTCGCGCACCTTCTGCACGAACGCGGCCAGATCCTTCGGCTTGTTCGGCAGCTTGTCGTGGTACCAGGCGATCGCCGCGTAGCTCGGCAGGTACAGCTCGTAGGAGAGGTCGTTGGAACCCTGTGGCTGGAACCAGAACTCGTCGTTGAAATTGAGAATACTGGAGAGCAGGATCACGCCGTTCAGCGCGACGCCCTTGTTCTGCAGCCAGTCCGCAAGCATGGCACAGCGCGGCGTGCCATAGCTTTCGCCGATGATGAACTTGGGCGAATTCCAGCGGTTGTTCTGCTGCAGGTAATCCTGGATGAAGTCGCCGAAAGCGCGCACATCCTGATCGGCGCCATAGAAATCCTTGGGCTTGGACTTGCCCATCAGGCGGCTGAAGCCCGTACCCACGGCGTCAACGAACACCAGGTCCGTCTTGTCGAGCAGACTGTAGGGGTTTTTCTTCAGCGTGTAGGGCGCAGGCGGCGTGGCCTTGGGATCGGAGGTCTCCACGCGCATCGGGCCGAAGCCGCCCAGGTTCACCAGCACCGAGGAACCGCCTGGTCCGCCGTTCCAGGCAAAGGTCACCGGCCGCTTGCTCGCCTGATCGCCATCCTTGGTGTAGGCGATATAGAACATGCTCGCAGTGGGATCGCCCTTGTCGTTTTTCAGGACGATGGTACCCGCCGTGGCGGTGTAGCGAATGGTCTGCCCATTGATCCTTACGCTGCCGTGCGTCACCGAATCGGGGTGTTGGGCAACGGGACTCGCCGGAGCCTTCGCTCCCCGGTCATGGTCGCCCGCGTACGCCACGGTAGCCAACGGTATGGCCAATGCGGCGACAAGCAAGTGAATGGTGAATTTCTTCACGTTATTTTCTCCTGTTCAAGGTTGCGGCGAGCGGGACCGAAGCACCCGGCGGACGGCCGGGCGATCGAATGCGCCGCAACGGGGCTGAGGAACCGATGATGCCGATTCTTCAATGAAACCGGCAACGGAACCCGGATTCTAGCGCAACGGGACGCGGTACGTGGACACCCGGGCGGTTTATTCTCCGCCCGCGGGTCCGGATTCCATGCCACGCGCCCGCATCAGAATGCCGATGTAATAGACGAGGTAATAGCCGAGCACGATGAAAAGCACCGCATGCAATATCGGTTGCGAGGCAACCGAGATATGCATGTTACCCGGGTGGTTGGCTGCCTTTGCGGCAACCGTGGCTTGCTTCTGCATCTGCGGAAAGACGACAAAATATTCGTACACGTAACGCGCCACAAGCAACGCGATCAGACCGATTCCAAGATAGAGGTTGGGCACGTACCACACGCCGTCATCGTCGCGACCCATCTGTGTAAACCGCAGGGCCAGCAATGCGATGATCACGCCCAGCACGAAACCGACGGCCGCGCTGCCGTATCCCAGCACGGGATCCGGGCGGCGCACGTAGGAGGCGAGCACGAACAGGATCAATACGCCAAAGACCAACGTGCGCACGAAAGTCCGCCGCTCGTTGAAACGCTGGTGGCCGATCAGGCGCTTTCCGCGCCGATACAGCACGAAAGCGAGCAACGCCACGACACCGACGATGATGGCCCAACTGTAATGTCCGAAACCGGATGCCATTTCCTCTCCCTGACTTGCTTTTACAGCGAAACTTTGATGGCCTCGACAACCTCGCGCGCATGAGCCCGTGCCTTGGCAATCGTGTCCGCACGGGCGAGGCCCACGCCCATTCTCCGATGTCCCTTGACCTCGGGCTTGCCGAAAAGCCGCAGCGCCGTGTCGGGCCGCGCCAGCGCGTTATCGACTGCGGCAAAGCTCACGGCGTGCGATTCGCCTTCCACCAGCAATGCGCAGGAGGCCGCGGGGCCGAACTGGCGGATGGCCGGCACCGGCAGCCCCAGCACGGCGCGCACGTGCAGTGCGAATTCGGACAGATCCTGCGAGACCAGCGTAACCAGGCCCGTATCGTGAGGACGCGGCGAGACCTCGCTGAACCAGACCTCGTCGCCCTTGACGAAAAACTCCACGCCGAACACGCCTCGCCCGCCGAGATTGTCGGTCAGACGCCGCGCCATGTCGCGGGCCCGCGCCAGGGCCTTTTCGCTCATCGGATGCGGCTGCCATGATTCGCGGTAATCGCCGTTTTCCTGGCGATGTCCGATGGGCTCGCAGAAGCCGGTGCCCTTGGCATGGCGCACCGTGAGCAACGTGATTTCGTAATCGAAGTCCACGAAGCCCTCGACGATGACCCGGCCCTTGCCCGAGCGCCCGCCTTCCTGTGCGTAACGCCAGGCGGCAGCCGCCTCGTTTTCCTTGCGCACGATGCTCTGACCCTTGCCGGACGAGCTCATCACCGGCTTGATCACGCAAGGCAGGCCGATTTCTCCGAGCGCCACCCCGTACTCGTCCTCGTCGTCGGCAAAGCGGAACGGGGACACCTTGAGCCCCAGCTCCTCGGCGGCCAGGCGGCGAATCCCCTCCCGGTCCATGGTCAGGCGCGCGGCGCGGGCGGTGGGAATCACCGTTTGCCCCTCGGCTTCCAGCCGGAGCAGTTCGGAGGTCGCAATCGCCTCGATTTCGGGCACGATGTAGTGCGGTTTTTCTGCCTCCACGACGCGGCGCACAGCTTCCGCATCGAGCATGTCGATCACATGACGGCGATGCGCCACCTGCATGGCCGGTGCATTGTCATAGCGGTCTGCGGCGATGATTTCGACGCCGAGGCGCTGAGCCTCGATCGCCACTTCCTTGCCGAGCTCGCCCGAGCCCAGGAGCAACAGCCGGGTGGCATTGCGGGTCAGCGGCGTGCCGATCGTAACCATGGGCCTATTTTAGCGCTTCCAAAAAAGAGGCCCCTTGCGGGGCCTCCGGATTACCGATCAAACCCATCATCAATGCTTGTAGTTGGATTCGATGAACTTCGCTGCGGCATCGTGCAGCCCCTTGTGAGACTCGGGGTTCAGATACACCATGTGCCCGGAGGGGAAGAAATCGTAGCTGATGTTCTTCTGCAGGCTCGGGGGAATGGTCAGCTGATGCATCTCGTATTCGGCCGCGTAGAACGGGGTGCCGAGATCGAAATAACCACCCGCCAGCATGATCTTGAGGTTCGGATCGAGCTTCATGGCCGACGCCAGATCCGGCATGACGTTCGGCGTGAACGGCAGCTGGAACGGCGCGCCCGGCTGCGCATGTTTGAAGTTCCAGAACATGAACACATTGATCCCCGGCTTGTAGGTCATGTCCTTGCCGAAGTTGAGCGTGTTGCGAATATAGTCGTTGAATTCGGACACGGTCGGGGCGTTGATTGCGGAATTCAGCGGATCGTAGTTGGCCCCCTCGCTCAGCGGATCCATTGTCGGGCCACTGTAGCGCGAGTCCAGGCGCCCGGTCACTTCATCGCTGCCACCCAGCAGTTCATGCGCGAACTGGCCGCCGGTCACCTTCAGATCAGCCTTGAGAATGTAGGCCGTCGGCAGACCGGTGTACATGTGCATCTGCTGGGCCACTTTCTGCCTGGTCGCGGCGTCGAGCTGATCGCCCGCGCGCAGTGCATCCAGGTACGGACCGGTCGCGAACTGCTCGACCTGCTTCAGGAAACCATCGAGATCCTTGGGCTGATTGGGCAGCTTCTTGTGGTACCAGGCGGTCGCCGCGTAGCTCGGCAGCCCCAGCGCGTAGGAAATGTTGATGCCGGGGTTGATCTGCGGGAAATCGACGCTGATCGACCAGTTGAGGATCGAAGACAGCAGAATGACGCCGTTCAGACCCACGTTGTCATCGCTTTCCAGCATATTGGCGAGCACCGCCGAGCGCGTCGTGCCGTAGCTCTCGCCGAACAGGAACTTGGGCGAGTTCCAGCGGCTGTTCTTCGTAAGGTACTGGGTGATGAACTTCGAAAACGCACGCGCGTCCTCGTCGATGCCATACACGTCCTTGGGCGTGCCCTCACCGCCCTGGTCCTTGCCGATCACGCGGCCGAAACCGGTGCCGGGGGCGTCGATGAACACCATGTCGGTGGCATCGAGCAGGCTGTAGTCGTTGTTGACCAGTTGGTAGGGCGCCGGCGGCGTCAGTGTGCCGCTGCCCACCTTCACCAGCTTCGGCCCGAAGGCAAGCATGTGCAGCCAGATCGTGGACGAGCCCGGGCCGCCATTGTAGAAAAAGGTTACCGGACGGTCACCGGGATTGTTCACGCCGTCCTTGGTGTAGGCCACGTAGGACATGGTGGTGATCGGCTTCTCGTCCTTGTTCTTGATGACGAGCGTACCGGCCGTCGCCGTGTAGTTGATCCGATGGCCCTCGACCGATACCGCGCCGTGGGTCACCGATTGCTGGGGCTGAACTCCGGAGGCGCCGCCGGAAGCGGCCGGGCCTTTGCCGGAGCTGGCAGCGAGCGCCGGGACGGCCACCGCCACCAGGGCGATAGCCGCCAGGCTGGTTACGAATTTCTTCACTTTCCTTATCTCCCGAAAATACCGGAACCGCTGTCGCGGTCCCGTGGAACAGGCCCGGCTGCGCCCTGGGCGCTGGACCGGGATAGGCTGGGAAACGCCCTTGGGCCGGCGGTTTCCCGGACGCCCCGCGTTCCGCTGGGAAGCGAAACCCCGGGCGCTTGTGTTTTACTGTACTAAAACACAACACAGCCCGTCAAGCCCCGACCCGACCCAAACAAAAAGGGGCCCCGCGGGGCCCCTTCAGCCGGCATGGAGGGCCGCCGGTCAGTGCTTGTAGTTGGACTCGATGAACTTTGCCGCCGCATCGTGCAGCCCCTTGTGGGCCTCAGGGTTCACGTAAACCATGTGCCCCGACTGGAAGAAGTGGTAGCTGATGTTTTTCTGCAGCTTTTCCGGAATCGGGAGCTGGTGCATCTCGTATTCGGCCGCGTAGAACGGCGTGCCGAGATCCATGTAGCCGCCGGCCAGCATGACCTTCAGGTTCGGATCGTGCTTCATCGCCGCGGCCAGATCGGGCATGACGTTCGGGGTACCGGAACCGCCGTAGCGCGAACCCGGCTGGCGATGCTTCATGTCCCAGCCGCCTTCCCGGGAGTAAATCTCGCGATAAGCCGAGGGCCGGTACACCATGCCCTTGCCGAAGTCGAGCGTATTGCGCACGTAGTCGTTGAACAATGCCACCGTCGGTGCGCTGATCGCGGAATTCAGCGGATCGTAGCTCCCGTTTTCACCCATCGGGTCCATGGCCGGTCCGCTGTAGCGCGCATCGAGGCGGCCGGTGATGTCGCCTTCGTCGCTCAGCAGTTCGTGAGCGAACTGACCGCCCGAGACCTTGAGATCGGCCTTCAGGATGTAGGCCACGGGCAGCCCCGTGTACTCGTGCATCTTTTCGGCGATCTGCTGCTTCTCCTGCGCGGAAATCTGATCACCCTCGTTCAGGGCAAGCAGATAGTCGTTCATCGCGAAGTGCTCGACCTTTTTCAGCAGCGGGCCCAATTCCTTCGGCTGATTCGGCAGCTTGTGGTGATACCAGGCCGTCGCCGTATAGCTCGGCAGCCCGGTCGCATAGGAAATGTTGACGCCGGGGTTGCCGCTCGGCCCGTCCACGCTGAGATCAAAGTTGAGAATCGAGGACAACAGCATGACGCCGTTCAAGCCCACATTCGCCTGCTCGAGGTCGTAGGACAGCACGGCCGAGCGGGTGGTGCCGTAGCTCTCTCCGAAAAGGTACTTCGGCGAGTTCCAGCGGCTGTTCCGCGTCAGGTACTGGGTAATGAAGCCGGTAAACGCCTTGGCGTCCTGGTCGATGCCCCACACCGATTTCGGCGTGCCGACGCCTCCCTGGTCCTTGCCGATGATGCGGCCGAAGCCAGTGCCCGGCATGTCCACGAACACCATGTCGGTCGCATCGAGCAGGCTGTAATCGTTATTTTCCAGCGTGTAGGGCGCCGGCGGCGTCAGCGTGCCGTTGCCGACCTTCGCGATTTTCGGCCCGAAGGCGAGCATGTGCAGCCACACCGTGGACGAGCCCGGCCCGCCGTTGTAGAAAAAGGTGATCGGACGGTCGCTCTCGTTGTGCTCCCCACTCTTTATATATGCAACGTAGGACATGCTCGTATACGGCTTGTCATCGCCGTTCTTGAGCACCAGCGTGCCGGCGACGGCCTTGTAACGAATACGATGCCCCTCGACGCTGACCGCGCCGTGGGTAACGGATTGCTGGGCCTGCGGCGGCTGCGCGCCGGCGGCCGGGCTCGCGCCATGATGTTCTCCGCCCGCGGCGAATGCGGGCAATGCGGCCAGCGCCAGAATGGCAGCCGCAGTCGTCATTGATAACTTGTTCACTCGAACTCTCCTTTTCCATCCGCCACGGCGCACCCTGCGCCATGGCAACAAAGCGCCGGCCATTGAGACACGGACGGCTGTGGGGCCGGGAGCGTGGCGGCTTCTACCACCCACGCTCCCAGGCGGGACTGGATACCCGCAGGAATCCGGCCGATCCGCATGCGAACCGTGCCGGCCGAGTTCCGTACCGTAATACAACGCGCGGAGGCGCACAAGAACCCTCCCCGTCCTGCTTGATGCACGGGCCCATCGCTATCCCGCGGCGCGGCGTTTCAAACTGGATTATGCTTGGCCTCCCTGGCCGGGACGATGGAACGCCATGAATTCGTTACCAGCGCAGCTCAAGGAGACCTTCGACGGCGGCTGCACCTGCGGCGCGGTGCGTTACCGCATGACCAGCAAGCCGATGTTCGTGCACTGCTGCCATTGCCGCTGGTGCCAGCGCGAAACCGGCGCCTCCTTTGCCCTTAACGCGATGATCGAGGCCGAGCGCGTGGTCCTGCTCGCGGGCGAGCCCGACATCGTGGATACGCCCTCGCTCAGCGGTCACGGGCAGAAAATCGCCCGCTGCCCCGCCTGTCGCATCGCGTTGTGGAGCCACTATGCCGGCGCGGGCGACGCCATCCGCTTCGTGCGCGTGGGCACCCTCGAGGAGCCGGACCGGATTCCGCCCGACATCCAGATCTTCACCGCCTCCAGGCAGCCCTGGGTCGTACTCTCGTCGGACATACCGGCGGTCGAGAAATTCTACGACCGTGAGCAATACTGGCCCAGGGAGAGCCTGGAGCGTCGGCGCAAGGTTCTGGGGAAGTAACCCCTACTTCGAACCCTCCGTGGAATGGATGAACGCCGCGACGTTGTCGTGCAGCTTCTTCAATGCCGGCAGGTGCACGTACACCATGTGACCGGACTCATAGAAATGATAGGAAATGTTGCCGGCCAGCGACTGCGGGATCGGCAGGTGCTGCATCGCATGCACCGCCGCATAGAACGGCGTGGCAAGGTCGAAGTAGCCTGATTCCAGCTGCACCTTCAGCTTCGGGTTGTACTTCATCGCCGCCGCCAGGTCGGGCATGACGTTGGGCGCCATCGGCAGCGGCGTACTCGCCCCGGGCGGCTGGTGCTGCCAGTCCCACTTGTCGCCCCACAGCGCGATTTCCGGCCGGTACTGCATGTAGCCGGGCTTGAAGTCGAGCGTGTGGCGGACGTAGCTGTTGAAAGCCGACACGTAGGCCGAGCTGATAGCGGCAGACTGCGGGTCGTACTGCGATTCCTGGCTCAACGGATCCATGGTCGGCCCGGCGAAGCGGGTATCGAGCCGGCCGGTCGTTTCGTCCGAATCCGCCAACAGGTTCTTTTCGAATTCGCCCCCGTTCGCGCGCAGGTCCGCCTTCATCCAGAAGGCGGCAGGCACGCCGGTGTACTGGTGGAGCTGCTTCGCGACCTGCTGCTTGTCCTGCATCGAGAGCGTGGTCCCGGCATTGAGCGCATCGGCGTAGCCGTGCAGCGCGAAATGCTCGACCTGCTTGAGAAACGGCCCGAGTTCCTTGGGCTGGTTCGGCACCTTGTGGTGGTACCAGGCAGTCGCGGCATAGGTCGGCAGAGCGAGTTCGTAGGACAGATCCATGCCGGGATTCTCCTGCGGATCGTCGGCATTGGAGATGTCGTAGTTCAGCGTCTGCGAGAGCAGGATCACGCCGTTGAGATCGACGTTGTCCTCCATCTCGAGATAACGCGCGAGCACCGCCGAGCGCATCGTGCCGTAGCTTTCGCCGAACAGGTACTTGGGCGAATTCCAGCGGTTGTAGGTGCTCAGGAAACGGGTAATGAACTGGGCGAAGGCATGACCGTCCGCGTCCACGCCCCAGTACTTGCCGGGCTTGCCGGCACCGCCTTCTTTCTTGCCGATGTTGCGGCTGAAACCGGTGCTCGGCGCGTCGATGAACACCAGATCGCTCGCATCGAGCAGGCTGTAGTCGTTGTTGACCATCCGGTACGGCGCGGGGGCGGTATGAGTGTGGTCGGCGGTGCTCACTCGCTGGGGCCCGAAAGCGCCCATGTGCAGCCACACCGATGAAGAGCCCGGACCGCCGTTGTACAGGAACGTCACCGGCCGCTCGCCGGGGTTATTCACGCCGCGCTTGAAATAGGCCACGTAAAACAGGCTCTCGGTGGGCTGGTTCTTCTTGTTCCTGAGGATGATCGTGCCGGCGACGGCATCGTAGTTGATGCGGTGGCCCTCCACCGTCACCGCGCCGCTGGTCTTCGAGGTCACCGGCTGGACCTGGCTGGACGCCGCGGGCGCGTCGTGCGCCTGTCCGGCGCCGCAAGCCGGCAGGGCCGGCAGCGACAGGGCCAGCGCCGCCACGATCATGACAATGCGTTTCATAGGCAAATCTCCTGGTTGATTGGCTTGGACAGCATCCGGTTCGGCGGCAGCCGTCCATTCGTATCGGCCCTTGGGTCGCGGGCGGCAGGAGAGCTCAAACGGGAGGGATCCCCGGCGCTGCCGCCGATGGTCGAGCTTCGTACCGTAATACAAAAGGGAAATGGCCACAAGCGCCCCAACCCGCGTTTTGCTATGCTCCACGGGCCTGTAACCGGTCGTCATCATGAAACGTATCCTGCCTGCCCTTCTTGCCCTTTGTCTGCTTGTCCCGGTCAGTGCGCAGGCAGCGGCCGCGCGACCGCCCGCCGGGCTCGATGCCTACGTCAGGACGGTCATGGCGCAATGGAAAGTGCCGGGCCTGGCCGTCGCCATCGTCAAGGACGGCAAGGTGGTGCTCGCCCGCGGCTACGGCGTGCGCGAACTCGGCAAACCCGCGAAAGTGGACGCCGACACCGGCAAACCCATCGAAGCGGTCAAGCCGGGGCAGCCAGTCGAAGCCGGGGAACCGTGCGCCGCGTATATCGGCCCTAACGGCGCCGGGCACTACGTGAAGATGGCGCATAACGGCATCGAGTATGTTGATATGCAGCTCATTGGCGAGGCGTATGCGCTCCTGCGACAACTGCTCGACTTGTCGCCTCCAGAACTCGCATCGATTTTTAGTCGGTGGAACGATGGCGATCTCGAATCCTATTTGATTGAAATCACCGCCGATATTATGCAACAGCGCGACCCGGACGACCCTGACGCCTACCTGATCGATCACATCCTGGATACCGCAAGCCACAAAGGCGCCGGCAAGTGGACGAGTCTGAGCGCGCTGGATATGGGCGCGCCCGCCAACGCCATAGCCGAAGCCGTGTTCGCCCGCTATCTCAGCGCCCTCAAAGACGAACGCGTCCAGGCCGCCAAGCAACTGGCGGGGCCGGACAGCCCCT
>Ga0102952_1000122_pt1 | contig 39502 bp, 52 predicted proteins | sample SalPon2A_C_D1_MG_FD_78506 | JGI IMG/M metagenome (GOLD analysis project Ga0102952, IMG submission 78506) | Soil microbial communities from South San Francisco under conditions of wetland restoration - Salt Pond MetaG R2A_C_D1_MG | ecosystem: Environmental > Terrestrial > Soil > Wetlands | place... | reverse complement strand
TAAGTGATTCAGCTATCTTGTTAACGACACTCTCGAGTATAGTATCCAGTCCGTTAGAACGGTTTATAAGATCGCTGATCTCATGAACTATCTTTAAATGCAGATGTGCTTTATCTATATTTGGGGTTGACGGGTAATTCATTTCCTTTATTGTCCCGAATTTTTATATCACTAATTATATCTAAATTATTCATGGTAATAAGTGTTTGAATTTTAAATTAATTCTCTTTCTCAACGGATCAATTTTAGTAATATCCAGCATTATCCTGTCACCTTCACTTAATTCCTGTTTTGGCCTTGATATCGGTAATTCCATTAATATTTCAGGAATATAAACACTTATGCGTCTTTCGTTCAGAGTGCTTACATACCCTTCCAGTTCCGACCGCTCTTTCTTTAGAAATTTAAATATCCAGTATTTCTTTCTGTCCTTTTGTGCATATCTTCGGTCAATCATGCCACTTCCCACACGGGCAATAATATCCTCGAGTTCGTCTTTATCGTAACAGAGTTTTCCGTGCTCCAGAAATGATATTATCTGTCTCTGCATTGCTATATCTAGATATCTTCTTATCGGAGAAGATATCTGCGTGTAATATTCGAGACCAAGCGATGAATGTCTCGAAGGCCTGGTTGTGAGTCTGGATGGTTTTAAATATTTAAGCACCTTCACAGGGAACAGAGGATCGGTCCTGTCCATGTTTCTGGCTTCATCTTCAATATCCTCGGTCTGACTTCTGTATATGCAAGGTATCTTGTTATCGGTCAAATATTTTGCAGCAAGATAATTAATAAGGATCATAAGCTCAGATATAACAATATGCGATACAGTATCCATATAGTTCTTTTTCATTTTAACGCCTCCGGAATCATTTATTTCAAATTTAAAATCCGGCAGCTGTAGTATATAAGCATTATTCTGTATTCTTTTATCACGTAAATAATATGCAAGATTTTTTAACTCGACCGCCCACCCTTGTTCATCGAATATTTTTTCGGAATTCTCATAGCTCAGATTTTCATCAACGTAAACCTTAGTTTTTTTGAATTTATAATCGAGCATATTGTATTCATTATCAAAGCTAACAAAAAGTGACAGGGTCGGTTTGTAATTCCCTGAAAACAGACTGAGCTTATTGTCTATCAGTTTCGGAGGGAGCATATTAATAGTTTTTTCAGGGAGGTAAACGGATTCACCCCGTAGCATGGAATCTATATCCAGAGATGTGCCTCTTTCTATATAATATCCTGCATTGGTTATATGTATGGCTACATTGTAATTGCCATCGTTTTTACTAAAGGAAATGGCATCATCTATATCTTCGGTTGTTTCGTCGTCAATTGAATATATTCCCGAAGTTTCAATAATTTCCAGGTTATCAATATCATTACATGATGAGAGTATATTCTCTACCTGTTCGGAAACATTATTGGAAAAATTTTCATATTCCTGTAATTTCAACGAAACCTGATCATCATCTTTGCCACAAATGCCGGCTTTCCTGAGGAATTCTATTGCCTCATCACTATTTTTCAGTCCTATTTCCGAAACGAACTGCTTTGTTTCCCTGGTAAGAGAAGACGAATTCTCATATACAATGTAATCCTTGACCAGGTCCAGGTAATACTGAACATCAAAATCTTCTTGTGAAGGTTGTTTGTCGTTAATAAGTAATAATGCCCATTGAACAGCTTTATCTTTTTCAACCCGCTTTATCCTGTCTCTTTCTTTTCTTAACAATGCATCATGAACATCCGACTCATTGTTCGGCAGGTATAACTCTTTATTTCTTTTAAAGAATGTACGGTCCTTATCGATAGCCCAGAAAAGCTGGAGTTTTTCTTTACTGTCCAATTCGGATCTGCCCCTGTAAAGATCCATCAGCTCTTCAAAACAATGTTCTTTCCCTGAATCCTTTACACATTCCCACAACGTCTTGATATCATAAGTTTCCGTATGACTCTGAAGCTCTTCCCTTAGTCGCCGAAACTGTCGTCTTATGTTGCTAATGTCATCTACATCCTTGAATATTATCCCGGTCCTTAGAACTATCCTTTCGTTTTTTATACTAGCCTGTTTACCTTCTTCAGTAAGAATATTCGCTTCGCTATTACTACAGGAGATTATAATTGCAAGTGTAGGTTCCCGTCTTTTCCTGTACAGAACCAATTCATTTATTGAGGGGATATCTTCCATATTACTATTCAGAATTAATTTAATTCAGTTTAATGTTAAAAGTTACTCAGGATTTGTATTCCAGAGCACTGTGTATGAAACCACTGAATAACGGGTGTGGTTCGAGAGGAGTAGATTTAAATTCCGGATGGAACTGACATCCAAGAAACCATGGATGATCTTCAAGTTCCATTATCTCTACAAGTTCCCCGTCAGGCGATAAGCCGGAAAGATTCATTCCTTTTTCCTCATAATTTTTCCTGTATTGATTGTTAACTTCGAACCTGTGCCTGTGTCTCTCGGAGATCTGACCTCTGTTGTATGTTCTTCTTGCAAGAGTTCCGTCCTTTATAATGCAGGGATAGGCACCAAGCCTCATGGTTCCACCAAGCTCATGTATATTTTTTTGCGATTCCATCAAATGAATAACATGAGTGCCTTTATCCTCTTCAATCTCACTTGTATTTGCATCCTTGATCCCACATACGTTCCTCGAGAATTCTATAACCGCCATCTGCATTCCAAGGCATATGCCAAAAAAAGGTATCTTTTTATTTCTTGCATATTCAACAGCAAGTATCTTGCCTTCGAATCCTCTTTTACCAAATCCTCCGGGAACCAGCACACCGTGAACATCATTTAAAAAGTGATCGGCACCCTTATCCTCGATCTCTTCGGAATCAACATATTTTATTTCGACTTTGCAGTTATTTGACAACCCTCCATGATCTAGTGCTTCATGAAGGCTTTTATAGGCATCTTTGTGTGATACATATTTACCGACAACCGCTATCTTAACTTTGTTCTTGGGTGATTTGAGTTTTTCTACTATACTTTCCCAGTGCCTTATATCAGGCTTTCTTGTCCACATGTTCAGATATTCCGCTATTATATCGTCCAGGTTTTCCTTATGGAAAATCAGCGGCACCTCGTATATATAATCAACATCCTTTGCTGTGATCACCGCTTTGTATTTCACATTACAAAAAAGTGCGATCTTTTCCTTTATATCCTGTGACAAAAACCTGTCGGTCCTGCAAAGAAGTACATCAGGCTGAATTCCTATTTGCAAAAGATCCTTAACGCTGTGTTGTGTGGGTTTCGTTTTTAACTCGGCTGCAGCTGCTACGTAAGGCACGTAGGTCAAATGCACAAAGAGTGTATCTTCTCTCCCGAGTTCCGATCTTAACTGTCTTACGGCTTCCAGAAAAGGCAGGCTCTCTATATCACCTACAGTGCCTCCTATCTCGACAAGAACAACATCGTTTGTATCACTAAGGTCCAGTACCCTTGATTTGATCTCATCAGTTATATGAGGAATGACCTGCACGGTCTTGCCAAGGAACTCACCTTCTCTTTCCTTCATTATTACGGAGTAATATATTTGTCCGGTTGTAAAATTGTTTCTGCTGGATAACTGTGTATGTGTGAACCTCTGATAATGACCCAGATCAAGATCTGTTTCGGCTCCGTCATCTGTGACGAACACTTCACCGTGTTCGTACGGATTCATTGTTCCCGGATCTACATTTATATACGGATCAAGCTTTTGTACCGATACCTTGAGTCCTCTGCTTTCAAGCAGTAAGCCTATTGATGCAGCGGCTATTCCTTTCCCCAGCGATGACATAACACCACCGGTTATAAAAATGAACTTTGTTTTTTTCATAAATTGCGGTACTCAAGATTTATATTTAAGACTATTAATATATTTTATCGTTCAAGAGGTTGCAATATTAAAGTGAATATTTCAATATCAGTCTTCTGTTTTTTATTATTAATCTGCTAACCGGGACAAAAGATCTCTAATTGCATTTGCCCTGTGGCTAATAATGTTCTTTTCTTCTATAGTTAGTTCTGCCATTGTTTTTTTTAATTCAGGCAAATAGAACAAAGGATCGTATCCAAAACCATTTCCACCTTTTTCTTCGTCAAGGATAACTCCCTCGCAGATTCCATTCGCCTCTATTATATCACCGTTCTTCAGAACAAGAATCAGGCAACATTCGAATCTTGCTGTTCTGTTTTTTACCCCTTTGAGAGTCTTCAGCAGTTTTTTATTGTTATCACTGTCGGTGGCATTATTGCCTGCATATCTGGCGGAATATACCCCCGGTTCCCCGTTAAGGGCATCAACAATAAGCCCCGAATCATCGGCTAGTGTACATATGCCCGTAATTTCGGATATTCTGTTTGCTTTTATAGTGGCATTTTCCTTAAAAGTTTTCCCGGTTTCCTCTATTTCAGGAATATCTTTGAAGTCTCCAAGGTATGATATTTTCTTAAAACATTTATGAAGCAAAGTGCCAAATTCCTTCAGCTTCCCTTTGTTCCTGGTTGCAATAACTAGTTCGTCGTATAACATCAAAAATTATCCGGTTTGAATATTGTTCTGTATAGAAGCTAATCCATTTAACCCCTTTTCAGCCGTTCTCCGTATCTCTACTATTCGTCCTGTACCCGTTATGGATATGTTCATATCAACATCTGCAACATAGTCTTCCTCATAATTGAAATCATAATACTTTGCGCAATCTATTATCCCCACACTCACTGCAGTAATTGAATCAAGCAGAGAGTCTTCACTTATCAAGTTATTATCCAGCCCCATTTTACAGCCTGTCTGAGCGCGATAAAAGCTCCAGTGATTGAGGCGGTTTTAGTTTCGCCGTCAGCCTGCATAACATCACAATCAATTATTACGGACTTTCACCAGGAGTGTCAGTGTCAACCACGGACATTAGTGATCTTCCTATAAGACGTTGAATTTCCTGGGATCTTTCTCTTGACCTACCTTTAACAGACTCCATGTTCATTCTTTTTGAAGTTGAACGCGGTATCATTGAATAGTCTGCAGTAAGCCAGCCTTTTCCAGTTTCCCTCAGAAAAGGTGGAACTGACTCATCAACAGTTGCAGTACATATTACTTTGGTGCCCTCCTTTTTCTAAAATCGAGGAACCTTCAGAATGTTTTATTTGATTTGAATTTATAACTACTGGTTTTAACTGATTTTTTTTCTACCGTCATTTCTCATTTGAAATAAGTATTAAAACTGGTGGAGGCGCTGGGAATCGAACCCAGGTCCGGGAAAAAGAATCACACAGTATCTACATGCTTATCCGGTCTATTGGATGTTCGCGTAGAAAACACCGGCAGGCAGGTTTTTTCTACGCTAGTCCGATAATGTCTTACCACATGCGTATCGGACATTGCATGTCGGCCAGCTCGCTATTAGTCGCCTCAGCTCATCACGCGAGCAAAAATGAACGAGACGTCACAGCATTATTTATGCTGCGAGTGCATTAATTGGTTCGGCACTTGTGTGTGCGCAGTCAGTTTTACGAGTTAACAAGCTCGGCATGCAACTTGAGCTATCTCATTTCCCGTCGAAACCAGATCGCCCCCATTTCAAAGATCGATAATTAATATTTCATGTTCTTTTTTAAAGCCTTTTCCATCTCTCTTTCAGCCTCGCGTTTCTTTATATCTTCTCTTTTGTCGTGTCTTTTCTTTCCTTTTGCGAGTGCTATTTCGAGCTTTGCTCTTCCATTCTTAAAATAAACCTTTACTGGTACAAGAGTATAACCTTTTATCTGTGTTTTGCCTATAAGTCTGCTGATCTCCTTTCTGTTTAAAAGCAGTTTTCTGTCTCTTTTTGTATCATGGTTGAAAATATTTGCTCCCTCATATGGTGCTATATAACTGTTGAGAAGGAAGATCTCCTCATCCTGAACAATGCCGAAACTTTCTTTAATACTTGCTTTTCCGTCTCTTAAAGACTTCACTTCCGAGCCTTTAAGTACAAGGCCCGCTTCATATTTCTCTTCGAATTCGTAATCCCTGTGTGCTGTAGGATGTTTACATACGATCTTCATATTTTTAATATAATAACTCCTTTTCCCAATTCAAGCGTAAATATCCGATATTACGTATAAATTCATGTCAGAACTTTTTTTTGCTATCGATCAATATTGTAACAGGTCCTGAATTTCGCACGGTAACGTTCATAAATTCACCAAAAAATCCCTTTTTTATGTTTATACCGCTTTGGCTTAGTTGCTCGGCAGCCTTCTCGTATAAATCACAGGCATGTTCAGATCTTGCAGCTTTAACAAAAGATGGTCTTGTACCTTTTCTGCAATCTCCCAAGAGAGTGAATTGTGAAATAAAAAGGATATCTCCGTTGATTTTTATTATACTTTGATTCATTCTGCCGTTTTTATCCTCAAAAATCCTGAGTTTAAGTATTTTATTGACAATGTAGTCAACATCTTCAGTATCGTCATCCGCCTCAACGCCCAGAAAAACCACCATACCTTCTGCCGTTTGTACCGACAGTCCCTTATCGTTGAAAACTTCTGCTCCGGTTGTTCTCTGTATAACAGCCCTCATTTCAATTAAGTTCCGTGTCCTTCTCTTACGAAATTGATAATTCGTTGTATTTTGCCTCTATCAACTTCTTTGGCTATAGAATTTAAACTACTACTCAATTGTTCGGTATCATCGAACCTGATCCTGAATTCGAGTTCGTTAGATTCAAAAGTCGGGTGATGCTTTAATGTTATACTGTTATCCATATCCATCTGCTTTATCAATTCGGAAAAGTCATTCTCTATCGAGCTTATCTTCGGATATCTTCTTTTTTTTAATATTCTCCTGAATTCATGCTTGCCTATATTTCCCGTTTTATCATTTGCAATTTCTTCCACCAGATCATCAATATTAATATTTTCCCTGCTTGCTATTTCTCTAATATTCCTTACAACTTCTCTGGTTTCATTAATATTGTAGCGGTACTGTTTAAATACGAGATCAAAAATGGCATGACGTTCATGTTCCTTTTCAATCTCCGAGAACAAAAACAGATGGTCAATACTGTATATATTCTCATAAAATGATCGTTTTATTACATCTTCGAGCTTTGAAAGTGCAATAAATTTCTCAAGATTTTTATATGAAGCGGGAATACCAAAAACAGGCAGGTATTCCTTTAAAATCATTTCATGTGAAATCCCGCCTTTTTCGGACAGCATTTTTATTAATAATGCCTTGTCCAGTTCGTTTATCCTGTGAAAATTGTCGTAGAATGCAATTAGTATACAATCAGGTATGGATAGCTCGCCTGAATTATATACGCAGGAAGGTACAAGGTCCCGATCCGGGAAATTAGAAATTATATATAACCTTTTCCATCCGCAAATAACCCTGTATCTGTCATTTTCCCTTATCAGTTTTACAGGATTTAATATGGCGAATCGCTCGATCGATTCATTTAAGCCTTGCGGGATGATATCCGAACCGTATTTGTAGTAAGTGTCTTGAAGATCAATTGAAGAAATACTGATATTTTCTGTTCGCATTAAAATACTGTCATTACTCCGAGGACTGCGCCGAGAGTTCCGAGAGGTGCGAGGTCCTCTACTGTATCCACACCCTTATCTACTTTCATCACGGTATTTTTCGTATCGTAGTAAAGATCGTCCTCATTCACAAGTTTTCCCAGTGTCCCCTGTCCGCTGTTGACTTTCTTTAGAATTGAGTTCAAATTTGTCGCTGCTTCTGTAGCTTCATTATAAAGCTTGTCGTCATTCAGCAGTTTGCCGATCGTCCCTTTTGATTCCGACAGATTTGACGAAACCTTGCTTAAATTCTTCATTGCAAGTTTCGTTTCGTTATAAAGGGAGTCGTCATTAACGAGTTTGCCGAACGTACCCTTTCCTTCTTTTATCGACTTGCTTATATCATTAACATTCGCAAAAGTGCCTTTAAGTTCATTATAAAGACTGTCATCCTTAAGTAATTTACCTAGGGTCCCTTTACCTTCTGAAAGATCGGCAAGTACGTTGTCCAGATTTGAAACTATATGGTTCAGCTGCTCTTTGTTTTCTCCCAGAGCACCCAGGGCACCCAGAGAAGAATCCAGGGATTCTGCAGCAGACTGAAGTTTGGCAAGTATCTCGTTAAGATCCGTGGGCGGTTTAGTGGAAAGTATATCCGAATCAGAGGCAGGTGATGCTCTTCCACTGCCAAAAGTAATATTTATATAACTTGTACCAAGCAGGCTCGTGAGTCTTATACTCGCTACGGAATCTTTTTTTACCGGTGCTTCTTTTTCAACATTCAGAACGACAGCTATTTTCCCGTCCCTGATCTTTATATTACCAACTTTTCCGACCGGGACACCTTCCATTTTAACAGGATTTCCCTCTCTCAGTTCAGCTACTGAATCAAAATAAGCAATATAATGATTCTCACTTTTCAAAAAAGGTATTTCACTTACGAAGTCAAGTATGAAAAGCAGTAGTACAAGCGCCAGGAAAACAAATATTCCGACTTTTAATTCGTTCCTCATGATATCATTCCTCCACATTTATCTGAAATTTGGGAGATATAAAATTTTTAACAGTAGGGTCCATACTGTTATATATATCTTTGGGTTTCCCCACCTGTATTATTTTACCACTGCTTAGTACCGCAATTCTATCGGCAATATAAAATGCAAGCTCTATATCGTGGGTCACTACGATCTGGGTTACCCTTACTTTTTCCTTCAGATTAATTATCAGGTCACCTATTGTTTTTGTCATTACGGGGTCAAGACCGCTTGTAGGTTCATCGAACAATATTATATCAGGGTTCATCACGATAGCCCTGGCCGTGGCTACTCTTCTTTTCATACCACCACTAAGTTCGGAGGGGAACTTCTTTTCAACTCCCTCTAGTCCGACAACGTTAAGAGCATTTGACACAATTCTGCCGATCTCTATTTTGTCGCTCATGATCCTGTGTTCCCTCAGATAGAGCGCTACATTGTCCTCTACATTGAGCGAATTGAACAACGCCGAGGACTGAAATACAATTGCTATTCGGTGTTTTGAATGAACGTTATCAGGGTCTATCGGTTCACCGTTCATAATTATTCTGCCTGAATCAGGTCTTTCAAGTCCTACTATATGTCTTAGCAATACAGTTTTCCCTGAACCACTCTTGCCAAGTATAACAAGAGTTTCGCCGGTCCGTATTTCAAGATCAATTCCCTTTAAAACGTGATTATCTTCAAAGCTCTTGTTTAAATTTTCGATTTTTACAGAGACGGGTGAACTCTTTAAATAATTTTCGAGTGCATTTGATGTAGTTGTCATAACCTATATTCCATCCTGTGATAATTGCTGTATTTAATCCAGATTTACGAGTAAAAGAAATCTTGTTACGTAGTAATCGAAAATTAGTATCAATACAAATGATATAACTACGGCCTTAGTTACAGAAGAACCTATCTCTCTTGGACCACCTTTTGTCTTCAATCCTATATAACAGCAAACTATAGAGATCAATATCCCGAACACAAATGACTTTATCATTCCGTTCAAAACAGCTTCGAACGTTACATAATCGGATAGATTCCTGAAAAATACATCGTATGAAAGATTAATATCCGGATTCACCTTTGCTACTATAGAACCTCCGATCCACCCGACGATGTCCATATATATGACCAGCAGAGGGAGCGATATGATGGTTGCCAGGAACCTGGGCATTACAAGGAATCTGACCGGGTTTATATTCATTGTTTTAAGAGCATCGATCTCGTCATAAACACTCATCGAACCGATCTCCGCTGTCATAGCTGAGCCCACCCTTCCCGCAACAAGGATCGATGCCATAACCGGTCCGAGTTCCTTTATCATCGAAATACCGACAAGACCACCAAGGTTCTCTTCGATACCGAACTGGGCAAGCAATGGTCCGGATTGGAGTGAAAGAACGGCTCCGGTGGATGCTGCTATCAACAGGGCAACGGGTAGTGTATGATTGCCGATCTCGACTATCTGAAGATATATTTTGTCAAGATTCCAGTATGCTGCCCTGCACCAGTATAAAGTTTTTAAAAGAAGGTTTATTAAGCCTCCTACGGAATCAAAGAAATTTCTGATCTTTCTCACTCTTTACGACTCCCCTCCTCCCGGTTTTTATCTTTGTTGAACCTGAAAGGATAGTAGAACAATCGAATTGTATCACCGTAATCGCTACTGGAGTAACCTATTAGACCACCTAGTAATTTGAAAGAATTACCTACATCCATATTCCTATATGTTACCAGAGGTATTACTGGTTTTATGCTGAACTTTGAACCTCTTTCAGAATTCCTTAAAGTAATAATATCCCAAAGTAAAGATGCTTTTGAAGAGTCATCGTCATATTTTCTCCATTCGAATATTCTCCAGAATGGTGAGTAATTTCTGTAAAGCCTGTCACTGGATCTTATAAAAGGTTCGAAAAGCGTGAATACGTGCAGATAGGAACTGTTTCTGTTTTTTGTATATGTAAACAATGGCCACAGATCGATGCGCTTTCCTTTTTTCCCTCCGTCGATTGTGGGTTTGTAAGTTTCTTCCTTAAAAATGAAGAAAAGGAATATTTTTTTACTTCTAATATGATCTTCAAGGTGCAATTTACTGTATTTATATAATGGCCAAAGTATAAAGCCGTCGGTATCTTCTTCGGCAGACTCACTCCTTGAATAGAAAGGGAAAACTCTTGTTTGATACTTTTTGCCTCTTGTGATGTTAATAAACGGCCAGGGTACATCCCAGCGCTCAAAATTATTATTAATACTTTCTGTTTTGTTATACAACGGCCAGAAATACGATCTGTGTTTTATCCCGAACATCTCGGATTCGGAATAAAAAGGGAAAAAGTTTCTTGAATAGATATGCTGCCCGTAAAAATCCTTCTCATTACTGACATAAAAGGGCCACATAATAAATGTCTGTTCAAGATTGTTTTTCTTTTTTGTCCTCTTTCCGTAAATAGGCCATAATCTGAATCCTTCCTGATCACCCGAATAAATACTTATGAAGGGCCAGACTATACTAGTGGTTTTATCACCTTCTGAAGTAGTTTTCATATAAAGAGGAAAGAGTATGAATTGTATAGTATCCTTGGAGAACTTGTTATTAAGATCACCATAAAGAGGGAATAATCCGAAGTAGCCGTTGTCTTTTTCAGGGGAACTCTTATAAAAAATGAATGGGAATAATGTAAACTCCCTTTCTGTTCCTCCTTTTAGCTTATTAGACTCGTATTTCACCAGATGCAAAAGGAACTGGTAGGATTTTATATCACTATCCGCCCAATATCCGAACAACGGATACAGGATGTCCATTTCCCTGTGATCACGCTTTTCATTTTCCAGCCAGTAAAAGAACGGTCTTATTCCAAATTCATTTCTTTCATCGTTTTTTCTGATCGTAATAAAAGGCCCCAGAAGGTTTTCTTCAGTCTTATAAGCTTCATCCTGATCATGGTAAAAAATAGGAGGAATATTGAGATCCCCGGCCGAGCAAACAACCGGAATGCCAATCAGTAATAGGAAACATACAAAGCATATAGTTTTATGGATCATATCAGACTTTAATTATTGCTATATAAATACCTTGCGCACTCTTTTTCCTACAATAGTCATTATTTCATAGGGGATAGTATTCCCCCACTCCGCAACATCCTCTATAGAAATATTCTCATCACCGAAAAGTGTCACTTCATCTCCGATGTTTATATCATTTAATTCCGTTATATCTATCATAGAGAAATCCATGCAAACTGTACCTACAACCGGAGCCATATGCCCTTTTACGGATACGTATGCCTTGTTGGTAAGATTTCTCATATAGCCGTCTGCGTAACCGACCGGGATCACAGCTATGCGCGATTCCTTTTTGGTTTTAAACCTGCATCCGTAACTAACAGAAGTTCCGGCAGGGAGTTCTCTGATCTGTATTATCCTGCTCTTCATCTTCATAGCAGCTTGAACTGTTACTCCCTTGACCGAACAAGCCCCGTAAATCATTATTCCCGGTCTTACAAGATTTCCGTAACTATGGGGGAATCTCTGAATCGCTGCACTGTTTGCCATGTGAATGTAATCGGGATGACGACCGCTAGTTTCAAATTTATTCAAAATACCCTGGAATTCCTTTAACTGGTAATCAGTATACGTACTGTCATTCTGGTCTGCACAGGCAAAATGTGTAAATACACCCTCTAGTTCCAATTTGTTCAGTCGAGTAATTTTTTTCAGTACCTTGTCAACGTCACTCCTGCTGAATCCAAGCCTGCTCATTCCGGTATCGAATTTGATATGATATTTGCAAGGCTTACCTATTTTTTTTGCTGTTTTATTCAGTTCATCAAGTGTAGAAAATAGATAAACAGAGGGGATAAGATCATTTCTTAATACAGATTCTTCTTCACCCGGCTGGATCCCTCCAAGAAGGACTATCGGTTTATCAATCTCGTTTTCCCTTAATTCAATTGCTTCCTCAATTGATGCAACACCGAACATTTCGACACCTGATTCGGACAATACTTTTGATACTTCAACCGCACCATGTCCATATGCATCTGCCTTTACGATGGCCATTACGGATACACTTTTGCCCACAATGTTACGTGTGGTATTTATATTATATCTTATAGCATTAAGATCGATCTCAACCCAAGTAGGTCTCATAGGTGCATTCAATTTAACTTCACAAAATTATTATGGTCAAATTAATAATCTAAGGTAAAAAATCATATCGACAACTGTTTTATTACAATTAACTTATAAACTGTTAAACTGGAGACACTGTGATAAACTACACAAACAAATCAGCATTTATAAACCTTCCGGGTAACTGTTAATGAATTTAAACAAAAGAGAAGTACAATCCGTCCTTACAATCAGTTCAATTGTTTCATTAAGACTTCTTGGTATCTTTCTTATTTTACCTGTATTTAGTATATATACACGGGATTATCCGGGTGCAACTCTAACATTATCGGGTCTTGCATTCGGTATTTATGCGTTGTTTCAAAGTTTACTACAAATACCGTTTGGATGGGCCAGTGACAGGATAGGAAGAAAGAAAGTTCTTATAACAGGGTTACTTCTGTTTTCTGCGGGAAGTATCGTATGCGCTTTGGCAAAGAATATAGACCAGCTTATTTTTGCAAGGGCATTACAGGGATTCGGTGCAGTTGGTTCTGTTGCTATTGCCGCACTCGGAGATCTTACCAGGCCAGCGGTAAGAACCCAGTCATTCACTATAACAGGAATAGTAATAGGTTCATCATTTATTTTCTCGCTTGTTGCCGGACCTTTACTGGCATCAGTCTACGGGTTTAAAAGTCTTTTTTATATTCTTGCCATTCTTGGTATTATAGCGCTTTTACTTACAATATTCTTTTTTCCTCATATTGAATCTGAGAAACATGAGGATACAGGGATAGAGTTTTTGCCCTTCTTCAGGGACAAAGAGATCGAGAAACTTTTTTTAGCTGCTTTCACTGTTTCATTTCTTCTAAATTTATTCCTTTTTATCTATCCATTAAGCCTGCATCTGGCAAATGTGAACATCGGCAATATATGGGAGATATATCTGATAATAATCCTTCCCAGTGCTTTTTTCGTGTATCCCTATATCAGATATTCGGAGAAGAAAGGAACCCTTGGGCTAAGCACAAAACTGGGATTTGTTTTCCTGTTATCAGCTTTTATATTCTATATTTTCGGACAGAATATCAAGACGGTTCTATATATATGCGGAATGGTATATTTTCTCGGACATACTATCTATCAGTCGGTCCTTCCTTCATTCCTGACCCTGCGAATACCTGCTAAAAACAGAGGTATATCATCCGGTTTTTATAACCTTTTCAGCTTCTTCGGTGCATCAATGGGTGGTATCTTCGCCGGAATGATGTATGAATACAACAAGCATCTTCCTCTGTACGTTTGCATATTTCTGATAATTATATGGGTATTGATCGGTCTGCCCAGACCGCCTGATGAAGAATTAATGAATTAATTCTGCAGGGTTCATTCCATAATTGGTATCATATACACATTATTATAAAAAACGGACTCCGGAATGTATCAGTCTTTTATAAAGATTATTCTGTACGGGGCTATAACATGAGTATATTTCGTATTGAAAGATCACAGAAACTCAATATAACATTAGATACAGCATGGAAATTCTTCTCAAACCCGCATAATTTGAAATTAATTACACCACCGGAACTGGGACTCGAAATAACTTCTCGAACAAAGGAACACATATATGAGGGAATGATAATCACATATGATCTTAAACTCGCTATTTTCTTTAAAACTTCATGGCTAACCGAGATAACTCACGTAAGAGAACCATATTTTTTTACAGATGAACAGAAAATAGGACCCTATAATCTTTGGCATCATCAGCACTTATTCGAAGAATGTGATGATGGTGTAATAGTCAAGGATATTGTTCATTATTCTCTACCTTTTGGACCTGTCGGTTCCATAGCGAATAGAATATTTGTAAGAAAATATCTGATAGATATATTCGACTTCAGAAAAGATTTTCTGGACGGGCATTTCCCAAGTAAACTATAAACACGAAAAAATGAATAACATTAACAACGAACTGCAGGAATTGATGGAAAGCTCTGAAAATGATCTCAAGCTAAAGCTTGTTGAATATACCGAAAGACCGGAAATCCAGGCGCAGATCTCGGAGGCTTTCTATATATGGAAAGATGATCCTCATATGATAATAGAATTCACATCCAATGAGGATATAGACGATCATACTTTCACTAAATTCCTTGACTGGTTTATGTTCGATTTTAAAACTTTCGATCAGCAAAAAAGGGTTATCGAACTTTTCTATGAAGAAGAAAAATCTGCGCTTAACCACACTGAATCGGAGCTTCTAGAAACATGGATAAAGAGTTATCAGAGTTTTTTTGAATTGACAGGGAAAAAAGAACAGAACTGTGAATTAAAAGAAATCTTTACCGGAAAACAAATTACCGTTAAGGATAAGAACACCTCTTCAAAAGCAAATGTATCGGAAATTATTTTTGCAAGACCACTAAAAACGGGAGGAATATATTATTTTTCCGGTGCCATTTCAATCTATCCCAATATATTTAAACAGACCATCCTAGAAATATTTGAAAAGGAATATTTGGAATACCGTAAGATAAATGGTTCTGATTCTACAAAAGAACAGTTTTTAAGAGACTGGAGTTATCTTGTATCTAATCAAATCGACGATGTAGTAAAACATCCCCAGTTCCTTAACAGGGATGGAGAAGAGTTCATAATATCATCCGCTAAATACAGGTTAAACAACTTAAATCAGGTCGAAGAGAAGTTACTAGGGATGGAATATTTAAAAGAGATCACCGAATTATCATCAAATTTCAAGGCATATATCCTCGACCGGAGTCAGGTTAATAAATATTATGCAAATATTGAGATCGAAAACGATGTACTTACATTGAAATGTAATTCAAGAAAAAAACTTGAACTTGCAAAATCGGACCTGGAAGACCAACTTGATGATCTGATAAGTCATACGCAAGACGAGTTCCACGAGCTTCCCCGATCTAATAATGATAGAAAAGAAAAAAGAAATAAAGATCAGGAACTTCCAAGTGACGCACTCTCCGAGGATGAATTGGAAAGAGAGCTTGATAACTACTACGAAACATGGATAGATACACCACTTGAAGCTTTAGGGAATTTAACACCACTGCAGGCCATGAAGACAATCAAAGGGAAAGAAAGGCTTGAGAATATATTAAAAGAGCTGGAAAAAATATATGATCACGCAAAAAAAGTAGGAGAACCATACTACGATGTCAGGAAGTTAAGAGACAAACTCAAAAGAAAAATAAGTTAATATCTGTTAGCTCCATAGTAACTCTTGCTGCTGCTGAATAAATAATAAATTATTATTAATACCATCAATGCCATAGATAACTGTAATATTGCAAAAGACACAAGCTTGAAATATGCAAACAGTGGACTTACATACCTGATCAACCACCCACCCAATATATCACCAAGAGCCGAGATATATGAAGAAATAATAAGTATCAGCTTGAAAATAGTATTTAACCCTGTGAACAGCACAAGATGAGTAAGAGTAACAAGGATTATAGCCATTGAGAAAAAATGAAAATGCGACTCCTGCAGCATTCCCAGGTAACTCTTCGCCGGTCTGAATGTTTCTTCAGAACCTCTATAATATGTAACGATCGAATCATAACTGAATCCGATCTGGAGATATAGAAGAAGATTTGTTATCCAGAGGAATATAAAGAAAATAACCGTCAATAATACTATGAGTTTTAGCAATTCGTTCCTTTTCAGGTCACTTGACACAAAAAATCTCAATTCTCTTCACCTTCCCGGATATCATTGTCATGCCTGACACCAAACTTAAATACAGCCAGGACTTTTCTTACTTCAGTTGTAAGTGAATTCGATGTTATAGTGGCACCTGTTATGTTCGGGATATCTTTGCCGATACTTAATGAATTGTTCAGCTTCTTTCCATTAAAAAGATCGATCCATCTATCTGTTGGCATATAATCCATAGGTTCATAAAATGCCATGATCTCTATATTTTTTATTGATCCGTCCGGATTAATAATGAACATGAGCGTTTCTGTTGTTGTCCTTAGTTTATGCGTATCTATAAGAGCATAGGATACTGTTTTATTATTTTTTATACCCCTGTAAAAAACATAAAGTCTTGATTCCACAGGAACTTTTGCATACAACTTTATCTCTTCAACCTGCTTGTCGGTAAGGAATACCTGTTCCTCTTTTATCTCCTGGGCATCTGAAAATGCAATTTTTAACGCCTGATCCTTGTTAAGCAATACCTTAGCTTCAGAATCGGTAACGAGTGAAACAAAAATGAAAAGTAATATTATGGTATAAATTAATCTATACATATTTCACTGATAAATTTAATAATCAGGATAACCCGGTTTTTTGTTGCTTCACAGGTCATCCTGACATTATGTAATAGGCGTTTATTGTTATATTAGAACACATACCCCATTCCGAAATTAAGCTGGTTGTTCGCAGTATCAGCATCATTATCAAGCCACTGATAGTCTATCTTTACGACAACATTCGGTATTGGTTTATAGTTAATGCCTATTGTTAATTCTTTTCTTTCATTAGCAGGGTCACTCGAAAAACCTTCAGGTACGGATTTTTGTGAATTGTAGAATTCATATCTTACAAACGTAGCAAGGTATTTAAGATAAGTACTCGGAAGGTCGAATTCATTCAACAAATTATAAGCTGCGGTTATATACCAACCGAACTGCTCTTTGCCAACCGACTGATCACCTTTGAAACCATTATTGGCATTTATTAGCTCGGCATCATCTAGAAATGTCCACACCAGAAGTGTTCTCAGATCAAGCCCCCTGAACTGATATTGTGCATCTGCTTCATACATCTGGAAAAAACCGTCAATTTTGGTACCGTTGAGAGTTGATGACTCGTTTTGTACACGATCGTTCTGACCGCTGTTTCCAATATATGTAGAACCCCCGAATTTGAGTCCCGGGAAAGGATCATATTCAATTCTGGTAGCAAATGCTATGTCATTAAAAATTGCTTCACTACCGTTTTGTCTTATACCCCTGTTATCGGAAGCCTTGAAACCAGTTGAATTCACACTGTTCATAACATAGGTTTTGTATGACAATTCACCAAGGCTGCCAAGTCCGAACGTACCAAATGCACCGGCACCGGATTCTCTCCATGTCGTTGGTATGATCTTACTTTCAACAGATGGTCTGAGTACACCGTAAAAAGTAGTAGGTTCATGTATTTCATTGGTAATTCCGAATGGCACAAGCAATAATCCGGCTCTCAGATTAAATTCTTTTCTTATGAGGAAATCTATCAATGCGAATTCGACCTCAACTTCTTCTCCCCCATGCTCAAACTCTATCTCTGAATTGAACAATATGTTTTCGTTGAATTTATATCCTGTATACAATACAGCCCTTAATGTATCCAGTTGATTATCTCCGTTATTTTTTATCTGACCAACTGCTATTTCGCCATATCCGCCAATAGAAAGTCCTTTACCCTTTCCGTAGATCTTTGATGCACCCGGAGCACCACCGAATATACCGACAATATTGCTATCACCGGAGCTCTTTGAACCTGAAACAGCCCCTCCTGTTTTTATATCATTAACTTCATCTGCAATTATGGAAAGTTTACGCTCAAGAGCATCTATTCTTTCATTACTGTTATTCTGTTCGACCCGGGAATTCTCATTCTTCAATTCCATGATCTCCTGTGAAAGAGCATCTATTTTTTTTTCCAGTTGATCAATCCTTTTCTCCTGCATTGTTTGCGCATTTACAGACGAATAGGAAAACAGGGTAATCAATAATACAATTCCCAGAAACTTGGGAAATAGGTTAAAATTCGTTATTATTAATGATTCCCTGTTAAAAACATATTGATTCATATCAGCCTCCTATAGGTGTAAATTTATAAAACGAGAACTATTTATACCATTATGGAGCTACGATGTCAACAATATTTAACAGGTTTGGTTTATTGACAATTTTCATACTCTGTATAACAATGATAAGGGAATTTTTATATGCAATTCTACAAACAATATAAATCCAGCAGCAAACCGGTAATATCCTTTGAGATCTTTCCACCTAAAACAGATCAAGGATACGATAATCTCATAGACACACTTAATGAATTAAAAGAGTTATCACCTGACTATATAACTGTTACTTATGGGGCTATGGGAACAACAAGAGACAAAACTATAGAAATCGCGTCATATGTTCAGAAAGAATTTAAGATTAATACTGCATGTCATCTTACATGCGTAAGTGCGACCAAAGATGAAATTACCGAAATTCTAAAAGAAATGAAACAAAACAATATCCGCAATATTGTTGCGCTAAGGGGTGACCCACCGGCAGGTGAAAAGGAATTTAAACCACCTGAAAACGGTTTTTCACATGCTAATGAACTGGTAGGTCATATAAGAAAATTTGAAAATAAATACTTCCCCGAGGACGAAAAGTTCGGAATCGCAGTAGCAGGGTATCCGGAAAAACACCTGGAAGCTCCAAGTTTCGATATTGACATTATGAACCTTAAAAGAAAGGTCAATGCGGGTGGTGACATAATAATCACTCAACTGTTTTTTGAAAACAGTTCCTATTTTAATTTTTTAAAACTCGTTAAAAGCGCAGGTATTGACAAGCCTGTCATACCAGGACTTATGCCCATCCTATCTGCAAAACAAATACAAAAAATTACAACAATGTGCGGTAGTGAGATACCTAATGATCTTTCCAGAAAACTTGATGATGCAGCTGATGATAATACTCTTGCAAAAAAAATAGGAATAGAGCAATGTACAAAGCAGGCAAGAGAACTTCTTGAATACGGTGTTCCTGGAATTCATTTTTATGTTTTGAACAGAGCGTCTCATATCAAGGAGATCATGGACTCGCTAGATATCTGAACCTATTTTCAAAATAAAATAAAAATGCCGGAAACCAAAAATATTTTCAATAAAATATCCGGTCACTACGACCTGCTGAATACTTTATTTAGCTTCGGCATCGACAGTTACTGGCGTTCAGGATTATCAGAAGAGGTTAAGAACAGCGATTTAATACTCGATATAGCTACAGGAACCGCAAAAGTTCCGTTAGCCATCATAAAAAGAAATCCCCGCTCGAGTATAATCGGACTTGACCCAAGTATAAACATGCTCTCGGTTGGTTCATCAAAGATAAAAAATATTGATAATATTTTAATTATCCAGGGGATAAACGAACAGTTACCTTTTATTAATGATACATTTGATGCCATCACCATTGCTTTCGGTATCAGGAATACAAGTAATCTCAAGAAATCACTGGAAGAGATTGAAAGAGTTTTGAAACCGGATGGTAAATTATCTATACTGGAGTTTACTACCCCGGAATCCGTTATTTTCAAGCCTCTTTTTCTCTTTTATTTCAATTATGTAATGCCTGCTTTTGGCTCTGTTTTCGGAAGTAAAAAGGAATATAAGTATTTATCAGAATCTGCAGCGGAGTTCCCCCAGCGTGACGAATTTCTGATCTTACTCAGGGAAGCCGGTTTTATTTCAACTACTTTCAGAAATCTAACTTTGGGTATCGCAGCAATTTACAACGGTATCAAATGTAGTTAACAGCTATTCATTTTTAACCTGGGAATAATAATCTTCATCCATGTATGGAAAAGGGTCATCTCCTGTAATCAATCTTGCCCCTCTTCTCATAGTTATATAGTTCCATGCCCACTGAAACAAAACCATCATTTTGTTATCGAACTCTATTAAATATCTTATGTGTACCAGAACCCAGATAAGCCATGCGAGGAAACCACTGAACCTGAATTTTCCAAAGTACGCTACAGCCTTGTTTCTTCCTATTACTGCCAGACTACCTTTTTCCGTGTAATGAAAACTGTTCGTTTCTTTCCCCTGAAGTCTTTTGTTTATTAGATCAGCAACATACTTTCCCTGCTGCATTGCAACAGGTGCCAGTCCGGGTAGTGGCTCGTCTCCATTACGTGCAAAATATGCCAGATCACCTATAACAAATATATCCTGCCTGTCATCTAAGGTCATGTCCGGATTGACATAAACCCTTCCGGCTTTATCGGTCTTTACATTTAACCTTTTTTCAAGCACTTTCCCTATCATTGATGCCTTTACCCCTGCAGCCCAGAGAATTGTACGGACCTGTATTTTTGAAACCATATTATCTCTTTTAAAAGTAACCTCGTTATCTTTCATGTCAGTAACAAAGGTATCGGTTAAAATCGTTACTCCAAGTTCTCTTAAAGACTTCTCAGCTTTTCTGGATAGTGATTCAGGATAAGCAGGAAGTATACGGTCCATCCCTTCAACAAGAAGGATCTCTGTATGCTCTGTATGTATATTCCTGAAATCCTCAACAAGTGTGTGATTTGCAAGCTCACCCAGAGCACCTGCAAGTTCAACTCCAGTTGGTCCACCTCCTACAATCACAAATCTCAACCATTCTTTTCTTGACGTCTCGTTTTTTTCCCTCTCTGCGCTTTCATAAGCATGGAATATTCTGTGCCTTATTCCAAGTGAATCTTCCATTGTTTTTATACCTGGTGCTATAGCAAGCCATTGTGTATTGCCGAAATAGTTATACCTCGCACCGGTAGCTATAATTACCTTGTCATAAGATATATTCTCCCCGCCTTCGAGTACGACCTGTTTTTTATTTGGGAGGATATCAATAACTTTTGCCCTTATTACGGATATATTCTTGTATTTTCTGAGAATTGATCGTAAAGGTGATGCTATATCACCGGGAGATAAACCACCTGTTGCAACCTGATAAAGTAATGGCTGAAATAAATGGAAGTTTCTTTTGTCGATTAGTGTTATCCTGACGTTTTTGTTTTTGCCCAGTTTTTTTGCTGCATACAATCCCCCGAATCCACCACCGACTATAACCACATGTAGTACATATTTATTAGATTTTTGTTTCATTTTATATATCCTTCAATTTTTCAGGGTTGTAATCTTTCAATAACCCATTTCCTCTGCTCATCATATCTATATCTGAGTCTGTCATGCATCCTGTTGGGTCTTCCCTGCCAGAACTCCATCTCGAATGGTATAATCTTATATCCGTTCCAGTATTCAGGTCTTGGAATATTCTTTCCATCGTATATTTGAGTGTATGATAAGTATATATCATCAAGTTTCTTTCTGTTTCTAATTATTTTACTTTGCGATGATGCCCACGCACCGATCTGGCTACCCCTTGGTCTCGTAGCAAAATATTCGTCTGCTACAGAATCGGGAAGCTTTTGCACACTTCCGCTTATTCTTACCTGTCTTTCAAGTACTTCCCACCAGAAACAAAGGGACGCAACGGGATTATCATTTATATCCTTACCTTTTCTGCTATTTGAATTGGTATAAAAAACGAAGCCATCATTATCCACTCCTTTGAGCAAAACTATCCTTGATGATGGAATACCTTCTTTCGAAACAGTTGCAAGATTCACAGCATCAGGATATTTTATTCCTGTATCCGGCAGTCGCCTGTACCATAAATTGAATTGTCTGAACGGATCAGGATCGAGGTCTTCTTTTCTCAACTCCATCAGGTTGTATTGATCGGTATTTTGATTATTCATTTATATTTCAACTAAGTAAATCTCTTAAAGCCTGATTAAGGCTTTCGTGTTTAAATCTATAGCCGCTCTCTTCCAGTTTCTGAGGTTTAACCCTTGCACTTGATAACAAGAGTTCTCCGGACATTTCTCCACAAATAATATTTAAAGCAAATTCGGGAACCTTTAAAAAAGTAGGACGACCGACTGCATTCCCGAGAATAGATGTAAAATCCTTGTTTTTTAATGGTTCAGGTGATACAAGATTTAACGGCCCGTTTATATTGTCGTTCTCTATTGCAAAATTTATTGCTGATATTTCGTCGTCTATTGATATCCAGCTCCAGTATTGCTCACCTGATCCAATATTGCCACCGATCCCGAGTTTGAATGGTATAAGCATCGTTTTTAGCGCACCACGATTACTGTCAAGGACCATCCCTGTTCTGATATTTACTACCCTTATACCCATATCCGCCGCTTCTTTAGTGGCATTTTCCCATTCGTAGCACACATCAGGCAGGAATCCTTCTCCCCTGATGCTATCCTCCGTTAATACCAGGTCCCCCCTGTCACCGTAAAAACCAACAGCTGATGCACATAGGAAAGTGATCGGTTTATGTTCGAGCATTTCAAAGATTCTGCATAGAAGTTTAGTCGATTCAACTCTGCTGTCACGAATTTTCTGTTTCTTTCTATCGGACCATCTTCCCAGAAGATTCTCACCTGCAAGGTGTATAACTACATCAAAACCTTCAAACCTTTTTATGTTGTAATCACTGTCATTAAGGCTCAAATATATGCATCTTTGATTCTCCAGTGATTTAAATCTTACAATTTTGAAGACTTCATGGCCCCTATTTTGCAGTAAATTTAAGAGATTGCTGCCTATATGTCCCGTAGATCCTGAAATTAAAATTTTCATGTAAATTTTATTATACTATATAATTAGGTATGTGATTTTCCAAAAACCTCGAGAATATTGTTCTGATAGTAGCTTACTTCATCAAAATCTATAAAATAGTGAGGTGCACTTAATACCGGCAAATCTATAAATTCTCTGTATTCATTGATCTTATCTAGACAGTATTCCCTATCGCCCACAACTGCAAAAGTATCGACCATCTCATCACTTACGTTCTTTATCATACCTTCCAGATCCTTTTTGAAATATGATTCCCTGATCCTTTTCGTTTGTGGTAGAAAGCCGTGCAGTCTGAATGGTCTTTGATATGTTTTAACAAGTGCATAAAAAGCAATAGTGGCTTTCGCAGCTCTTTTCGCTGATTTTATATCATCAGATACAGCACATGTTATTATAGACGTAATATTAAAATATTCTTTACTCCTGCCGGATTTCTCAAGTCCCGAAATAACAGAGGGTATCACTATTTTGTTCAAATATTCAGGAGTACACACCACATGACCAATATAACCATCAGCATATTCCCCCGCAGTTAAACACATGCCAGGACCTATCCCGGCAAGATATATCGGTATTTTATCCCTTACCGGCTTAAAAGGTCTTCTATAGCCTCTCATATCTATATCGTAATATTCGCCGCTGTATTTAATATCAGGCGTTTTGTGTGAAGCGGTTGTAATTGATCGTATAAGTTCTAAGGATTCTTTGATATGTTGAACGGGTTTTCCGTGCACAACTCCGTGGAATTTCTCATTGGTTCGTTTCGCCCCGGAACCAATTCCGATTATAAGCCTTCCACGTGATAGTTCATCAAGATCTAGTGCAGTCAGGGAAGTTATAAGTGGGCTGCGTACAAAAGCGAGGCTTACAGATGTTCCAAGTATTATCTTGCTGGTTACCTGTGAAACGGCCGCAAGCTGTTGAAAAGATGATCTGAATAATTCTGTAGCCCATATAGAATGGAAATCACTTTGTTCCGCCCTGATCGCAAGTTCTTTTAAATCTTGAAGTGAACCCGCATCAAGGATCAGACCGGTTTTATTCATATTTTTTAATAAAATAAAAGTTCAGGGAGTGTAGATTATTTCTTTGTAAAAGTAGAAAATGTCTATTTTTTCTTTTTTTCATCGTCAGCTGAAGCATCTTCGGTTTTGTCTTCCGATTCGACTGGTGATTTTTCTGCTTTCACTTCCTGCTCAGCTTCTTGTGATTCTGTAGTATCTTCCTGATTTTCCTTTGCTGTAATATCCTGCTCTTCGGATATAGTATCATTTCTATCTTCGACTTTGTTTTCAGCAGCAGCTTCTATTTCTTCAGTCTTTTCGGTTTCTTCAGTTAATCCGAGATCTTTTGCAGATTCTTTTTTCTTGCTTTTGGTATTTTTTTCCTGCTTTGCCCCTGATTCTTCCTTTTTGGCAGATTTTGTTTTAGTTTTCTTCTTTGTTGCTTTTGGTTTGTATTCTTCCTGTACAAGTTCAATCATGGAAATAGGTGAATTATCACCTTTCCTGTAACCCAGTTTAATTATTCTGGTGTATCCTCCGGGTCTGTCTTTGTATCTTTCCGCAAGTTCATTGAACAGCTTTTTCAATACATCCTTGTCTCTAATGTAGGAAGCTGCTTTCCTTCTTGCATGTAGTGAACCGTTCTTTGCAAGTGAAACAAGCTTGTCAGCAACCCTTTTTATTTCCTTTGCTCTTGTATCGGTGGTCCTTACACTATCATACCTGAACAGTTCTGTTGCTATATTTCTGAACATAGCTTTTCTGTGTTTGCTTTTGACACCGAGCTTGCGGCCCAACATTTTATGTCTCATAACTGTCTCCAGGTTATATTATGATTAGTCAGATTCTTCAACTGACAATTTCTTCTTTGACTTTTCTTCTTCAAATACTTCACTGTTCACCTGTGTACCAAGTTCGAGTGACATCTCATTTAGTTTTTCCTCTATTTCAACTAAAGAGCGTTTACCAAAATTTTCCAGATTAAGCAGGTCTTCATCAGTTCTCTGTATAAGCTCACCAAGATACTGGATTCCTGCTTTCCTTAAACAGTTTAAGGACCTGGCCGAAAGATCCAGATCTTCTACAAGCGTAAAAAGATATTCCTCATTGCCTTTGATTTCATCACTGTCTTCGACTTCTTCGACTTCTTCGAATTCAGCTTCATCAAAATTAATAAAAATATCGAGCTGTTGTTTTATTATCTTTGCACTATAAGCAAGTGCGTCCTCGGGAAGAATAGTTCCGTTTGTCCATATTTCCAGTGTAAGTTTCTGAAAATCGGTTCTTCTTCCGACTCTTGAATTCGTTACAGTGTAATTCACTTTTTTTACAGGTGAGAACAAAGCGTCTATCGGAATTGAATCCACATCTTTTTTTGCTTCGTTTCTTCTTTCAACGGGCTCATAACCGCTTCCCATTTCAACAGTTATTTCCATCTCCAGCTTCGCATCATCCGACAATGTGGCAATATACTGATCCCCGTTGACTATTTCCACCTGATGAGTTGTTTTTATATCAGACGCTGTAACCTTAGATGGTCCCTTCACGCTGAGTGAAACTGTCTGTGCTTCATATGTATGCATCTTCAGGTCAAGACCCTTCAGATTCAGTATTATCTCAGTTACATCTTCCTTTACTCCCGGGATAGTCGAAAATTCATGAAGAACTCCGTCTATTTTTACGGAAGTTATTGCAGGTCCCTGTATAGAAGAGAGTAATACTCTCCTTAGTGCGTTTCCCATTGTTATACCGTAACCACGCTCTAAAGGCTCACACACAAACTTTCCGTAAAACTGTGAAGAGACTTTTTCATCTTTTTCCAATCTTTTTGGTTTTATTAAATCCTTCCAGTTCTTTTGAAATTCCTTCAAATTGCCTACCTCCCGTGAGTTGTCTGTGGTAGTTATTGTAATATCCATATAATTAAACTCTTGAGTAAAATTCCACGATTAACTGTTCATCTATTGGCACAGTAACATCTTCTCTTTGAGGAAGTTTGTTAACAACTCCTTTGTAATTATCCTGATCAAAGTCAAGCCACTGTGGTACCCCTCTCCTCTCAAGCATCTCCATAGCATTGTTAATGCTGGATAGTTTCTTGCTCTTTTCCTTTAATTCTATAGTACTTCCCTCATCAACCTGAAAAGAAGGAATATCCACCTTTCTTCCATTTACCTTTATATGTCCGTGCCATACCAGCTGTCTGGCCTGATCTCTTGATGAAGCGAACCCGAGTCTGTAGATAACATTATCAAGTCTTCTTTCAAGCAATGTTATAAGTATCGAACCAGTTACTCCTTTAATCTTCTCTGCGATCTCAAAGTAGTTTCTAAACTGATTTTCGGTTAAACCGTAAATTCTTTTGACTTTCTGCTTTTCCCTTAACCTTATACCGAATTCAGAGAATTTAGAACGTCTTCCTTTTCCATGAATTCCGGGTTTTTGATCCGGTCTTCTATCTATAGCACATTTCGGAGTGTAACATCTTGAACCTTTAAGAAACAGCTGTTCTCCTTCCTGTCTGCATAACTTACATGAGGGTCCTCTGTATCTAGCCAATTAAACAATCCTCCCGAGTAATTCTATAAAATTCATTGTTATCATAATTTATACCCTTCTTCTTGCAGGTGGCCTGCACCCATTATGTGGTATTGGTGTAATATCTCTGATCAACGTAACCCTGAGCCCTATGCCCTGCAATGATCTGATGGCAGGTTCTCTTCCGGGTCCAGGTCCTTTTACAAAAACTTTTACCGATTTCATACCAGCGGATGACGCCTTTTTTGCGGCATCTTCTGCTGCTATCTGAGCCGCGAATGGTGTACCTTTTCTAGTACCCTTAAAACCCTTAACACCTCCGCTGGACCAGGCAACAACATTTCCCTGGTTATCTGATATTGTTATTATAGTATTGTTGAACGTAGCCTGGATACTAACTACACCCTGATCTACCAGCGCTCTGGTTTTTTTCTTTCCTACTTTCTTTTTAGCCATATATTATCTCCGAATGAATTGCACTACTTTCCTACTTTCTTTTTCTTAGCTATTGCCGTACCTCTGGGTCCTTTTCTGGTCCTTGCGTTCGATTTTGTTTTTTGTCCCCTTACAGGTAATCCCTGCCTGTGTCTCATCCCTCTGTAGCAACCAATTTCAACCAATCTTCTTATATTTGTCTGAACTTCTTTTCGGAGATCTCCCTCCACGGTATATTCGCTTTCAAGTATTTCCCTTAGTTTTGCTACTTCCTGATCGTCAAGATCCTTTGACCTCTTTGATCTGTCTATACCTGCATCTTCCAGAATTTTTACGGAGCTTACCTTCCCAATGCCGTATATGTACGTTAATCCTACTTCTATTCTTTTATTAAGCGGTATATCTATACCAGCAATTCTAGGCATTTAACTTCCTCCAGCTTTAACCTTGTTTTTGTTTATGTCTTTTATTTGAACAAATTACTCTGACAATGCCTTTTCGCTTTATAATCTTGCATTTGTCACATATTTTTTTCACTGATGCTCTTACTTTCACTTGTATGCCCCTTTGTTTAAGCTACTTTTTTAGTCTATATGTAATTCTTCCTTTTGATAAATCATAAGGAGATAGTTCCAGTTTTACCTTGTCACCAGGAAGTATCCTTATGAACCTTGTTCTCATTTTTCCAGAAACATAGGCCAGAACTTCATGTCCACCCTCTATTTCCACCTTAAACATTGCATTAGGTAACGCTTCAACAATTGTTCCTTCGAACTCTATTCTTTCTTCTTTAGCCATATTTAACCGTTAATTAAAATTTGTAAGAACTTCAGGGCCGTTTTCAGTTATAGCCACTGTATGTTCAAAATGAGCAGAAAGTTTACCATCAACAGTAACCGCAGTCCAGCCATCATCCAATATTTTAACATCTGAAGAACCCTGATTTACCATCGGCTCTATTGCAAGTACCATCCCGCTTCTTAATTTTATTCCTCTTCCCCTTACATTGTGTGGCACGAAATTAGGGACCTGCGGATCTTCGTGAAGATTTTTTCCTATACCATGACCAACAAATGATTTTACTATTGAAAATCCATTACTTTCAACATAGGTCTGTATAGCCTCGGATATCTGATAAAGATAATTTCCTGACACAGCACTATCAATTCCCTTTTGCAGTGATGTTTTTGTTACTTCGAGAAGTTTTTTTGCTTCATTCGAAATATTTCCTACGGGGACTGTTATAGCGGAATCACCATAATATCCTTCGATGCAAACACCAAAATCCATGCCGAGTATATCTCCATCTTTCAATATTTTTTTCTTTGATGGTATCCCATGTACTATTTCATTATTCAGTGCAAAACAAACAGATGCAGGGAAATTGGAGTATCCCTTGAATGCAGCAGTAAAGGATCTTTTTTCCGCTATCTCTTCAGCAACACTGTTCAGGTACCAGGTTGAAACACCTTCTTTCACCTCGTCCCTCAGTATCTTCAAGACATCTACAACTGCTTCCGACGCTTTTTTCATTTTTTTTATTTCTTCGTTGTTCTTTAAATAAATCATTACTTAATGCTTTTTAAAATGTTCTCTATCCTTTTGTATACTTCTTCTATTTCCCCTTCACCATTGATTTTTTCAAGGATATTCCTGTTTTTATAATATTTCTCCAGTGGTGAGGTCTGCTCTCTGTAAACACTGAGTCTATTTCTTGCAACTTCTTCCGAATCGTCTTTTCTGCCTTCTAATTCCTGTCTCCCTGTTATTCTTTTTATGACCTCTTCATCATCAACATCAAGCATTACAACTGAGTCTATTCCAAGGTTCTGATCATTGAGCATATTATCAAGTTCCCTGGCCTGGGCCTCAGTTCTCGGAAATCCGTCAAGCATGAATGAACTGTTTTCAAGTGTAGATATTTTGTCCTTTATAATATCTATAACTACCTGATCAGGTACAAGCTCACCTTTATCCATGTAGGATTTAGCTTTCATGCCGACATCGGTCCCGTTCTTAACTGCTTCTCTGAGAACATCACCAGTGGATATATGTTCTACGTTATGTCTTTCGGCAATTAATTTTGCCTGTGTACCTTTTCCCGCACCCGGCGGTCCAAACAATATTAAACGCATTCGATTTAAACTCCTTATCTTTAAAAACCGTATCTCTTGGGTCCTTTCATTCCCTTCTTGCTTACAAAACCTTCATAACTATGTGTTATAAGAAATGATTCGATTTGCTGGAGAAAATCAAGTGTAACACCTATAACGATAAGCAGAGATGTACCGCCAAAATAAAAAGGAAGATTAAAGGGTTCTCTCTCAAGAAATGCCGGCAGCACACAAACACCTGCAAGATAAATAGCACCAATGAATGTTATCCTGGTTAATATTTTTGCAATATACTCGGACGTCCTTTTTCCCGGTCGGATTCCTGGTATGTTTCCACCATTTTTTCTTAGATTTTCTGCCAGATCGTCCGGATCGTAAATAATAGCAGTATAGAAATATGAAAAGAAAATGATCAATATTGCGAAAATAGTATTGTATATGTAAAGGTTCTGAAAAATAGAATCAGAAATTGTACGCAGTATAGGAAGATCAACAAAATTCACGAGCGTAGCGGGAAATATTAACAGTGATGATGCGAATATAGGGGGTATAACACCTGCAGGATTGGTTTTAAGCGGGAGGTGTGAAGCCTGTCCGCCAAAGACTTTTCTTCCTATTACTCTTCTCGGATACTGAACAGGAATTTTCCTGTATGATCTCTCGACAAAAACAATAAAGGCAACCACTATTGCAAGTAATATAAAGATAAGTAGCACGCCGAGCACAGTAAGTTCTCCTGTTGTTACCAGCCTTACCATATTCCAGAACGCACCGGGTATTCCTGCCAGTATTGAAGCTGCAATGATAAGTGATATACCGTTTCCCACACCTCTTTCAGATATTTGCTCTCCAAGCCACATAATGAACAAAGAGCCCGCTGTCAGAGTTATTACTGTGGTAAGACGAAATCCCCATCCGGGATTCATAGCTATCGATCCACCTGTTGAAGCACCGAAACCGCCGTTCTCAAGTGTCATGGCGAGCATAAAACCCTGTACAACGCATATAAGGACAGTTCCATATCTTGAATACTGATTTATCTTTCTTCTTCCGGTCTCGCCTTCTTTCTGCATGGCTTCAAGTGAAGGGAATGCCTTAACGAGAAGGGACATTATGATCGAGGCGGTAATAAAAGGCATAACGCCAAGGGCGAATACAGAAGCCTGTTTTAAAGCTCCGCCGGAGAACATGTTCAGTATGTCGAAGATAGTCCCCTGTGTTTGTTCAAAAAGCCTTGATATCTGCTCTGGGTCGATACCCGGTATAGGTACAAATACACCTAGCCTGTAAATTATCAGCATCAGTGCAGTAAAGATCAATCGTTTATTTAATTCGGGTATTTTTGGTAATGAAGATATATTACTACTCATAAAGATTCAATTTTCCCGCCGGCTTTTTCTATTTTCTCAGCCGCAGTTTTACTGTAAGAATGTACTTTGATATTCAGTTTTTTATTCAATTCACCGTTTCCGAGCAACTTAACGGGCTTCCTGCCTGATACGAGGCCGGACTCGATAAGTTCGGTTGTGGATAGAGTCTGGTCGTCTTCAAAAATGTCCAGCTGTCCGGTGTTAACAAGGTCAAATTCCTTTTTGAATATATTATTAAAACCTCTTTTCGGGGTTCTCAGTTTTAAAGGAGTTTGTCCTCCCTCGAACCATCTCGACACCCTGCCACCGGCTCTGGCCCTCTGTCCCTTATGGCCTCTGCCACTTGTTTTACCATGACAGCCCTGACCTCTTCCTAATCTTTTACGATTCTTTTTCGATCCTTCAACTGGTGATAATCTTTCTAACATTTTACTGTCCTGTATAAATTTTTTTAAACTGTATAATGTTTTGGCAAATCAAGATCTGATAGTTCTTTATCCCTGATCTTAGCTATCTGTTGCGGCACACGTAACTGCGATAATCCTTTTATTACGGATAATACTACGTTCATCGGATTTCTGGAACCAAGAGCTTTTGTAAGTATGTCATGGATACCGGCAAGCTCGAGTACTGCTCTTACTGCACCACCTGCAATAACTCCTGTTCCCGGCGCGGCCGGTAGCATTATTATCTGACTCGATACATGTTCACATCTTATTTCATGAGGAATTGTAGACCCTTGCCTTGGTACCTCTATCAGATTTTTCTTGGCCCTGTCAATGGCTTTTCTGATAGCATCAGGAACTTCGTTCGATTTTCCGAGACCGGACCCTACTATACCATCTTCATTCCCAACAACTGCAAGTGCTGTGAAGTGAAACCTTTTTCCACCTTTTGTAACTTTGGATACACGTCTGATGTGTACTATTTTTTCCTTCAGGTCAAGTTCTGCCGGGTTAATTTTCTTTTTCTGTATCAAATTCTCCTCCTAAAAATTGATTCCTTTCTCTCTAATGCCATTTGCAAGTGCCTTTAATAATCCATGATACGGATAACCGCTTCTATCATATCTTATTTCCTTTATTCCTTTTTTCTGAAGGATATCCCCAAGATATTCACCAACCATGCGTGCCTTATCCAGGTTCTTAAGATCATCCTTACCTTCATACTGCTTCCTGATTTCAGGTGTAAGTGTCGACACTCCGAGAATAGTCACCTGCTTATCGTCATCATGAACCTGAGCATATATATTTTTTGATGATTTAAATACGGACACTCTCGGAATTTGCTCTGTGCCGGATATCTTCTTCCTCACTCTTTTATGTCTGTATTTTCTTCTTAATTGTCTGGTATTCCTTTTTATCATTTTTTTGCTCCTGCCTTACCGGGTTTAAGCTTGAGTCTTTCCTCAAGATATTTAACCCCCTTGCCTTTGTAGGCATCAGGTTCCCGCAATTTTCTAATCTTTGATGCAACTTCACCTACAAGCTGCTTGTTTATACCGTGCAATGTCAACCTTGTACCTCTCTCTTCAACAGTTGCCGTTACACCTTTTGGCAGGGGAAACTCAATTGGGTTTGAATACCCAAGGGATAGTTTGAGCTTTTCACTTCCCATCAGATCAGCTTTATATCCGGTGCCGTTTATTTCAAGTGTTCTTGTAAATCCATTCTGAACTCCTTCAACAGAATTGGCTACAAGAGCACGTGTTAATCCGTGAAAGCTTCTGATCTTTTTTTCTTCGCTCTTTCTTGTTATCTCAACAATATTATCAGAGAGCTTTGCGTCAATTCCTTCTGGTATAGATACTCCGAGTTCACCTTTCGGTCCTCTCACATGTATAAACCTGCCTTTAACTTCAACTTTAATACCTTCAGGTATATCTACCGGCTTTTTTCCAACTCTAGACATAATATCCCCTCATACGATAGTACAGAGCAATTCTCCACCTACGCCTTTCTGCCTTGCATCAGACCCGGTCATTACTCCGTGTGATGTAGATAAAATAGAAATTCCCATACCTGCAACAACTCTTGGTATCTGTTCATGATCCACGTAGGTTCTTCTGCTTGGTTTACTAACCCTTTTTATGTTTGTGATCACGGGAATACCGTTTTTCTGGTATTTCAATGTAATTTTTATATGTTTTTTAGTACCTTCATCCGCAATTTCATAATTCAATATATATCCTTCTTCTTTCAACACCCTTGCTAACTCTGTTTTAATTTTAGAAAAAGGGATGTTGAGCTCCTTGTGTTCAGCTATCAAGGCATTTCTTATTCTAGTTAACATATCAGCTATAGGATCTGTCATAATATTACTCCGTATATATTTAGAAGCTTGATTTTCTTACTCCCGGCAATTTCCCGGAGCTTGCTAGTTTTCTGAAACACAGTCTGCAAATACCAAACTTTCTGAGGTAGCCTCTTCTGCGTCCACATACATTGCAGCGGTTTACCCGTCTGACTTCATATTTTGGTTCTTTTTTTGATTTTTCAAGCAATGCTTTTCTTGCCATAAAATACCTCTCAATTCTTTTCAAAAGGCATGCCGAGTTTTTCCAGCAGCTCTTTAGCTTTTTGGTCGGAATTAGTTGTCGTTACTATACTTACGTTCATACCCTTAACATTTTGAATCTTGCTGTAATCAATTTCGGGGAAGATAATATGTTCCTTGATCCCGAGTGTGTAATTCCCGTTACCGTCGAAGGCTTTGGGTGATACACCTCTGAAATCTCTAACCCTCGGAAGTGCAAGATTAAGCAACCTGTCAAGAAATTCATACATGATAAAACCTCTGAGTGTAACCATACATCCAAGAGGCATTCCTTCTCTTAATTTAAAACCAGCAATGGATTTCTTTGCTTTTGTTATAACAGGCTTCTGGCCGGTTATCATCGAAAGTTCTTCAACTGCATCTTCAATGATGTTGGTGTTTTTCCCGCCGTCACTGAGTTTGCCGAGTCCCATGTTTATAACGACTCTTTCAAGACCTGGCACTTCCATTGTATTTTCGTATCCGTCTTTATTTAGGAATGATGGCAATACATCCTTCCTGTAGAATGTTCTGAGTCTGGGCTCCATTTTAACTAAACTTCCTCCCCGGTTTTTTTGTTAATTCTCACTTTTTTTCCATCTTCCTTTATCTTGAACCCTATTTTGACCGGCTCGTTATTTTTCTTGTCATAAAACATAATATTTGAGATGTGAATACCTAATTCCTTGTCAACAATACCTCCGGCCGGGTTCTTCTGTGTCGGTTTGCTGTGACGTTTTACCATATTCAGATTTTCAACAATAACTTTGTCTTCATCAGTCAGTACCTTTCGTACCTTTCCGGTTCTGCCCTTTTCCTTTCCGGTAGTAACATATACGGTGTCGCCTGCCTTTATATGGTATTTTCTTCTATCAACATTAACTTTCATTTAAACAACCTCCGGTGCCAGTGAGACGATCTTCATAAATCCCTTGAATCTCAATTCCCTGGCTATCGGTCCAAAAACCCTTGTTCCTACTGGTTCGTTCTCCTTATTAACAATAACTGCTGCATTATTATCAAACCTGATGTAAGAACCGTCCGTTCTCCTCTGTTCTTTCCTGATCCTGACTATTACAGCTCTATGTACAGCACCCTTTTCAACCTTGGCGTTCGGTATCGCTTCTTTTACGGACACAACAACTACATCTCCAAGTTTGGCGTATCTCCTGCCCGAACCTCCCAGGACTTTTATACAGTAAAGTTTTTTTGCACCTGTATTATCTGCAGAATCAAGATATGTACTCGACTGAATCAATTTACTCTAACCTCCGATCGATAGGAATTAAAAACTTATATCAGATCTGTGCTCTTTCTATGATTTTACTCACACGCCATTTCTTTGTTTTACTTATTGGTCTTGATTCCACTATCAAAACTTTGTCACCTATATTACAATTATTATTCCCGTCATGCGCTTTGTAATGTGAATTTTTCTTTATAGGTTTCTTATACCTTGGATGCGTACGTATTCTGGCAACGTCCACCACAACGGTTTTGTCCATTTTATCGCTTACTACTGTTCCAACCAAAGATTTCAATCTGCCTCTTTCCATGATTACAATTGACTCCTTATACCTAGCTTCCGTTCATTCTTGACTGTCTGTATTCGTGCAATATCTTTTTTGATCTGCTTAATCCTTGCAAAGTTGGTTGTCTGCTGTGTAGTTACCTGGAACCTCAGATTAAACAACTCTTCCTTCAGATCCTTTTCTCTTATATTGATCTCTTCTTCCTTTAATTCTCTAAGCTCCTCTGCCTTTACCATTCGAACATTCCTCCCTCGTGAAATACAACTATTTTGGTCTTTATAGGAAGTTTATAGGCTGCAAGTCTGAATGCCTCTTTAGCAAGTGATTCAGGAATTCCACTGATCTCATAAATAAACTGCCCCCTTCTTACAGGAGCTACGTATTCCGAGAGATCTCCCTTCCCCTTTCCCATCCTTGTCTCGGCCGGTTTCTTTGTGACAGCCTTGTCTGGAAACACCCTGATCCACAGTTTTGCACCTCTTTTAACATGCCTTGTAATTGCGATCCTGGCAGCTTCGATCTGTCTGGAGGTAAGTCTTCCGTTCTCAACAGCCTGCAAACCGATCTCGCCGAATGCAAGTTCCGTTCCCCTTGAAGCTTTACCTCTTAACCGTCCCTTATGTTGTTTTCTGTGTTTTGTCTTTTTTGGTTGTAGCATATCAAAGCACCCGTTCAGTTAACAGCTTTCTTTTTCTTTTCCAGTACTTCTCCCTTAAATATCCATACCTTTATACCGATAATTCCGTAAGTTGTATGAGCCTCCGCAAGTCCGTAATCTATATCGGCACGAAGTGTTGTAAGAGGGACTCGCCCTTCCCTGTACCACTCTCTCCTTGCAATTTCAGCACCACCGAGTCTTCCGGACACCATCACCTTTATTCCAAGTGCACCCATACGATGAGCTGATGATATAACACGTTTCATCGCCCTTCTGTATGCAATCCTTCTTTCAAGCTGGAGGGCAACGTTTTCTGCAACGAGCTGAGCATCAATTTCAGGTCTTTTTACTTCCCTAATGTCCAGGTAGACCTCCTTTCCTGTCATACTACTGAGCTTTCTTCTTAGCTGCTCTATCTCCTGACCTTTTCTGCCGATAATAATTCCAGGCCTTACGGAATAAATCACTATTCTAACTCTTTCAGATGCGGCTCTTTCAAGCTCTATCTTTGAAATGCCCGCCTGATAAAATGATTTTTTTATCAAGGTCCTTATCTTTATATCTTCATCCAGGAGTTTTCTGTATTTCGATTTTTCGGCAAACCACTTGGAATCCCAACCTGTAGTGATTCCGAGTCTCAAGCCTGTCGGATTAACCTTCTGTCCCAATTTATAACCCCCTCTCTTCCAGTTCAATAGTTACATGTGTCATTCTTCTCTTTCTAGGTGTTGCGCGTCCCATTGCCCTTGGTCTGAATCTTTTCAGTACAGGTCCCTGATTTGCAACGGCTTTCTTTACATAAAGATTTTCTGTGTCATCGTGCCCTTTTTCAGATGCATTGGCAACAGCCGATTTAAGTAAATCCGCAACAACGGGTGAAGATTTTTTTCTTGTGGCATTCAGAATTGTAAATGCATCTTCAACATTCTTTTTTCTTATCAAATCCAGCACAAGTCTCACTTTTTTCGGTGATACACGCATATATTTATGTACAGCTCTAGAAACCATATTGTTACCCTGTTATTAAGTAATATTAATTTTAAACTTTTATTCTTTTTACCTTTCTGTCGCCCATCCCATGTCCATGAAAAGTCCTGGTCGGTGCAAATTCACCGAGCTTGTGACCGACCATATGCTCCGAAACGTATACCGGTATGAATTTTCTGCCATTATAAACAGCAAAAGTTAAACCTATCATTTCCGGTATGATCATGGATGATCTCGACCACGTCTTGATGATCTTGCCGCTGCCCGTTTCTCTTTCCTTAAATATCTTTTTTTCGAGCTTTGGATCTATAAATGGTCCTTTCTTGTTTGATCTTGGCATATTTACTCCTTGTTACTTATCCATTCCGTATCCGACTCTTCTGGCTTTAACTCTGTATTTATCAGTTCTTTTGTTCTTTCTTGTCTTCTTACCTATGGTTATCCATCCCCAGGGTGAAACAGGATGCGGATTACCTTTGGGTGCTTTGCCTTCACCACCACCGTGCGGATGGTCAACAGGGTTCATCGCAACACCTCTTACGACCGGTCTTCTTCCCATTCTCCTTTTTCTGCCCGCTTTACCTACGACCATAAGTTCATGTTCTGCGTTTCCTATTCTTCCAATCGTAGCCATACATTCTATATTCACATATCTCATCTCACCAGATCTGAGCCTTAACTGTGCATACTTACCCTCTTTAGCCACTATCTGGGCAGACGCTCCGGCGCTTCTAACCAGTTTACCCCCTGCTCCGGGATTCACTTCAATGTTATGAATAACATTACCAACCGGTATGTTTCTGAGTGGTAGTGCATTACCGGGCTTGATCTCAACGTTCACACCGGATAACAACACATCGCCTATCTTTATATTTTCAGGTGCGATAATATATCTTTTCTCTCCATCTGCATAAAATAAAAGTGCAAGTCTTGCTGTTCTGTTAGGATCATATTCAATAGCAGCTACTTTTGCTGGAATATCAAATTTGTCCCTCTTGAAATCGATCAGACGATATCTTCTCTTGTGTCCGCCGCCACGATTATAGCTTGTAATCCTTCCATAGGAATTTCTTCCTGATTTTTTATTGCTGTAGGCAGTAAGCGGCTTATGCGGTTTGCTTACAGTAATATCAGCAAAATCGCTTCCTGATCTGAATCTTGTCCCCGGTGTACTTGGTTTATACTTTCTGATACCCATCTTCTATACTCCTTCAAACAGCTCGATCGATCCTTCTTTCAATTTGACGTATGCTTTCTTCATTGCGGATCTTCTTCCTACATCTCTTCCGAATCTTTTTACAACTTTTCCCGGTGTTACAAGCGTTCTGACGGAAGCAACTTTCACATTGAATATTTTTTCAACAGAGTTCTTTATTTCGCTCTTGTTTGCTTTTCTGTCAACTGCAAAAACGTACCAGTTCTTATCTTTAACCTCTGTCGATTTTTCAGTTATGAGCGGAAACTTTATCAATTGTCTGGGATCTTTCAATTTTCAAACGCCTCCTGAACTTTATTCAATGAATCCGAGGAAATTATCAAGTTATCATATTTCAGTATGTCGTAAACGTTAATTCCCTGCTCATTGATATATTTAACTTTGATAATATTTCTCGATGACTTGTAAAGATTTTCATTGTCCTTATCAACTATAAGTGCGCTCTTTAAGTCAAACTTTTTAAGTAAATTCTGCACGTTCCTGGTCTTAATCTCATTCAACTCCAGGCTGTCAACTACAAATATCTTGTTTTCACTGAATTTAAGTGCAAGTACTGACCTTAGTGCGTTCTTTCTCACTTTCTTTGGCACTTTATACGCCCATTCTTTCGGCTTTGGTCCGAATATAATAGCACCTTTTCTCCAAAGTGGGGATCGGTTCGACCCCTGTCTTGCACGTCCGGTCCCTTTCTGTCTCCAGGGCTTGGAACCTCCACCTCTAACTTCCCCGCGTGTCTTTGTTGATGCAGTACCAGAGCGTCTCTTTGTTAATTGCCAGTTTACAACAGTATGAAGAATATCTTCCCTGACCGGTGACTCGAAAATTTCCGATTTTATTTCAAGTGAACTGACTTTTTTATTTTCTTTATCAAATACGTCTATACTAGGCAAGGCTCTTACCCCCCTTCGTAGATCTTTTCAATATGACAGTACCACCGTTTGGTCCGGGAACAGACCCCTTAACGATTACAATATTGTTATCGGGATCAAGTTCGAGTACCTGAAGACCTCTTACAGTAACCTTTTCTCCACCCATTCTTCCAGGCATTTTGAAGCCTTTCCAGACTCTGGCAGGATAAGAAGCCTGTCCGATAGATCCGGGTCTCCTGTGTGCCATTCCGCCATGTGAATCCGGCTGACCGGCAAAATTAAACCTCTTCATAGTACCGGCAAAACCTTTTCCCTTGCTTATCCCGGTGACATCAAGAACTTCACCCTGTTCAAAAATATCTGCCTTGACAACATCACCCGCATTATATTCATCTATATTAGCGTTAAATTCCCTGAGATATCTCAACGGAGGAGTTTTTGCCTTTTTAAATACACCTGACATGGGCTTTGTAACCCTTTGCGGTTTCAATTCTTCAAAACCAAGTTGAACAGCCTGATAACCGTCTTTCTCATCTGTTTTCTTCGAGACAACGTAGCAAGGTCCTGCCTGTATCATAGTAGCAACGACAAGAATGGAATTCTCATCAAAGACCTGTGTCATTCCTATTTTTTTCCCAATCATACCTTGTAACATAACAATCAAGACTCCGATAGTTTAATCTCAACTTCTACACCTGATGCCAGATCAAGTTTCATCAATTCATCAATTGTCTGTTGAGTGGGTTCCAGTATATCAACCAGTCTCTTATGCGTCCTGACCTCAAAATGTTCTCTTGAATTCTTGTTCACATGAGGCGATCTCAACACACAATACTTGTTGATTTTTGTAGGTAGTGGTACCGGACCCGCTATTTTTGCGCCTGTCCTCTTTGCCGTATCCACAATTTCAACAGTAGATTTATCGAGCAACCTGTAATCAAATGATTTCAACTTTATTCTAATCTTCGCAGCTCTACCCATGTTTATTCCTTATTCAATAATTTCAGTAACCACACCTGCGCCAACGGTTTTACCGCCTTCTCTTATAGCAAATCTGAGCTGATCTTCCATTGCAACAGGTGCTATCAACTCCACATCCATATTTAC
>Ga0102952_1000121_pt1 | contig 39791 bp, 32 predicted proteins | sample SalPon2A_C_D1_MG_FD_78506 | JGI IMG/M metagenome (GOLD analysis project Ga0102952, IMG submission 78506) | Soil microbial communities from South San Francisco under conditions of wetland restoration - Salt Pond MetaG R2A_C_D1_MG | ecosystem: Environmental > Terrestrial > Soil > Wetlands | place... | reverse complement strand
ACTTGTTTACAAGGCAATTGAATATGCTATCAACAAAGGAAGAGAGAGTGTTACCCTGGTACACAAGGGAAATATTATGAAATTTACAGAAGGAGCTTTCAGAGACTGGGGTTATGAACTCGCCCGTGAAAGATTCGGAAATGAAACTATTACCGAAGATGATCTCTGGGATAAATTCGATGGAAAGATGCCCGAAAACAAGATACTTATAAAAGACAGGATCGCGGACAACATGTTGCAGCAGTTGCTGACAAGAACAAGCGATTACGATGTGATCGCCACTTCAAACCTGAACGGTGATTATCTCTCCGATGCGTGTGCTGCACAGGTTGGTGGTCTTGGTATGGCTCCTGGTGCAAATATTGGTGACTATCTCGCACTATTTGAAGCTACACACGGTACTGCTCCGAAATATGCCGGGCAGGACAAGGTGAACCCGAGTTCTGTAATACTTTCAGGCGTGATGATGTTTGAATATATGAAATGGGAGGAAGCAGCGGAACTTATTAGAGCAGCTATGGAGAAGACGATTCTCGATAAGACCGTTACCTATGATCTTGAAAGACAGATGGACGGAGCAAAGCTTCTTAAATGTTCCGAGTTCGGTGAAGCGATCGCAAGCAATATGGATAAAATATAGTAAAAATAAACTTCGTAATTGGTTAAACAGAGGAGATTAAAATGAGCAGACCCAAGATTTCTATTATTGGTGCGGGGAACGTCGGTGCTTCCGCAGCTTTCAAGGTTGCTGAAACGGAACTGGCAGACGTTGTACTTGTAGATATAGTGGAAGGAATGCCTCAGGGTAAATCCCTTGATCTGATGGAGATGTGCCCGGTAACGGGATCCGATATAAAGCTCGTTGGTACAAACAGTTATGACGAGACAAAGAATTCCGATGTTGTAATAATTACCTCAGGCATTCCCCGTAAGCCGGGAATGAGTCGTGATGATCTTGTGTCAACGAACACCAAGATAGTAAAAGAAGTTACCCAGGAGGTATCAAAAAGATCTCCTGATGCAGTTTTGATACTCGTTACAAATCCTCTAGATGCAATGGTATATGTAGCACACAAGGTAAGTGGATTCCCCAGGGAGAGGGTTATGGGCATGGCAGGAGTATTGGACTCTGCACGTTTCAGAACATTCATATCAATGGAACTGGATGTCTCTGTCGAAAATATTCATGCATTTGTTCTAGGAGGTCATGGTGACGACATGGTACCTCTTGCAAGATTTACGACCGTTTCAGGAATTCCAATTACAGAGCTCATGCCGGAAGACAGGGTTAACGCCATAATTGACAGAACAAGAAAAGGAGGAGCGGAAATAGTTTCACTTCTGAAGACCGGCAGTGCTTTTTATGCACCGGGGGTTTCTGCTGTCGAAATGGCGGAATCCATTCTGAAAGATAAAAAGAAAATCCTTCCTTGTTGTGTACTTGCAAATGGTGAGTACGACATTAACAACATATTTGTAGGACTTCCTGTTAAGCTTGGCAGTGGAGGAATGCAGAAGATAATTGAGATTAAACTGTCTGATGAGGAATTAAAGGACCTTCATGTATCTGCAAGCCACGTGGAAGAACTTTGCAAAAAAATAGATACCATGAATATTATCTAGGTATGTATCTGTAAAAGAATACTTTTTACAGTTTAACATTCAATAAAATCTAATCGGAGTTTGCAATGTCTTTAAGATCAATTGTGGGATCTTCAATCGGTAGAAAGTTCATCAACGCTCTGACAGGTATTGGACTGGTTTTGTTCATCATAATACATCTGGCCGGGAATCTCACTCTTTTCAGCAGTGATCCTCAGTTGTTCAACGGTTATGCTAAAAAACTCAATGATTATGGCTTGATACTGTATGTAGCAGAGATAGGACTACTCCTGCTATTCCTAATACATATAGTTTCGGCGATTAATGTTTATCTGGACAACAGGAAAGGTCGTTCGAAGGACTATAAAATAAAAAGAAATGCAGGTGGTCCGAGCAAAAAGTCTGTATCGTCACGTACGATGATAATTTCCGGTATTATTCTCATGGCCTTTGTTATATGGCATGTACTGACGTTCAGGTTCGGACCGGGAATGGCGGAAGGTTATGTTACCAGGATACACGGAGAAACTGCAAGAGATCTTCATAAACTTGTTTACGAATTTTTTACTTCTCCAGTCAATGTTGTTCTTTATGTTGCAGTAATGATCTTTCTCGGATTTCATCTAAGGCACGGATTCTGGAGCAGCCTGCAGACGCTGGGGCTTAACAGGGAAGAAAATTCCTCTTCTGTATATGCTGCCGGATTGTTCATTGCTCTAATACTCGCTTTGGGATTTCTGCTAATTCCAATCTGGATTTATTATTCTGCAAATGGAGGTGTGTAGTAAATGCCACCAGAATCAAGAATACCCTCTGGTCCTCTGGAAGATAAATGGACTGACTACAAATCGAAAGTAAAACTCGTTAGCCCTGCCAATAAAAGAAAACATAACATCATAATTGTGGGGAGCGGGCTTGCTGGTGCTTCTGCAGCCTCTTCGCTGGGAGAACTCGGATACAATATAAAATGCTTCTGCATACAGGATTCACCCAGAAGGGCACACAGCGTAGCCGCCCAGGGTGGTATAAACGCAGCAAAGAATTACCAGAATGACGGTGATAGCATTTGGAGATTGTTCTATGATACAATAAAAGGTGGCGATTACAGATCAAGGGAAGCAAATGTATATCGTCTGGCCGAGATAAGCGCAAATATAATAGATCACTGTGCTGCCCAAGGTGTTCCTTTTGCCAGGGAATACGGTGGCACACTTGCTAACAGATCTTTCGGTGGTGTGCAGGTCTCAAGAACATTTTATGCCAGGGGACAAACCGGTCAGCAGCTTTTGCTTGGTGCTTATAGTTCACTTATGAGACAGATCGATACCGGCAATGTAGTGATGTATCCCAAAAGAGAAATGCTGGATCTCGTTGTTGTAAATGACCGGGCGAGAGGAATAACCTGCAGAAATCTGGCTACCGGAGAGATAGAATCACACACAGCCGATGCTGTTATACTTGCAACAGGTGGATACGGCAATATTTATTATCTTTCAACTAACGGCAAAAATTCAAATGTTACAGCAGCATGGCGTTGTTACAAGAAAGGTGCTAGTTTCGCAAATCCATGTTTTACCCAGATCCATCCCACATGCATACCTGTTTCGGGACATTATCAATCAAAGCTCACACTTATGAGCGAAAGCCTGCGAAATGATGGAAGAGCATGGGTTCCCAAAGATAAAAATGATAAAAGGCATCCGAACGACATTCCTGATGAAGAAAGGGATTATTATCTTGAAAGAAAGTACCCTGCATTCGGGAACCTGGTGCCAAGGGACATCGCATCAAGGGCTGCAAAGGCGGTTTGTGATGAAGGTAGGGGGGTGAACAAGCAGGGGAAAGCTGTTTACCTTGATTTTGCAAGCGCAATAGAAAGGCTCGGAGTCGACACTATCAAGGACAGATACGGGAATCTCTTCGATATGTATGAAAAGATCACCGGGGATAATCCTTATAAACAACCAATGAAGATCTATCCGGCTGTTCATTATTGTATGGGTGGATTATGGGTTGATTACGGACTGATGAGCAACCTGAAGGGACTTTTTGTAATCGGAGAAGCTAACTTCTCCGACCATGGTGCCAACAGGCTCGGTGCAAGTGCGTTAATGCAGGGACTTGCTGACGGCTATTTTGTTATTCCATATACCCTTGGTGAATATCTTGCCGGGGCCCAGCTGGAAAGTATCGACGAAAATAACGATGAGTTCAAAGGGTCTGTTGACTATGTTTCAAAAAGAATTAACAAGATGTTATCGATAAATGGTACAAAAACAGTAAATGAATTTCACAGAGAACTGGGATCACTTATATGGGAATATGTAGGCATGTCGAGGAGCAAGGAAGGGCTTGAGTACGTTCTTAAGGAAATCTCGAAATTAAGGGAAGAGTTCTGGTCAAACCTGAGAATACCGGGGAAAGCCGATTATTTTAATAAATATCTTGAAATGGCCGGAAGGGTAGCTGATTTCCTTGAACTTGGTGAGGTAATGGCAATGGATGCTATGCTAAGAAATGAATCCTGCGGCGGACATTTCAGGGAAGAATATCAGACTCAGGATGGTGAAGCTCTCAGAGATGACGAGAATTATTCATATGTATCTCTGTGGGATTATAACGAAGCTGGACGGCCTTTATCCGGCAAGGAAAATCTTAAATTTGAGTTTGTAAAACCTACTACCCGTAGTTATAAGTAAGGAGTAGATAATGTCAGAAAATAATATGACACTTCATCTTGAAGTATGGAGACAGGAGAGTAGGGATAGCAACGGTAAAATGGTCAAATATACCGTTGAAGATGTTACACCTGACATGTCATTTCTTGAAATGCTCGATGTTTTAAACGAGGATTTGATCAGGAAGGGAGAAGATCCGGTTGCATTCGATAGTGATTGTCGTGAAGGAATATGCGGCACTTGCGGCATGGTCATAAATGGTATAGCTCATGGCCCGGAAAGATCGACTTCGGTATGTCAGCTCCATATGAGGCATTTTAACAATGGTGATACGATATATATCGAGCCTTTTCGGTCCGATGCCTTTCCAATCATAAGAGACCTTGTAGTGGACAGATCCGCATTTGATAACATCATTAGTTCAGGTGGATATATCACTGTGAATACAGGTAGTGCTCCGGACGCGAATACAATACTGATTCCCAAAGATGTTGCGGACCGTGCCATGGATTCTGCGACCTGTATAGGATGCGGTGCATGTGTGGCTGCTTGTCCGAACGGATCCGCATCATTGTTCACATCCGCAAAGATAACTCACATGGCGTTGCTTCCCCAGGGTGGTCCTGAGAGGGAAACGCGTGTAAAAAGAATGGTTGAGCAGATGGATAATCAGGGATTTGGAAACTGTTCAAATCACGGTGAATGTGAAGCTGTATGTCCCAAAGAGATATCAATATCCAATATAGCCCGTATGAGAAGAGAGTATTTAAGAGCAGTGTTAAAAAAATAATAATCAGAGGTTAATAAATTGAATATACACGAGTATCAGGCTAAAGAATTATTTTCAGAGTACGGCGTTAGAGTTCCTACAGGAAAAGTTGCATTTTCAGGTGATGAAGCACAGCAGATCGCGAATGATCTCAACGTTGATAAATTTGTGGTCAAGGCCCAGATCCACGCCGGCGGCAGGGGAAAAGCAGGTGGTGTAAAACTTGTGAATTCTTCCGATGAAGTTGGCAGAATAGCATCTGAAATGATCGGTATGAAACTCGTTACTCACCAGACCGGAGATGAAGGAAAAATAGTTGGAAAAGTACTGGTGGAAGAGGCTTCTGATATAGAGAAGGAGCTTTACCTGGGGATGGTGATTGACAGATCAAAGGAAAGAGTTGTAGTTATGGCCAGCCCTGAAGGTGGAATGGATATCGAAGAAGTTGCTGAAAAATACCCTGAAAAGATACTTAAGGTCTACATTGATCCGTCTATAGGATTATTGCCATTTCAGGGAAGAAAGATCGCATATTTCCTCGGACTGCAAGGTAAATCGGTCAACAAGGCTGTTGCATTCATCTCTGGTCTTTACAATCTTTTTATTGAAAAGGATTGTTCACTAGCCGAGATCAACCCGCTGGTTCTTACTTCCGACGGAACCGTGCTGGCACTTGACGGTAAACTTAATTTCGATGATAACGCTCTTTACAGACATAAAGACGTCGAAGAGTTCAGAGACTTGGATGAAGAGGACAAGCTCGAGATAAACGCCAAGGAAGTGGGTATAAGTTTTGTAAAACTTGAAGGTAATATCGGGTGCCTTGTGAATGGCGCCGGACTTGCCATGTCCACAATGGATATCATAAAATACCACGGTGGTGAACCGGCCAACTTTCTCGATGTAGGCGGGGGCGCCAATGCCGAGCAGGTTACAAAGGCATTCAAAATGATTCTTAGTGATAAAAACGTGAAAGCGATATTTGTTAATATATTCGGCGGGATTATGAAGTGTGATACTATCGCCGAAGGAATAATAACGGCAGCGAACGAGGTAGGTATCAATGTCCCAATGGTTGCAAGACTTGAGGGTACGAATGTCGAACTCGGTAGAAAATTACTTTCTGAATCAGGGTTGAACATCGAAACCGGTAAGGACATGAAAGAATCCGCTGCTATGGTTGTAAAAGCCGCAGGAAAGAAATAGTTATTTCTTAACTATCCCTGTTTTCACTCACAAATCTCGTATCGTACCCTTGACAACTCCATAGTCGTGATTAATTTGAAAAAAGTGGAGGTTAAAAATGGGTGCAATTGCTAAAACAACATCCTTAAATATGTTTTTAAAGGAAATTAATAATTATCCTTTATTGAATAATGAAGAAGAACACGATCTTGCAGTGCAGTATTATGAGGACAATGACCTTGATGCTGCAAACAAGCTTGTTGTATCTAACCTGCGATTCGTGGTGAAGATTGCAACTGAATATAAATCTTATGGTTTTCCCCTTATGGACCTTGTTCAGGAAGGCACAATGGGGCTGATGCAGGCTGTAAAGAAGTTCAACCCCTATAACGGATACAGGCTCATAACATATGCAGTCTGGTGGATAAGGGCTCGAATTCACAACTATATAATGAAATTCTGGAGTAACGTTAAGATCGGTACTACCCAGGCTCAGAGAAAAATGTTTCAGAAACTGGGGAATGCCAAAAGAAAACTTAATATAGATAGTAACAAACTAAACAGTGATGACATTGACCGCATCGCAGAGCATTTTGGTGTAAAAGACAAAGATGTGGTTGAAATGGAAATGAGAATGTCTGCACGTGATTTTTCACTTGATTCAAGTATTGACAATGCAGATGATTCTGCAACTTATCTTGATCTTATGAGCACAAATGAAAAGAACCAGGAACAGATAGTTGAAGAGATACAGACTGATAGCTTGAACGAGGAGACTCTTACGAAAGGTCTGGAAAAACTCAACGAAAGGGAAAGGACTATAATAGAGGAAAGATTTCTGTCCAGTCCCCCGAAAAAATTAAGAGAACTCGGTGATAAGTTCGGAGTATCAAAAGAAAGAATTAGACAAATTGAAAATAACGCCTTGCAAAAGATCAGAAATGAATTTAATTCTGAAAATGAACTGGCGGCATAAAAAATGAAAATAACTCAGGAGGTATATACTTAATGGCAAGTTCAAAAATTATCGGGATCGACCTCGGTACTACAAACTCTGTAGTATCTATAGTTGAAGGCGGAGATCCAAAAGTAATTATTAACGAGGAAGGTTCAAGAACAACACCTTCGGTCGTGTCATTTGGTAAGGATGGCGAGATCCTAGTGGGAGGCCCTGCCAAACGACAGGCTGTAGTAAATCCGGAAAATACCATATACTCCAGTAAAAGGCTTATGGGAAGAAGATTTAAGGAAGTTGAAGAGGAAATAAAACATCTGGCGTACAAGGTTTTAGAAAAGAATAACGATGCCTGGATTGAAGCAATGGGGAAGGAATATTCGCCCCCGCAGATCAGTTCGCACATTCTTTCAAAGCTTAAAAAAGCGGCAGAAAATTACCTCGGTACCGAAGTTAAGGAAGCAGTAATAACGGTTCCTGCCTATTTCAATGACAGTCAGCGTCAGGCAACGAAAGATGCAGGAAAGATCGCAGGGCTCGAGGTTAAAAGGATTATTAATGAACCTACCGCTGCTGCACTTGCTTACGGTTTCGATAAGAAAAAGGAAAGTACAGTAGTTGTATACGACCTTGGTGGCGGTACTTTTGATGTGTCCATACTTGAAGTCGGCGATAATGTTATAGAAGTAAAATCTACTAATGGTGATACACACCTTGGCGGCGATGATTTCGACCAGAAGCTTATCGAATATATAATAAGCGAGTTCAAAAAGGATTCAGGAATAGATCTCAGCAATGATAAAATGGCCAGACAAAGACTGAGAGAAGCAGCAGAAAAAGCTAAAATCGAACTTTCAAATACGATGGAAACAGAAATTAATCTTCCTTTTATCACGGCTGACAACACTGGACCTAAACATCTTGTAATGAAGATAACCCGCTCAAAATTCGAACAGCTTGTAGAGTCAATGATCAAGGGAACACTAAAACCATGTAAACAGGCTTTGCAGGATGCCGGTATAACTTCAAGTGATATATCCGAGGTTATCCTCGTAGGTGGTTCTACAAGAATACCGCTTGTTCAGAAAACTGTTACTGATTTTTTCGGCAAAGAGCCTCACAAAGGCATTAATCCCGATGAAGTCGTCGCTATGGGAGCCGCGATACAGGGTGCGGTTCTTGGTGGAGATGTCAAGGATGTATTACTGCTTGACGTTACACCTCTTTCCCTCGGCATAGAGACACTTGGCGGTGTTATGACAAAGATAATAGACAGAAATACGACAATACCCGCCAAGAAGAGCCAGGTATTCACTACAGCTGAGGACAACCAGACATCAGTTGAAATACATGTTCTACAGGGTGAAAGAGAAATGGCGGGAGACAACAGAACACTCGCCAAATTCATACTCGATGGTATTCCGCCGTCAGCCAGGGGAGTTCCTCAGATAGAGGTTACATTTGATATTGATGCGGACGGCATATTAAACGTATCTGCAAAGGATACGGCATCTAACAAGGAGCAGAAAGTTAAAGTTGAAGCATCGAGTGGTCTGTCCAAGGATGAAGTTGATAATATGATCAACGAAGCTGAGCAGATGGCTGAAGAAGATAAGAAGAGACACGAGACAGTAGAGAAGAGAAACAAGCTCGATGAGCTTATTTACAGGACTGAAAAGAGTTTCGAGGATTTTAAGGACGAACTTTCCGAAGAAGAAAAGAACGAGCTTCAGGGAGCACTTGAAGAAGGTAAAACGGCTTTAAAATCGAATGACCCTGAACAAATGGAGAAGTCTGTTGAAAGAATAACCAATGCTTCACACAAACTTGCCGAGCATATGTATAAGCAGCAGCAGGAAGAAGCAGGCGGTGCTGAACAGGAAGAAGGGCAGCAGGAGGGGTCATCGGGAGATAAAGGCGATGATGATGATGTTATTGATGCTGAATTTACCGAAAAGTAAGACTGTATAAACAAAAAATATTTGAAGTACTCCTGCGCTATTTGGGTGCGGGAGTACTTTTATTTATATGATCTCTGAATTCTACGATAAAAAACCAGACATTCATGATACTGTTTACATTGCTGATAATGCTGTAATCATTGGCGATGTAAGCGTTGATGAAAATTCGAGTATCTGGTTTAACTCTGTCGTACGGGGAGATGTAAATTATATAAGAATAGGTAAGAGAACGAATATACAGGACAATTCCGTTCTGCATGTCACTACGGATACACACCCGTTGTTAATTGGTGATGAAGTAACCGCAGGACACCGGGTGATACTGCATGGATGCACTGTTGGGAACAGGGTGTTGGTCGGAATGGGGGCAATTATTCTCGATGGTGCTGTTCTTGAAGATAATTCCTTTGTTGCCGCGGGCTCCGTTGTCCCACCGGGATTTGTCGTTCCTTCAGGAAAACTGGTAATGGGGGCACCTGCTAAAGTTAAAAGGGACCTTACGGAAATGGAGCAGCAAAGCATCATCGAATCTGCGGATAACTATGTAAGGAATGCAAAGAAATATTCCGGTATGAATATCTGATGCGCTGTGCCAGTATAGATATAGGAACAAATACTGTCAGGGTGCTTGTTGCCGATGTACTGGAAGGCAATATTTTAAAACTCCACAGAGAACAGATAATTACCCGCCTGGGTGAAAATCTAAGAAAAAATAAGGGTTATCTATCAAATTATGCAGTCGGTAGAACAATTGCAGGCATACAGCAACTGGTAAGTGTTTGTAAAAAATACGGTGTTGAAAGAATTGGAGCAGTTGCTACCAGTGCGGCAAGGTCTTCGCTGAACGGTAATGAATTTATAAAAAATGTCGAATTAGTTACCGGTGTTCCCACGATAATAGTATCGGGAAGGGAAGAAGCTTTATTAACTATCAGAGGGATTCTCGGCTCACTGACCGTTAACAGCAGAAATATTCTTATAATGGACATTGGTGGCGGCAGTACTGAATATTCGCTGATTGTGGATGGAAAACCTGAATTTATATCAAGTATAGATATAGGTGTATTACACCTTTCTCACGAGTACAATTTTAAAGATATAATTATCAAGTCTGATATGCAATTAATAAATGACGCAATTTCAGAAACTTTGGAACATAACTTAAAGCATATTGTTAATTATTGCGATCCCTCTGAAACATTATTTGTCGCTACTTCGGGTACTCCTCTTACACTTGCCTGTATATGCAGGGGACTTAAAAGTTTTGATACTTCGAAGATTGACGGTACATCGGTTTCAAAAGAAGAAATCCATTCTTTACTCGAAGAGATGGCAGGTTACGGTTCTTCTGAAAGACTTCAAAAATTCAGCGCTATAGCGAAAGGTAGGGAGAGTATAATAATTCCGGGTTCAATGATACTATTGAATTCAATGTCCTTTTTTGACCTTGAGAATATGGTAGTAACTGAAAGCAGCCTGCTGGAAGGAGTTCTGCTTACTGATAAGTACCTGCGAGACAAGGAAATTTCGCTTTAAAGATGATACATTTCGTTGACAATGAAGTGGCGAATAATTATATTTCAATAGTTGCTATTATGGAAGAAATAGTCATAAGTAAAAGGGAAAAACAGATATTAAGCTGTGTTGTAGACCATTACCTGAAAACAGGGGATACAATTGGTTCTGAAGAGATAATAAACAAATACAATGTAGGTTGCAGTTCAGCTACTGTTAGAAACCAGTTGCATCGACTGATGAACAGGGGATTACTTTCCCAGACACATGTTTCATCAGGAAGATTACCTACTGAAATAGGTATAAGCTATTATGTGAACGAGATTCTCGATCTCCCGGGAATCTCAGAGGCTATAATAAACAAGGTATTAAATGAATACGACAAGATAGAAGGTACTCTGGACCAGATAATAGACAGGATAAGCAACCTTTTATCGGATTTTACCAGGACAGCCTGTCTTGCTACACTCCCTGATACACGAACAATGAGAATACAGTCTGCCAGGATCGTTGAGCTTGGTCTCAGAAGATACATCGTTATACTGGTTTTTGAGGGCGGACTTACTGAAAAAACTTATATAAAACTGGACAGGAATATATCGAACTATCAGATCGAGGTGATAGGTGATTACCTTAATAAACTTATGTGTGGATTGACTCTGGAGCAGGTTCGTGAGTTATTTATAACAAAGGTTAAATATTCAAAAAAAGACTACAGTATTTTTATGGAGAATATTGTCAAACTGAGCAGCGAGATATTCGAAAAGGAATCAAAGGTTAATTATCATATAAGCGGCAGACTTACGTTCGCTGATGATAACAACCTCAACAATCCTGAAATAACTAGAAACCTGCTTCATGTTTTTGAAGAAAGGGAATATTTGCTTAATTTGCTAAAAGAAATGGACAGTATAGTAAGTCCAAGGGTATTTATCGGTTCCTACAGTGGTATGCCGAACGGCTGTAGTCTTGTTGCATCAAACTACGGAGACGGGAACAGACAAGGTACACTTGGTGTATTTGGCCCTATAAGAATGAATTACTCACTTATTATCCCACTCGTCAACTATACTGCAAAATATCTGGGTAAAGTGATAAACCAGGGAGGCGGTTATGAATATAAATAATGATGAATCAAAATTAAATGAACATACAAATTCCGAAACACAGACCGAAGGGGAAAATGTAAAAGTTGAGACAGTAGAACAGGAACAAGCGCAGAAAAGCGCAGACAGCAAAGACTACAAAAAAGAGTACGATCAGCTTTACGACAGATATCTGAGACTGGCGGCGGACTTTGATAATTACAAGAAAAGAACAGCCAAGGAGAAATCCGACATCACAGCTTACGGTAATGAAGAACTTATCAAAGCTGTACTTGATGTTGTTGATAATCTAGAGCGGGCTCTCGAGCATGCTCAGAGGAATGAGGATACGGAATCACTCATAGAAGGTGTCAAGCTTGTTTACAACCAGCTCTTGAGCTGTCTTCAAAGATTTGGTCTACAAAGAATTGAAGCCGATGAGGGAACGGAATTCGATCCACGCTTTCATCAGGCTTTCGAACGTGTTGAAACGGAGGACGTATCTCCCGGAATTATACTCACGGAAGTTGTTAAGGGATACAAGTTGAAGGAACGACTTCTACGTCCGGCGATCGTATCGGTTTCAGCGGGTATTTCAAACAAGCCGGAAAATGATGAGTCTGATATTGAACAGAATGTAGTAGAGATTAACGATGATTCAGAAGATAATGAGATTGGTACTATTGATCTCACTGATGAAGACACTACAAACTAAAACCGGGGAAAGTGAGATAGTATGGCTATAGTCGGAATAGACTTGGGAACAACGAACTCCTGCATCGCTGTTATTGAGGGCGGTGAATCCGTAGTAATTCCAAATGAGGAAGGGAGTAGAATAACACCGTCTGCAGTTGCTTTTACCGAGGATGAAAGCAAGGTGGCAGGAGCCATTGCGAAAAGACAGGCACTTGTTAATCCATTGAACACTGTAACAGGTGTTAAGAGATTAATCGGAAGAAAATATGAATCTCCCGAGATAGAGAAACTGCACACTCTCGTGCCATATAAAATAGTTTCACACGATACAGGGGATGCATGGGTAGAAGTTAATGAACATAAATACGGTCCCCAGGAAATATCTTCAATAATACTTTCCAAGATGAAGCAGATTGCAGAAGAATATCTTGGATATGATGTGGACGAAGCGGTTATTACAGTGCCGGCGCACTTCAACGATATTCAGAGACAGGCTACCAAGGATGCAGGGAAAATAGCAGGTTTGAATGTCAAACGGATTATAAATGAGCCTACGGCCGCCGCACTTGCATATGGATTCGACAAAAAAGATAACAAAAAAATTGCGGTATTCGACCTTGGTGGCGGTACTTTCGATATAACTATACTGGAAATATCCAGTGGTGTTTTTGATGTCAAATCCACAAGCGGTGATACATTTCTGGGTGGCGATGACTTTGACCAGAGGTTGATCCAGTATGTTGTGGATCAATTCAAAAAAACCAACGATATAGATCTCAGAGAGGACAAAATGGCACTGCAGCGGATAAGGGAGGCATCTGAAAAAGCCAAGCATGAACTATCTTCCCTCTCTGAAACCACTATTAATCTCCCTTTTATAGCTGTGGATTCTTCCGGTCCGAAGCATTTGAATATAAAAATTACAAGAGGGCAGTTCGAAGAACTGGTGAATGACCTCATAGACCGTTTGAATGATCCTTGTGAACAGGCATTATCAGACTCAGGTATAGATCCTGATGATCTCGACGAAGTTATACTCGTCGGTGGTATGACCAGGATGCCAAAGGTTCAGGAAAAGGTCAAAACTATATTCAAGAAAGACCCGCAGACCAGGATAAACCCTGAAGAGGTTGTTGCTATAGGTGCTGCGGTTCAGGCAGGTGTTCTTGAAGGGAAGGTTGACGAGGTTCTGCTCCTTGATGTCGTTCCCCTATCTCTGGGTGTTGAAACAAGAGGAGGCCTTTTTACAAAGATAATAGAAAGGAACACTACCATACCCACTCGGAGAAGCAGAATATTTACAACTGCATTTGATAATCAGGATTTCGTCGGAATACATGTTCTGCAGGGTGAGAGGGAAATGGTACAGGACAACATATCGCTTGCGAACTTCAACCTCGTTGGTATTCCACCCGCTCCCCGCGGAGTGCCCCAGATCGAAGTGGGTTTCGAAGTCGATGCTGATGGAATTCTTCATGTATCTGCTAAAGACCTGGGTACAGGTAAACTTCATGAGGTTGAAGTGGTCAATTCCAGCGGATTAAGCGATAATGAAATCAAGGATATAATTAGGAAGAGTAAGGAAAGTACAGAGTTTGACAAAGAGAAAAAGGAGCTGGCATTATTAAAGAACCAGGCTGAAGGTCTTTTATATTCAATTGAACGCACTATAAAGACTTATGGTGATAACATCAGCGATGAAATGAGATCGAGGATCGAGGAAGCATCTGAAAATCTCAGAAATGAACTTAAAGATGATAGCTACAAGAACATCAAGGATTCACTGGATAACCTTCAGGATGAATCCTATAAATTTGCTGAAGTTATCTATTCCAAGAAAGAACAACCATCAGATAAAGAACTACCTACAGATAAAGTAGATTCTGAATAATTAAACCCCTGAAATATTATGAGTAAAGATTATTACCAAATTCTAGACATTGAAAGAAATGCTACAACCGAGCAGATTAAAAAAGCTTATAAAAAGCTTGCTTTCGAATATCATCCTGACAGGAATCCTGATGATAATGAAGCAATAGAGAAATTCAAGGAAATAAACGAAGCCTACCAAGTGCTTGGAAATGAGAATAAAAGAGCACAATACGACAGTTTTGGCCACATTTCCGATGAAGGACTGTTTAGGGATGCGGGGTTCAGAGGAGGGAATTTCGGGAATATCAATGATATTTTCGGAAGTCTCTTTGAAGAAGTATTCACAACCGGCAGAAGGGCGAGAGGAACCCGGGGAAGGGATTTAAAATACAATCTGGAAATACCATTCGAGAAAGCTGCGTTCGGTTCACAGGAAGAAATAGTAATTCCGAAGAACGTCAGATGTGAGGAATGCTACGGAAGCGGTGCCGAGCCCGGTGGAGAAACCATTTGTACCGCATGCAATGGCAGGGGAAATGTTGAATATGCAAAAGGGTTCTTCGCAATAAGTCAGACATGCAGCACATGCAGGGGATCGGGTAAAATAATTAAAGATCATTGCAAGGTATGCAAAGGTGAAGGAGTTGTTACCAGAGAACAGAAAGTATCTGTCAGAGTTCCCCCGGGTATAACAGATGGTGCCAGACTGAGAATGAAAGGTGAGGGGGAGCCCGGTCTGGGCGGTGCTCCCGACGGCGATCTCTACATAGAAATATCCGTAAAGGACCATCCTGTATTCACCAGGGATATAAATGATCTTTACTGTGAAGTGCCGATCAGTATTGTTGAAGCTATATTGGGCGGAGAGATAACAGTACCGACAATGGAAGGTACACAAAAGTTCAAGATACCGGCAGGGACACAACCCGGACAGACATTCAAGCTCAAGGGAGAAGGCATTCCTGAACTGGGTTCCGGAAAGATGGGCGATCTCTATATAGTTGCCAAGGTTGAAATCCCGGCAAAAATCAACAAGAAGCAGAAAGAGCTCTTAAAAGAATTTTCAAACGAATCTGACACAGAGCAACAGCCACTCGTCAAGGAATATATTAACAAGATAAAAGAGATGTTCTAGAAAGTCGCTGAAAGCATTGGCATTATACCAAAGAAGTGCCGCCCGCGATAGCGGGTATTATTGAAACGGTGTCACTGTCTTTCAGTTCTGTATCCTTACCATTAAGGAATCTTATATCTTCGTTGTTAACATAGAGGTTAATAAATCTTCTTACTTCACCATTCTCGTCGCAGATTCTTTCTTTAATACCCGGACATTCCTGCTCGAGTTTCTCGATCATTTCCGAAATATTCCCTGCAGTCAGTTTAATTTCTTCACGATCTCCTGATAGTTTTCTTAATGGTGTAGGGATTCTTATAGAGGGCATAGTTCTAAAACCTCCTTAAATTTATAAATTTTTGTATAATTCCTCAAATTCATCCAGGTTGGGGCCGATAATGCTGGGTCTGGCAACATGTTCTATGATAGCGTCCTGGGTTTTCAGTCCGTTACCTGTTATTGATATCACAGTCAGTTCGTCCCTGTCGATCTTGTCCTGTTCAATTAACTTCTTTGCTACTCCCACTGTAACACCACCGGCAGTTTCTGTATATATACCTTCTGTTTCAGCGAGTAGCTTTATTCCTTCAACTATCTCTTCATCACTCACATCTTCACCCCACCCGCCGGTTTCCTTCATGACCTGCATTGCATAAATTCCGTCAGCGGGGGTTCCTATTGCAAGAGATTTTGCTATTGTGTCGGGTTTTACAGGTTTGAAGATTTCCCAGCCGTTCTTTAGTGCAGTTGTTATGGGTGAGCATCCTGTAGCCTGAGCACCGAACATTTTTGTTTTGTTTTCTTCAATTATACCTAATTGCTCAAACTCTTTAATGGACTTCCAGATTTTAGTCAATAATGATCCGCTTGCCATTGGCACGACGATATTTTTCGGGGCTTTCCATCCAAGTTGTTCCATTATCTCGAAACCGTATGATTTGGAACCCTCGGAGTAATAAGGTCTCATATTTATATTAACGAATGCCCAGTTATGGCTGCCTGCGATTTCACTGCAAAGTCTGTTAACATCGTCGTAAGTTCCCCTTATACCTACCAGGTTGGCACCGTATATTATCGTGTTAATTATTTTTGATTCTTCCAGGTCGTGAGGGATAAAGATTATGCTTTTAAGGTCTCCTGCCGCAGATAGTGCAGATACTGCATTTGCGAGATTCCCGGTCGAAGCACAGGATACAGTATCAAAACCAAATTCCTTGGCTTTTGATAGTGCGACGGAAACCACCCTGTCCTTGAATGAGAGTGAGGGGTATGATACTGCGTCATTCTTGATGTAAAGATTGTTATGGCCGAGTTTTCTGCCAAGGTTCTCTGCTTTTATAAGTGGTGTAAAGCCAACTTTATCACCCACTGTAGGCTTATTATCTATTGGCAGAAGTTCAAGATATCTCCATATGCTGTAATTCCTCGATTGTATCTTTTCACGAGTGAGCGATCCTTTTATTTTCTCGTAGTTATATACTGCTTCAAGCGGACCGAAACAGATTTCGCATACGTGTAGAGGTTCTTTTGGATAATTCTGTCCACATTCCTTGCAGATCAAACCTTGCACAAAACTCATGAGATTCCTCGTTTTAATCAAAAATAAGAAATTTAAACTACCTTTTTATTAAATGGTTGTCAAAGTTACGGGATATCATAACTAACCAGTTTTATTGAATTAATTCGTCATTTGCCTGGTTTTATGGGAATTTTGGCTATCCGCTCCGTGATAACGATATCGCTGGTCTTATCATAAATTCCGCTAACGACCAGCGTGTCACCAGGCGAAATGTCTCCTGCATCGCCGGTGTATTTAAGGTCAAGCGTATTTTCATAAGGATCTGATATTACAATTTTATGTGTATCCCCGCTCTCACCAATATCATCAATTTCGGTTACTATTCCACTGAAGGTAACTATAGCTCTGTCGTATGCAAGTGGCGTGATCTGTATTTCGCGTATAGATGTTTAAATACCAGGCAATCTGGGAAGTTCCTGTGGCTTGTTCTTTTCGCATCCGTAAATTGTCAGGTATAAAGTAAAAAAACATATATACAGAATAAATGGTCTAAACATTATTTCCCGGTCACCGGTGATTTGATTTTTAAATAGTACACAATAACCTTAAATCTGATAAAAAAACTAAATATAACCTGAGGTAATGTATATGTATATCTTTGATAATGACGAACACTACATTGTCAGATTTAAAATAGAAGAAAGCGATAGCAACTTCAACTATATAATCTGTTGTAAAGAAACACGCGAATGTGCTGTGATAGATCCCATCGATCCTATAAAACTACTGAACTACATAAGAAGCAATGACTTAACGGTAAAATATATAATTAACACACATGCCCATCCAGATCACATAAAAGGTAATAATCCCATACTGAAGGTTACGCTTTCAAAAATACTGATCCATAAGGATGGAGTAGATTATGTCGCTCCCAGACACGCGGTAATCTCAGACGGTGATATAATAGATATAGGTAAGATTAAACTGACGGTTATTCACACACCTGGGCACTGTCCCGAGCACGTATCTTTAATGGCTGGAAATGATATTTTCGTCGGAGATACATTGTTCCTTTCCGGATGCGGTAATACTAAGTTCAGGGGTGACCCCGGGGATCTTTACGAATCAATAGCCTTCAAACTGCGTGATCTTCCGGATGATACAAAAATATTTTGCGGTCACGACTATGCCGAAAAGAACCTGCAGTTTTCGATAGATCTTGAACCGGGCAATGAATTCGCGAAAGAGAAACTTAGAGAAGTCAAAACTTCTTCAGGTGATGAGAACAAAGTGATATCGACAATTGGAGAAGAAAAACAATATAATCCATTCCTGAGATTTGATAACGATAATCTTGTAAAGAACGTGCTTAAAAGAGAACCGGATACCCCCGGTGATCCGAGATCGGTTTTCGTAAAAATTAGAGAACTTAGAAATTCATGGTAAAATAGTATAGTTACAATCTACTCTTAATAATTTCCTTAAAAATTCGGATAAAACTTATGGATACAAAATTAGATATCACAGACAAGTTACATAATTTGTTAAGCAAGCGAATCCTATTTCTCGATGGTGCTATGGGTACGACCATTCAGAGATACACACTTGATGAAGAGGATTTTCAGGGTAACAGGTTTAAGGAACACTCTGTTGACCTGAAAGGAAATAATGATCTCCTCACTTTAACCAGACCCGACATTATATACGAGATACATAAAAACTATCTCGAGGCAGGTTCTGATATAATCGAAACGAATACATTCAGTTCGACAAGAATCGCCCAGGCTGATTACAGCCTTGAGGACATTGTTAAAGAGCTTAATGTTGAAGCAGCTAAGATAGCTAAAAAGGCAGCAGCCGATTTCATGAAAGAGAACCCTTCAAGGGAGTGTTTTGTCGCGGGTGCCATAGGGCCTACGAACAAAACGCTTTCAATTTCCCCGGATGTTAATAACCCCGGATACAGAGCGGTCACTTTTGATGAAATGGTAGAAAACTACTACGAGCAGGTCGAGGGTCTGGTTGAAGGCGGTGCAGATATTCTCCTGCCTGAAACGACTTTCGATACACTTAATTTGAAAGCAGCCATCTATGCAATTGACGAATATTTTGAAAATCACGACGTTAAGCTCCCGGTGATGCTTTCGGTAACAATAACCGATGCATCCGGAAGAACTCTTTCGGGACAGACAATTGAAGCTTTCTGGAACTCGGTCAGACATGCAAAGCCACTTAGCGTCGGGATAAACTGTGCTCTTGGTGCTCAGGAGATGAGACCTTATATAGAAGAATTATCCAAAATAGCAGACTGTTATGTAAGTTGTTACCCTAATGCGGGTCTTCCAAATCCTTTAAGTGAAACAGGTTATGACCAGACTCCGGAAGACACTGCTTCATTACTGGATGATTTCGCAAGCAGCGGTTTTCTGAATTTTGTCGGGGGATGTTGCGGAACAACACCAGAGCATATAAAGGCAATAGTTGATAAGCTCAAGGATTACAAACCAAGAGAGATCCCCGAGGTTGAACCTGCAACCAGACTTAGCGGTCTTGAAGCATTTAATATTAAAGAGAACAGGGATACCTTCATAATGGTGGGGGAAAGGACCAACGTAACGGGTTCACCTAGATTCAAAAGACTCATAAAAGAAGGCGACTTCGAAGCCGGTCTCAGTATTGCTCTTCAGCAGGTTGAGAACGGAGCCAACATGATTGATATCAACTTCGATGAAGGAATGCTCGAAAGTGAGGATTGTATGGAAAAGTTCCTAAATCTCATTGCAGCAGAACCTGATATCGCAAGGGTCCCCATCGTTATAGACAGCTCGAGATGGTCTGTGATTGAACGAGGAATTAAATGCGTGCAGGGTAAGTGTGTTGTTAATTCCATCAGTCTCAAAGAAGGTGAGGAGAAATTCATAGAGGACGCAAAGATGCTCAAGCGTTTTGGTGCTGCCGCCATGGTTATGGCCTTTGATGAAAAGGGACAGGCGGCCGACAAGGAGAGAAAAGTTGAGGTTTGCAAGAGAGCCTACAAGATCTTGACCGGGAAGGTCGGCATGGATCCCCATGATATTATTTTTGACCCTAATATCCTTACAGTTGCTACAGGTATGGAAGAACATAACAACTATGCTGTGGATTTCATAGAAGCTGTAAAGGAAGTAAAGAAGGAATGTCCGGGAGCTCTGACAAGCGGGGGAGTAAGCAATATCTCATTTTCATTAAGAGGTAATAATGTTGTAAGAGAGGCAATGCACAGTGCATTCCTTTACCACGCTATTAATGCCGGATTGGATATGGGGATTGTAAATGCCGGAATGCTGGCTGTCTACGACGATATAGACAAGGAGCTTCTGGAAAAAGTTGAAGATGTTCTCCTGAACAGGAATGAAGATGCTACCGAAGCCCTTATAGATTTTGCTGAACAGTACAAGGGGCAGAAGAGTGAGGATAAAGATGATGATAAACTTAAATGGCGAGACAATACTATAGAAGAGCGAATTAAATACGCATTAATGAAGGGAATAACGGAATTTATTGAAGATGATACCGAGGAAGCCAGGGAGAAACTTGAAAAACCTCTTGATGTTATCGAGGGGCCTCTTATGGACGGCATGAAAGTAGTGGGCGAACTCTTCGGAGCGGGAAAGATGTTCCTGCCACAGGTTGTGAAAAGCGCAAGGGTAATGAAAAAAGCCGTTGCTTATCTGGAACCTTTTATGGAAGCTGAAAAACAAAAGAACAATGATAAATCCGAGAAAGGTAAATTCCTTATTGCCACTGTTAAAGGTGATGTTCATGATATAGGTAAAAACATTGTTTCTGTAGTGCTTTCGTGTAACAACTATGAGGTAGTTGACATGGGCGTTATGGTTTCCTGCGATAATATATTGAAAAAGGCAAAGGAGATAAACGCTGACTTCATCGGAATGAGCGGACTGATAACACCGTCATTGGATGAAATGGTATTCAATGCTACCGAGATGGAACGACAGGGATTCAAAACACCCCTTATGATAGGTGGTGCCACGACGAGCAAGGCGCACACCGCAATAAAGATAGCTCCGAAATACAGCGGTGCGGTAACGCATGTTAAGGATGCATCGATCGTAACGGGCATTTGCAGTCAGTTGCTGAGCAAGGATAAGAAAGAGAATTTCATAAAAGAGCTGAAAAAAGATCAGGAAAAGCTGAGGAAGCTTCATGAACAGAAAACCGAGAAAAAAGAGCATATTTCTATCGGGAAAGCAAGAGAAAACAAATTCGAAACTGACTGGAACAAGAGAAAGATAACACCTCCAAAGCATCTTGGAATACAGGTTTTTGATGATGCGAATGTTGATGAAATCGTAAAATATGTAGACTGGTCACCCCTTTTCTGGGTATGGGAACTCAAGGGTGTATATCCAAAGATACTCAAACACAAGAAATACGGTGAACAGGCCAAACAGCTTTTTGACGAAGCACAGAAAATGCTTGAGAAGATCATTAAGGACAAGAGCTTTCATCCTCGTGCGGTCATTGGTTTCTGGCAGGCGAATACTGTCGGAGATGACGTTGAGGTCTATGACCCCAAAGACAACGGGGGGGACCCTGTTACAACACTGCATTTTCTGAGGCAGCAAATATACAAGGGAGAAAACAGTTTTAATCTCTGCCTTTCTGACTATGTTGCACCGAAAGAATCCGGGATAAGGGATTACATAGGTGCATTTGCAGTAACCTCCGGACCTGAAGTTGAGGAACTCTCGTCTTATTACAAGAATAACAACGACGATTATTCCGCGATCATGATTCAGGCACTTGGTGACAGACTTGCTGAAGCTTATACTGAAATGATGCACAGAGAGGTCAGGACAAATCACTGGGGATATGTAGATAAGGAAAAGCTTACTAACGAGGAACTCATCAAGGAAAAATATTTAGGAATAAGGCCCGCTCCGGGTTATCCTGCCTGTCCGGATCATACCGAGAAGGGAACCTTGTGGAAATTGCTCGATGTTGAAAAGAATGCCGGTATAAGGCTTACCGAGAACTTTGCGATGACACCTCCGAGCTCGGTGTCAGGTTATTACTTCTCGCACCCGGAATCCAAGTATTACAATGTTGGTTCTGTATTAAAGGATCAAGTTGAAGATTATGCGGAAAGAAAGGGTATGAATGTAAAAGAAGTTGAGAAATGGCTGTTCCCTAATCTTGGTTACGAAGTCGAGTAACTGTTAATTTACCATAATATTTTCGATTTAGAACCTGAACCGGAGAATCCTTTATATAAAAGATCTCTCTAAATATCTATGCAATTTCATTCGGGGGTATTTAATGGACAGGATAAAAAAATCTATTATCAGAGATGAGGTGAGAAAGTTTTACGGTGATATAGCAGAGTATGAAGGACGGGACTGTGGATGCGGACCGACGGGCTGTTGTGGGAACAATGAAGTTGAAACTGCTGATATATCAGCTGCTATCGGATATTCACCTGAAGAAATAGACTCGTCTCCTGAAGGTTCCAACCTTGGTCTTGGTTGCGGTAATCCACAGGCAATAGCTTCGTTAAAACCAGGTGAAACTGTACTCGATCTTGGAAGCGGAGCAGGTTTTGACTGTTTCCTGGCTGCAAAAGCCGTAGGTCGGGAAGGTAGTGTTATAGGGGTTGATATGACCCCCGGAATGGTCTCCAAGGCAAGACAGAATGCGGAAAAATCCGGATTCGATAACGTGGAATTCAGGCTAGGTGAGATCGAAAACATACCTGTAGCTGACAGTACTGTTGACGTTATTATATCTAACTGTGTTATTAACCTTTCACCTGATAAGGAAAGAGTATTCAGTGAATCATACAGGGTGCTAAAAAAAGGAGGCAGGCTTGCAATATCTGATATTGTTACAACCAGAGAGCTACCTGATGAAATAAAGGAAAACATGCAATTATACAGTGCGTGCATTTCCGGAGCTTCCCTTGTAAATGAAATTGAAAGTGTACTTGATACTATAGGGTTCCGTGAAATTAGAATTACTTGGAAGAAAGATAATAGCAGCGAATTTATGAATAAGTGGGCTAAGGGTATGAAGATAGAAGACTATATTATTTCTGCCAGTATTCAGGCTGTAAAGTAGGCATTGTATTTGTTCACATTATAGCTCGTTAGTTTTAAGAATATATTTCTCCACTTAATATTATATACACACACAATAACTATGTTTTCATATTATTTATTGTTTAATTAAGACAGGATTAAAATCTGTTTAAAAAGTAGAGGAGTTTATAGAAATTTTCATACATATGAACTAATACATGTAATTTCTGGTTTTCACCAGTCCTTAATCTTGTTTATCATTTCATCCGTCTGGTCAACCAGTATAGACATCAATTCAGCCGCAGGCAGGCTTCTGCTGAGTCTAACCCCCTGACCCGCCCACAATGACATATAGTCAGTATCCTTACTTTCGGCCGAGGCTTTTCTAATATCTCTGGTAAAAGCGTTCTGGATGGGATAGTCCGGGACAATATCCTTATATTGCTCCATTTCCTCTATGAACCTGTTGTTTATCCCCCGTGCAAGCTTACCGGAGAACATCCTTGTAAGTCTCGTATCACTTTCATTGCTCTTAATTATTGCTTCCTTGTGAAGATCACTCGCACCACTTTCAATGCATGTCAGGAATGCAGTACCAAGTTGTACCCCGGAAGCGCCGAGTGCAAAAGATGCCACGATACCTCTCCCGTCCATGATACCACCTGCAGCTACTACAGGGGTTTTAACATTGTCAACAACCTGTGGTATAAGGGCCATTGTTCCAACAAGGCTGTGTTCAGGGTCCTTTTGAAAAGATCCGCGGTGTCCACCGGCTTCGGATCCCTGCGCAACAATAAGCTCAACTCCTTTTTTCTCCAGTTCTATGGCTTCATCAACAGTGGTGGCAGTACCTATAGTTTTAATATTCTCAGACCTTAACATATCCAGTATTTCGCCATCAGGTATCCCGAAAGTAAAACTGACCACAGGAACTTTTTCTTCTATTATTACTTTTATTTGTGCATGAAAATATAGGTTGATATCTTCAGAAGCAGCTTGTTCATCCAGACCGAATCTGTCCCTGTAAGGTTTCATGGCTTTTATTATTTTCTTAATCTTATCCTGATCCCTGATGACTGTTTCAGGCACGAAGACATTCACTGCAAATCTCTTGTCAGTTAATTTTCTGGTCGCATGGATTTCTAAACGGAGCTTGTCGGGAGAAGTATAACCGGCGCCAAAAGATCCAAGACCGCCACTGTTTGATATAGCCGCGACAAGTCCCGGCCTGGTCGGTCCTCCTGCCATAGGTGCCTGAATTATCGGGTAACTGATATTCAGAATCCTGGAAACAGCTGTTTCATACCACATTGGTTTATCCTTTTTTTATTCATAGAATCTGTAATGTTTAAAGGGTAGGGGTCAGTTTTCCACTACCACAACAGCAACCGAATAATCCTTTTCATGAGAAATAGAGGTATTTATTTTCGTAGCTCCTATCCTTTCAATATAGCCTTTTGCTGATCCATTCAGAATAATATATGGTTTTCCCATACTATCTCTCATGACCAGGATATCTCTTATTCTCAAGCCCTTCCTGAATCCTGTACCTACGGCTTTTGCGAATGCTTCTTTAACAGCATAATTTCCCGCATATCTTTGATTCTTGTTGTGGGTCTTGTTAATGAGTTCCAGTTCCTTGCGGTTAAAAAACTTTTCAAGGAATTTATCACCCCATTTCTCAATTATTCTCTCTATCCTGTTGTTCTCTACTATATCTATGCCGAGTCCCAATACCATATCATTCTCCACAAAGAGATACCATATCCCTGACAGCTTTCTCCATGCCTAGAATAACCGCTCTTGAAATTATACTGTGTCCTATATTGAGCTCCTCTATCCCATCTATGGAGGCTATATCAACAACGTTAAAATAATTCAGACCATGTCCTGCTGCTACCCTGAGTCCCTGTGACAATGCGTTGGTAACGGATTCTCTGATCTTTGTGATTTGCCTGCTGGTCTCATCCTGGTTATCCGCTTCCGCATAACCCCCGGTATGTATCTCCACCATATGTGCATTCACCTTTCTTGAAGCATCGACCTGCTTATGGTCTGGGTCGATGAACAGACTTACAAAAAGTCCTTTGCCGAGCAATTTTCTGACTGCATTATTTATAGGATCGAAATTCCCGGATACATCGAGGCCACCCTCGGTTGTAATTTCCTCACGCCTTTCAGGTACGAGTGTAACCATATCAGGTTTGATCTTGACAGCTATATCGATCATTTCATCAGTAGCCGCCATTTCCATATTAAGTTTAGTTTTTACCGTTTTTCGCAGAAGTTCGATATCACGCAACTGAGCATGTCTTCTGTCTTCTCTGAGATGGGCGACAATACCGCTTGCTCCTGCCAGTTCAGCGATCAATGCAGTCGTCACTGGATCGGGTTCATTTCCTCTCCTCGCCTGCCTGAGTGTGGCAACATGGTCTATATTGACATTCAGTCTTGGCATCTTATACTCCGATTCTCGTTTGTAGCATATACGATATGTCGTCTATTATATTGTTCACTATTTCTTCGTTTTCTCCTTCGACCATTACTCTTGCCTTAAGCTCTGTCCCTGAATAGCGGATATTGATTCGTCCCCTGGAATTTAGTTTTCTCTCACAATTTGATACAAGTGTATTTAGTCCCTCTATATTTTCGAAAGGTACTTTTTCTCTGACATCTATACTTCGAAGCAGCTGCGGAAACAGCTCAAGTCTGGCGGATATCTCCGATAAAGGCTTGTTTAGTCTTTTCATCTCGGACAATACCTGAAGGGATGCAAGTAATCCGTCACCTGTAGTAGTATGGTCCAGGAATATTACATGACCTGATTTCTCACCACCCAGATTCGAGCCCAGCTTTCTCATGGCATCCACTACATACCTGTCTCCAACCTCTGTTCTGTAAAGATCGATATCTCTTTCATTAAGAAAATATTCAAGTGCCATATTGCTCATCTGTGTAGCCACCACATATCTGCCTTTTAATTCCTTCCTTTCAAGCATCTCTTCTGTACAGATTGCTAGTATCTTATCCCCGTCAACCAGGTTGCCTCTTTCATCACAAAAAATAACTCTGTCGGCATCACCATCAAGTGCTATACCAAGATCTGCACCGTTTTCAATTACCCTGTTTATTAAAACAGCTGGGTCGATACTCCCGCATTTAACATTAATATTCTGCCCGTCGGGTTTTGCATTAATTGCTTTTACTTCTGCTCCAAGTTCTTCAAATACTACCGGTCCAACCTTGTATGATGCCCCATTTGCACAATCCAGGATTATTTTCATTCCCTCGATATCGAGGGAATGTGGAAATGAGTTTTTCACGAATACTACATATCTTCCGGCGGCATCCTCTATTCGGGCAGCCTTACCGATATTGGGACTTCCAGCGAGATCTTCTTTTAAAATAAGATCTTCGATCTCGGATTCGGTCTCATCACTGATCTTGAAACCCATATGATCGAATATTTTAATGCCGTTGTCGTGATATGGGTTATGTGATGCAGATATCACTATGCCTGCATCTGCTCTCATGCTAGTAGTTAGAAAAGCTATGGCCGGAGTGGGAAGTGGGCCGACCAGGAGGACATCCGCACCCATGGACGTTACACCAGCTGATATAGCCTGTTCGAAGAGATACCCTGACAATCTTGTGTCTTTACCAAGAATTATTCTTGGCCTTCTTCGTCTTACCGATCTGCGGGAAAGGATATGACCAAGGGATTTCCCCAGTTTTAAAGCTATTTCAGGTGTCATTGGATATGTATTTGCGACACCTCTGATTCCGTCTGTTCCAAAAAAACGTTTTACAGTATGAGTCATCTTTAATCCTTCTTGATCACTACATTAACATTTTCAGGTGACTGCTTTAATAAATTAACAGTGCTGGAATTCGGGTAATCCACCATCACCTTTAGCTTGTAAGTGCCGGGCTTTAAGGAATTAAGGTTGTTTCCGTCTATATAGACCTCTATATCATTACTTTTCAGTTCATTTATCAGACTGTAAGGACCTTCGAATACCAGATCGGTTTTTGATTCACCTGATATGCTGTAATTCTTTTTATGAAAATTACGCACACCTATATCCACGTCTCTGAACTCTTTCTGGAGTGTGATCTCTTCGATATTTACTGTGACACGAACAAGTTCAGGACCTATGATCTGGATAAGGGAGCTGGGTGACTGCAAGGGCACCTGTATTGAAAATTTTGATTTTTCTCCGGTTATTGATATCGGATTTGTTTCCATTTTCTCAAGGTCAGAGACAATAATTTTGGGCCCCCTGATCTTAACCTTGTTGGGATATACAATTGGTTCACCCACAATACGATAACCCTTGTCAGGCTCACTGATATTGGGTTCGACATTTATTGTCTTCGTCATTTTTTCGTCTATATTCAATGTAACTTCAGCAGGACTTATGGAAACTATATCAACTTCTCTCGGCAGATTGATCTGACTAACCTGGATCTCGAATTTTGATACACCGCTTTTAACGTCGCCCAGGTCAAGATTCACGACAAGATTGGAGTTGGAAATTGATGACAACTGGCTCCTTGGTCCGCTCAATCTGAGATTGATCTGTTCAGGAGGCTTGTTTGTGATAATCAGATCAGGGTCAAGATCGGCATATTTTACTTTTACATCCACACTCTTTTCAACATCGAATTCTACATTGGCAACAAACCATAGTATCACGGCAATAAATACTGCAAGTGTTTTCTTGCCGAAGTTACTGAAGAACGGATTGTCATGGTTCCTTAAATTATGATCCAATTGATAACTATATTCCTCTTAATGAATTTAACCTATGTACCAAACTATACCATCACCTTATAATATTTATCTTATCGTAAAGAAAGCTGGATTTATCAGTCTTTTTTGACTTGACTCCCAAAAGGTCTGACAATGTATTATTAAGTGATGTTGCATCGAGTCCCCTTTTTATTTCATTCTCGAAGGCAAGAGATATTATTCCGGTCTCTTCAGAGACGACTACAACAACAGCATCCGTTTCTGCCGTTATACCGATAGCGGCCCTGTGTCTCGTACCAAGATCCCTTTCGAGGTCCGGATCGGTGTCAAGAGGAAAAAAAGAACCTGCTGAAAGGATCTTGTTGTCCCCGATTATTATTCCGCCGTCATGAAGAGGTGAGGTCGGGTTGAATATGCTTATTATTAATTCCCTGGAAACATAAGAATCTAGACGCATTCCAAGCTCGACAAAATCCTCAAGACTGCTCCTTCTTTCAATGGCCATAAGTGCACCTATTTGACGACTGGAAAGAAAGGTAGCAGCTTTTACTATCTCATCAATGGTCTTGTCTTCCGAAATCCCCCTGTAAAGACTCAGGAACACAGGTCGTTTACCTATACTTGCAAGAGCCTTCCTTATGTCGTTCTGAAACAGTATTACAGCTATTAATATTATCGATGAAAGGAAATGGTCGAGTATCCAGTTAAGCGTGAAGAGACCACCTTTCTGAGAAAGAAAATAAAGAATGAATACTACTGTCAGACCGAGTAGTATCTGAGCAGCACGGGTTCCCTCGATAATGTTGAGTATGTAATAGATTATTAATGCAACTATTACTATATCAAGCGTATCCCATATATATCTGTAACTTACTATTGATTCAAGCATATTCTTTATACTCGTCAGTTATATTTTGCTGAACATATCTCATCCACTACCTTTGTTACAAGCTTTGTCTGAAGAACATCATGCACTCTTACAATTGATGCACCTCGTATTACGGAAACTGCAACTGATGCAAGTGTTCCTTCAAGTCTTTTATCCTTCGATATGCTGCCAAGGATCTTGCCTATAAATGACTTTCTGGAAGTACCGATCAGGATAGGCCTTTTCAGTTCGAGAAGACTGTCAAGCCGATTAATCAATGTTAAATTCTGCTCAAGGGTTTTCCCGAAACCTATTCCAGGATCAACAATCGTTGACTCTACACCTATGCCATAACCCGCGGCAACATTCAGTGAATCATTTATATATTTCATTATATCATCAATTAAGGAATTGTATTCGGTAAAATCCTGCATGTTATGCGGAAGTGAAGGGGTATGCATTAAAACAATCCCTGCATCATATTCCGCAACATATTTCCCTACAAGCGGATCGAACTTTAATCCACTGATATCATTGATTATTGATACACCACTTGAAAGAACCTCTTTTGCTACTTCAGCTTTTGTAGTGTCCACAGAATAAATAATATCAAAGTTCGAAACTGCCTTTTCAACGACAGGCATAAGACGGTCAAGCTCCTCCTGTACGGAAATACCCTTTGAGCCGGGACGGGTGGATTCGGCTCCGATATCAATGATATCGGCACCTTCTTCTATCATTTTGTCAATTCTTTTGATACTGCTGTCCAGGTCGCTGAACCTGCTGTCTTTATAAAACGAATCGGGTGTTACGTTCAGTATGCCCATTACAAGTGTTCTGTTTTCAAAGTTGATATTCTTTCCCCTGACCTTTAAAGGGAAGAATCTCTCTGATTTCGCCGGATTATCAGAACATGGCGGTTTTGTTGTCCTGCAAGTGGAATCTTTCGTTTTCATGAATATCTAATCCAGCGAAAAAGGAAAAAAATTTAATTAACACTGGCAGCGGTCTTAAAGTCGGGCTTGAACTTTAAAACCAGTTCTTCCAGTTCTTTACTGTCAACGACTTCCTGAGATAAAAGCATATTGGCGAGTTCTTTGAGGATCTCGAGATTATCTTCGATAAGCTTCTTGGCTTTATTGTAATTCTCGGTGACTATTCTTTTAATTTCCCTGTCTATAAGAATAGCTATTTCTTCACTATAATCCTTGTTAGTAGACAACTCTTTCCCGAGGAATATCTGTTCATCCGATTTGCCGAAGGTAACCGGTCCCAATTCCTCACTCATTCCCCATTCGCAAACCATTCTTCTGGCTATATCTGTAACGCGTTCGAGGTCATTTCCTGCTCCGGAAGTCCTTTCATTAAATATTATTTCTTCTGCAGCACGTCCGCCCAGAAGCACCATGATCATGCTGTTAAGATACGAGCGAGAGTGTGTATACTTGTCCTCCAGAGGAAGCTGTTGTGTCACGCCAAGTGCCATACCTCTTGGAACAATAGTAACCTTGTGTATAGGATCAGCTTCAGGAGTAAGCTTTGCAACTAATGCATGGCCCGCCTCGTGAAAAGCAGTGATTTTCTTCTCTTTATCGCTTATAAGAAGGCTTTTCCTCTCTACACCCATCATAACTTTGTCTTTGGCATATTCGAAATCGTCCATGCTGATCTTGTTTCTTCCGGATCTTGCAGCATGCAGTGCTGATTCGTTTACCAGATTCTTCAGGTCGGCTCCGGAAAAGCCAGGCGTTGATCTGGCAATTACAGAAAGATCAACATCCGTGTTAACAGGGACATTCTTGGAATGAACCTTTAATATCGCCTCTCTTCCCCTTACATCCGGTCTTGGTACTACAACCTGCCTGTCGAATCTTCCCGGCCTGAGAAGGGCTGGGTCCAGAACATCAGGCCTGTTAGTAGCAGCCATGACTATAATGCCCTCATTACCTTCAAATCCGTCCATTTCGACAAGCAGCTGGTTCAAAGTCTGTTCCCTTTCGTCGTGTCCGCCGCCCAGACCCGCTCCCCTGTGCCTGCCGACAGCATCAAGTTCGTCAACAAAGATTATGCAGGGTGCATTCTTCTTTGCCTGAACGAACAGGTCCCTTACTCTGGAGGCACCGACCCCTACAAACATTTCGACAAAATCACTACCGCTTATTATAAAGAACGGAACTCCTGCTTCCCCGGCAATTGCTTTTGCAAGTAGTGTCTTTCCGGTTCCTGGTGACCCGACAAGAAGTATTCCCTTTGGTATTTTCCCGCCCAGTTGGGTGAATTTCTTCGGACTTTTCAGGAATTCAACAATTTCCTGAACTTCTTCCTTAGCTTCATCAATACCCGCAACATCTTTGAAGGTTACCTTGTTCTGGCTTTCAGACAGCATCCTGGCACGGTTCTTTCCGAATGACATGGCTTTCGTTCCCCCGGCCTGTATCTGTCTCATGAACAGCACCATGAGCACAATCAGTATGATAAGGGGAGCCCAGTTTATGAGAATACTGGTAATAGAGCTTTCACTTTCCGGTTTGAAACTGAAATCAACTCCCTTGTTCTCGAGCCGGTTTACAAGGTCATCATTCACCGGTCCCACGGATTTGAAATTGCTTTTATCCTTTTCAGGTGATTTCAAGACACCTTTAATCTTGTTATCGCTTATTTCAAGGCTCTTTATTTTATCGTTTTTAACATAGGTAAGGAATTCGCTGTAGGGCAGCTCAACAAACTCTTTTCTTGGTGTGTTTATGAACTGATATAGCGCAATTATAGCGACAAATATAACTAGCCAAAGTATGAGGTTTTTAAATATCTGACTGTTCACGGTAAATCAATTAAATTTTAATTTTGAGATGAATAAATTTAACAACAAACTAATAAGTTCTAGTTAAGAATAACACACTTAAAATTCCATTTCAATCGGTTAAAATCATAAGAATTACAGAATCTTAGATGTCAAATCTTAATCACTTTCAGAAAACAGGCCGGTACTCAGATATCTCTCCCCGCTATCAAAAAAAATTGTCACAACATTTCCTGATCGATCAAGTTTTTCTGCAACCTTTTTCGCAGCCATACATGTTGCACCGGAGGAAATACCTATTAATATACCTTCCTTTCTTACAATTTCATTCGTAAATGATTTTGCATCACTACTACTGACCTTTATAACTTCATCGTAAACATCCCTGTCCAGCACAGTCGGGATAAATCCGACACCAATACCCTCGATCTTGTGGTTTCCGGCTTTCCCTCCTGATAACACAGGTGATTCTGATGGTTCAACAGCATATATCTTAATATCTTTGTATTTTTCCCTGAGAACATTACCTACACCTGAAATGGTACCCCCAGTGCCGACTCCGACCACCAGGGCATCAATATTGCCGGGAACCTGATCGATAATCTCCATTGCTGTAGTTTTCCTATGTGCACTTTTATTATATTTGTTCGTAAACTGTCCTGCCATGTATGCGCGACCACCCGAGCGATCAACATATTCGTTTGCCATTTGAATTGCGTGATCGATGCTTGCCGGATTGTCTACTTCAACAACCTCTCCGCCAAAAGCATTTACGATCTCTTTTCTCTCATTACTCACAGTTGATGGCATATATAGCCTGAGCTTGTATCCTTTTAAAGAACAGACCATAGACAGGGCTATTCCCGTATTCCCGCTTGTTGCCTCAACGATTGTTGTTTCCCCGGGGGTAATCACAGAGTTCCTTTCGGCGGTATCCAGAATATTAAGAGCTATCCTGTCTTTTATACTTCCTGCAGGATTTAGATTCTCCAGTTTAGCCCACACAGTTGCATATTTGCTGTCTACGACATTATTCAGTTTTATAACAGGGGTTCTTCCCACGTATTCCATCAATGTTAGCATTATTTTATAACCGGCAAGCAGGGTATAATTTTATGATAAAAACAATTAAGGTTCTAAGATAAGAGGTACAATGTCAAATAAAATTTTTTCGTCTTTCTGTTTTATATTCAGCAAAAGTGATTTGACCTGTTCCCAGGTTACTTCTTTCTTTTTCAGTTCGTTCTTCAGTTTTAATAATAAAACTTTAATATCCTGATTATTTACACTTTTGATATACTGTGAAAGTATCTCTGTCTCTTGTTTGTTATTGTTTGACATGGTTAAAAAACTTTTAATTCCGTAAAATTAATGCAAAATAAAGTCTATATAATATAACTACTTTAAACACAGAAAATTAATACGATGCAAAAACACCTAGCAAATAACAAGGGAAGTATATTAACAAAACTTCTTATTACTTCCACAGTAGTTCTCATAATCGCCGGTATATGCTTTGCCATAGCCGGTTATATCTATTACGCAAGCGACCTGCCCAATCTAAAGGATATAACCAACTACAAACCCAATGTGGTTAACGAGATTTATTCTTCGGACGGACAAATGATAGCCAGGTTCGGGCTACAGAAGAGAATACTGGTCAATCTTGATGAGATTCCCGATTATGTAGAGGATGCTTTTATTTCAGTTGAGGACAAGAGGTTTTTCGAACATAACGGAATTGATTTTATCGGAATAATGAGAGCACTCGTTGAAAATATTAAAAGCGGCAGTGTTGTTGCCGGCGGAAGCACAATTACGCAGCAGGTAACAAAGAACCTTATACTTTCTCCGGAACGTACACTTACAAGAAAGATCAAAGAAGCGATCCTTGCCTGGAGGATAGAAAGGAATCTGACAAAGGATGAGATACTCTACCTTTACCTGAATCATATATATCTGGGCGATGGAACGTATGGTATTGAAGCGGCAAGTAAGGATTATTTCGGTAAATCCGCAAAGGATCTCACAATTGCCGAAGCAGCAATGCTTGCAGGAATCCCGAAGCTGCCGGAATATTATTCCCCCAGAAAGAATCTCGAGCGCTCCAGCGAGAGACAGAAAATCGTGCTGGAGCTGATGAAAGAGAACGGGTACATAAATCAGGAACAGTACCAGAAAGCACTTGATTACAAGATAAAGGTGGTGCCAGATAATAATACATACTATCAGGTTGCTCCATATTTCGTTGAATACGTAAGACAATATCTGGAAAACAAGGTCGGAGAAGAGAATTACAAAAAGGGCGGATACAAGGTTATTACAACCCTCGACGTTAATATGAGCCTTGCTGCTCACTGGGCTGTAAGGCGTGGAATATATGATTACGAGAAGAGAAGAGATAGGGAATTCGTTGTTAATAAACTGAAAGGTGTGGATGATATAGCCAAATACCTTGAAAAACAGAAAAAAGTTGATAAAGGCAAGGTATACCAAGGAGTTATATTAACCAACAATACAGACAACGGAGATATAAATACAGCAAGAATAGGGATAGGGGACATGAGGGGAAGTTTCAGATACGGTATAAGCTCCCCTCTCGGAACTCCGGTGAAAGGGATGTATTTCCCTTTATCAAAAAAATATGCCCCTCTTAATGGTTACAACAACACTTATATTCTACCGCAGAAGCTCGAAACGGGGGATGTGATAAGGGTTAAAATACTTACAAAGTTTAAAGACCATGTGACAGTTTATCCCGTTTATGAACCAGGTGCCCAGGCATCTCTGCTATCTATGAAACCCAACGGGGATATTTTAGCGATGGTAGGTGGTACAAGTTTCCTCGAAACACAGTTTAACAGGGCTACCCAGGCAATGAGACAACCCGGCTCTTCGTTTAAACCACTTGTGTATTCATCTGCTCTCGACAAAGGATATACAGAAACCTCGATACTCTATGATATACCTGTAATAATCAAAGACTGGGAACCGCAGAATTATGACGGAAAATACGATGGCGCAATGATTCTGAGAGAGGCAATAGCGCGGTCAAGAAACCTTGCCACCATAAGAATGACTATGGATATAGGCCCTTCATATGTTGCAGACTATGCTTCCAGGTTCGGCTTCAGATCCAAACTGAATCCATACCCGTCAATTGCACTTGGTGGCTCTGACGTAACTCTTCTCGAGATGGTAAAGGCATATAATGTATTTGCAACAGGTGGAGAACTGGTAAAGCCGAGATTTATTATAAGAATTTACGACAGGAACGGAGCAATTGTAGAAGATAATACGGATCAGGAGTTTATTCTTAACGAAAAGTTACTTAAGAAGGCAAGGGAAGAGAGAAGAAAACAGATACTGGATATGATCGCAAGGGAAAAGGGAAGGGCGGTGACTCCGGAACCTGAATCCGTCAAAAAAGAGTTCATTAAAGAAAAAGATATTGCAGATACAGACAAGATCTACAATGAAGTTAATTTTCTAACAGCAGATGAATTCATAAATATATTGAAAAAACACTCTCTCACGTTCAATCCACACACTGACCCCAAACAGATCATAAGTCCTTCTACCTCCTACATCGTTACCGATCTCCTCAGAACTGTTATAACACAAGGGACCGGGGCCAGGGCAGCAGGTTTGAACAGTCTCGCACCAGTCGCGGGTAAAACAGGCACAACTAATGACTATACCGATGCATGGTTTGTAGGTTACAGTCCTCAAATAACTACCGGTGTGTGGGTTGGCAAAGACAATAGTACCTCGCTTGGTCATGGTGAAACCGGGGCAAGGGCAGCTCTCCCTATCTGGATGGATTACATGCGAGACGCTCTTTCAGATGAGTTCAAGGGTGGTAATTTCGAAATGCCTACTGGCATCAAGATGGTGGAAACACCATATGGAGAGATCCCTTATAGAAAAGACTCATTGCTGGCAGGCGTGTTAAAGGATATAAAAATTAAAACCATAACAAAAAATCCCGGCTCGAAACCCGAGTCAGTTGGCGATGTCATAAACGACTTAAAGAACAAAAAAGAACTTGAAAAACAGAAGAAATTCGAAGATGAATCAGAAATAGACTTTCTACTGAGGAAATAAAAGGGCTTCAGTAAATGCTTTTCACCAGACCACCGTCCACCTGTAATGTCGTTCCTGTAATATATGAAGATCTTTCCGATGCAAGGAATGCAACATATGAAGCGAGTTCATCAGGTTTTCCGAGTCTTCTCAGAGGGATATCCCTTTCCATATCATTTATTACTTCCTGGTAACTTTTATTTTGTGTACTGGCACGTTTGTTAGCGAGCTGGACGATCCTGTCAGTAAGTATTCTTCCCGGACAAACATTATTTACGGTAATATTATAATCCGCCAGTTCATTTGAAAGTGTTTTTGCAAGTCCAATCACTCCTGACCTTACAGTATTGGAGAGAATAAGACCGTCGATAGGCTGCTTAACAGATATTGATGTTATGTTTATGATTCTTCCCCATTGATTTTTTTTCATAAAAGGCAATGAGGAATTGATAAGATTAATTGTGCTGAACAGATTCAGCTCAACTGCTTTTTGCCACTGTTGTATATCAAAATCCTTAAAGTGCCCGAACGGGGGACCACCTGCATTGTTAACTATGATATTTATATCTGAAAATCTTTTTAAAGTAGAATCTACAACATATTTTATGTCTTTTTGGTCTGAAACATCAGCCGAGAGTGAGAGAATCTCTGATCCAGTGTTTTTTTTGATTTCTTCGGCGGTATTATGAATATCGTTTTTATTTCTTGAGAAAATAGCTACTTTTGCGCCTTCTGCGGCAAGGGCAAGGGCGCATGCCTTACCCAGGCCTTTACTTGAAGCAGCAACTATTGCTATTTTATTTTTTAAACCAAGATCCATAACAAGCCATAGATGTATGTTCTATTTAGATTTTTGTTTTGCAGAATCTGTATCTTTCTTTATAGATTCAACGGTTTTTTCACCTGAATCTGATGTATTTTCTTTATTGTTGGTATTACTAGCTGTACCATTAGTGTTGTCAGGTGTTGATTTTGCAGGATTTCTCTTTTTGCCGTAATCAGTTTCATACCAGCCCGAACCTTTGAGATGAAACGCAGAAAGTGATATAAGTCTTTCGAGTTTTCCTCCACATTCCCTGCATTTCTTCAGAGGTTTGTCGTTGAAACCCTGCAGTTCTTCAAAGTACTGATCACACTTTTTGCAGTGATATTCATAAATAGGCATCTTTAAAAGCTCCGAATTAGAAATTAAACTCTAATATAATAATTAATAAAAACAGTTCAACAAATTTTTGATCGTGAAATTTACTGTTTATATTTTTTATAAATTAGAAAAAGAGGGGAGTAGAAATATATTTTAAAGTATACGAACTTCAGCGTAGCAATATAGATAGTTTACATAATATATCTTATCAGACATTGAATATACTTAATAATTATATTCAAGAATGTCCTGATACTTACTGTATTTATTATATATTCTCAGATATTTAAAGTTATATATTAACTTTTATAATAAGGAATGACTATGAAACTCGTTTACAAAAATATTGTAGTAACCGGCGGAAGCAAGGGAATCGGAAAAGGTATTTCAAAAATTTTTCTCGAACACGGGGCAAAATTATTTATTTGCGGAAGAAACATTGATGACCTGAATAATGCATATAATGAACTAGCATTCTACGGAGAGATAGTTTGCGTACAGGCAGACCTGACCGACATGAATGATGTGGAGAAGCTGAGAACCAGTATCATGAAAAAATGGGATCATGTTGATGTTCTCGTTAACAATGCAAGCATCCTTGGTTCACGCAAAACCATAGAGGAATATCCAGAAAACATTTGGAATGAGGTTCTAAACGTCAATCTGAATGCGCAGTTCTACATCACTAAGAAATTAATACCGTTGATGAAGAACAAATATGGTTCAAGTTCGATAATCAATGTAAGTTCATCCGTAGGCAGAATCTGCAGAGCAAACTGGGGAGCATATTCAGTTTCAAAATCGGGACTTGAAGCTTTAACAACTATTCTTTCTCAGGAACTTAAACAATACAATATTAGAGTAAACTCGGTAAATCCAGGTGGAACAAGAACAGATATGAGAGCCGAAGCATATCCCGAGGAAGATCCTGAAACTCTACCAACACCGGAGGATATATCTCCCGTATTTGTTTATCTGGCATCTGATGAATCATTCGGTGAAACGGGTAATCAATATAATGCCAGGGACTGGATAAAATAAATTATATTTTTTTTTCAAAATATCGCTTGAAACTTTCTAAATCAGAGATATTTTATCATCAATGTATATTAATTTATTGAATATATGATCAGAGACAAACTTTAACCCCTACCCCGCTTTTTATTAGATCCTCATAAAATTTAATAAATACAAATAGTTACAGATGGATTTTATATCCAGGAGAATTTTATATGTTAAGTACCCATGAAATATTAAATACAGGATTTATATATTCCAGTTTCGCATTCGGAATGTCCGTGATTATGGTGTTGATTAAACAGCTCTATTACAGAGAAAAGAGTTTTCTTGGTAAATTCGACATAATATTTTTCAACATCGTCACAACGATCGCAGCATGGTTATACACCGCTAGCATATTCGAGATATTACTAATTCTGCTTTTTTCAGCACCGTTCTACCTTCTGGCCTATAGAAAACTTAAGAACTTTTATGTATCAGGAAAACTGCTTTTAACAACAAATCTGCTTTTTCTGATTTTCAGCCTCTTCTGGGGTATAACATTTATAATATCCGCAGAGACCGCCCTGACAACAAAAATCCTGCTTTTTACATCATATCCGTTCATTCTTCTTTCATTTTTTATTGGACTCGTGACCTCATTTGAACAATGGGAAGTTATATGCAGACGGGACTGGCAAAGACCAAGGGATATAAAACCCTATACAAGATCCGATTTTAATCCCAAAGTATGTATACAGGTACCAACATACTCCGAGCCACCGGAACTCGTAATTCAGACCTTAAATGCGATAACAAAATTAAAATATGATAATTACGAAGTAATAGTGATAGACAACAACACCAAAGATCGTTCACTCTGGGAACCTGTAGAAAAATATTGCAAGAAACTGGGTAGTAAATTCAGGTTCTTCCATGCCGAGAATATAAAGGGGGCGAAAGCAGGTGCTTTAAACTATGTTATGAAGTATGTTTCAGAACATACTGATATAATAGCGATAATGGACAGTGATTATCAACCCGAAAAGAATTTTATTAATGATCTTATCGCATATTTTGAAGACCCTAAGGTAGGCTTCGTCCAGACACCTCATGATTACAGAGAATGGGGAAATAGTCTTTACCAGAGGGCATGCTATTGGGAATACAAATATTTCTTTGAAACAACAATGCCAAGTCTGAACGAACGAGATGCCGCACTTACAGTTGGAACGATGTGCCTTATAAGGAAGAAAGCTCTGATTGAAGCCGGTGGATGGGCCGAATGGTGCTGCACCGAGGATTCGGAGCTCTCCATAAGAATACATGCCCTTGGATATGCATCCGTTTACGTTAAAGATACATTCGGCAGAGGCTTAATACCTGAAACATTTGAAGGATATAAAAAACAGCGTTTCCGCTGGACATACGGACCGGTACAGGAACTGAAAAAACATTTCAGATTATATTTACCAGGGAGGTTCTCTACGCCATCTTTTCTTACTACCAAACAGAAAATACATCATTTGAACCATGGTTTGGGTTATCTGAATATCGGTCTCGGTTTCATTCTTACGCCAATATACATTCTCACACTCGTATCTATTTATTTTCATCAGGATGTTATAAATTTCCCGTCTTCAGTATTCTATGCATGCTTTATTTATCTTACAGGTGTTGTTGTCCTTAAATTGCTGGTTTATAAAAAAATAATGAACTGTTCATTTATCGACACTCTTGTTGCCTTTATTGCTAACAACTCACTCAATCATACATATGTTACTGCCAGTCTAATGTGTCTCGTAACGAGGGAAATTCCGTGGATGAGAACGAATAAATTCAAATCTCTGCCCCTTGGTCTGAACGCTCTCGGAAACGTTCAGACAGAGATATTGATGGGTGTCATATTCATTACAGTTCCATTACTCGCGTACATATTAATACCTGCATCAGGTTTGAACCTTGTACTACTTGTTACTCTTATGTTTAAAAGTATGGAATATTTTTCAGCACCGGCTCTTGCACTCTTATCGGAATATGACCTAATCCACAAAAACAGAAGTGATACAATGATAAAGTCTCAAGTAATGGGTGAAGCACTTTT
>Ga0102952_1000120_pt1 | contig 39829 bp, 27 predicted proteins | sample SalPon2A_C_D1_MG_FD_78506 | JGI IMG/M metagenome (GOLD analysis project Ga0102952, IMG submission 78506) | Soil microbial communities from South San Francisco under conditions of wetland restoration - Salt Pond MetaG R2A_C_D1_MG | ecosystem: Environmental > Terrestrial > Soil > Wetlands | place... | reverse complement strand
TATCGCCAAGGGCATGGGCAACGGTTTCCCGGTGGGCGGCATCCTCATTGGGGCTCACATAACACCCACCCACGGCCTCCTGGGGACGACCTTTGGAGGCAACCACCTGGCATGCGCTGCCAGCCTGGCTGTGCTGGAGGTAATTGAGAAGGAAGGCCTGGTGGAAAATGCCGCGCGCCTGGGGGTATATTTTAAGGAGAAGGCCCGGGCCATCTCCCAGGTTGCCCGGATAAAGGGCCGCGGACTGATGTTGGGACTTGAATTCGATTTCGAAGTGGCCGACCTGAGGAAACGCCTGATTTACAAAAGGCATATTTTTTCAGGCAGCGCTAAGAATAAATATGTCCTCCGTGTACTCCCCGCCCTGAACATAACCGCCGAGGATCTGGATCATTTTTTTAATGCCCTGAAGGCCGAATTGTAAGCATGGGAAACCTGTTGCACATAACAAAGAGAGACGCGGTCCTGATGCATATGGCCCGGTTAATAGCTGCCCGGAAAAAGGAGATCCTGCAAGCCAATGCGCAGGATGTGGCCCAATTCGCAGGAGACGACCTGGCCCTTTATGACCGTCTGAAACTCGATCAAGCCAAGATCCTGGGGATGGTGCAATCTCTGGAATCGCTGGCACGGCAATCAGATCCGCTTGGCGTGGAAAGATACCGGTTTACACATGCCAATGGGATGGAAATTACCAATCGGACGGCCGCTTTCGGCACCGTGCTGATCATATATGAATCCCGCCCCGACGTGACCATCGAAGCCACCGGGATCGCCTTTAAATCGGGGAACCACATCCTGCTTAAGGGTGGAAAAGAGGCGCGAAGAAGCAATTTATTACTCACAAACCTCTGGCAGGAATCCTTGAGAAGCCAGAATATAGCCGAAGACTGGGTCCGGTACCTCGATTTTTCCAGGGAAGAAACCCGGGACTTCCTGCTGCGCCCTTCCGAAAAGGTAGATCTGATTGTCCCCAGGGGGGGTGAAAAGCTTATCGACTTCGTACGCAAGCACGCCCGGTGCCCGCTTATCATCAGCGGCAGGGGGAACAACTTTTTATTTGTCGCCCGCGATGCCGACCCGGATATGGCCCGGCAGCTTATCATCAATGCAAAGACGAGTAAGATCTCTGCCTGTAACGCCCTTGACAAAGTGCTGATAGACTCCGGATTACCAGAGAAGGAAGGTTTTCTCAGAGAACTCACCCAACAGCTCGGGGAATATAAGGTACGCATCCTCACGGACGCCCGGCTGGCATCATACGGATACGGGCAGGAACTCGGGGAGGAAGCAGTATGGTACCAGGAATTCCTGGATTATAAGATCGTATTGGGCGAGGTTAAAGACTTAGGGGCAGCTATTGAGATGATCAATACGTATAGCGGCGGCCATTCGGCTACCATCGTAAGCCGCAATCCGGAATCGGCCGCAAGGTTTATGGATGAAGTGGATGCTGCGGCGGTATACCATAACGCTTCGACCCGTTTTACAGACGGGGGGCAATTCGGGCTGGGCGGAGAACTGGCCATCAGCACGGACAAGCTGCATCAGCGTGGGCCCATGGGCCTGCAGCATCTCACAACTAACAAATGGTACGTCTCCGGGGACGGACAGGTACGAAAGGAGGCTTAGGATAGGACCCATGAAAAAACAAAGGATATTATTGAAAATAGGCTCCAACACCTTAACCCGGGAAACCGATCAGCTTTCCCGGGGAAAGATTGAAGATATCGGCAGGCAGGTAGCCCAACTCCGGGAAACGCATGAGTTTATCATAGTAAGTTCAGGTGCCATTGCGGCGGCCAGGCAATTTGTTAAACTGGAGCATTCCGGCCCGGATATAACCGTGAAACAGGCCCTGGCTGCTATCGGGCAACCGCACCTGATGCGCATGTTCCAGGAGAACTTCAGGGAATTGGGATTGCTTACCTCCCAATGCCTGCTCTCTTATTCCGATTTCGAAAACCCCAATGCCAAAGCCAACATCAGGAATACTATCAACGTGTTGGTTACCAATAATTTCATCCCTGTCATCAACGAGAACGACACGGTGGCTACAGACGAGATACAGTTTGGCGATAACGACAAGCTGGCCGCTCTCACGGCCACCCTGCTGGAAGTAGACCTGTTGATGATAGCCACCAATACCAATGGCATTTATTACCGGGAGTCCCTTGAAACTAACCAACCCCGAACCATCCCGCATATCAAGGGCATTACAGGCCTGGCAGCTGAGGTTAGCACCATAAAGTCATCTCACGGTACCGGGGGGATGCGCTCCAAAATTGAAGCGGCTGCCATAGCTCGCGAGGCAGGGATCGAAACCTGGATCGTTAATGGCATGCATGATAATTTTATCCTGGATGCATTGAATAACCAAAGCCGTTATACCAAAATAACATGATGCAAAACTACCTCTCCATACAGGACATTGATTCCCTGCAGAGCTGGATAGCGGAAGCCCGGGCCCTTAAGACCGACCCGCGCCGGCACCTTAACCTGGGACAGGGGAAAACACTGGGGCTCCTCTTTTTCAATAATAGCCTCCGCACCCGCCTGAGTACCCAGAAAGCGGCCATCAATCTGGGCATGGATGTCATAGTTATGAACTTTGGCAAGGAAGGATGGGCCCTCGAATACCGGGAAGGAGCCATCATGGACCAGGGCGCTGCCGAACATGTAAAGGAAGCGGCGCGGGTAGTTGCCCAATATTGCGATATTGTGGGGATCAGGGCATTTGCCGGCTTGAAAGACCGGGAAAAAGATGAGGCCGAAGAAGTTCTCAACGGATTTAGCCGGTATGCCGGCATCCCGGTCCTGAACCTCGAAAGCTCCCTGCAGCATCCCTTACAGGCACTGGCCGATGCCATCACCATCGCGGAACACAGCAAAAAGGACCGTCCCAGGATCGTGCTGTCCTGGGCACCCCACCCCAGGCCACTACCCCATGCCGTAGCTAATTCTTTTGTAGACATGATGCGTTTGCAGCAGGCTGATTTTTTAATCACCCATCCGGAAGGATATGAGCTAAATCCGCAGGTAACGAATGGCATCCCTATCGAATATGACCAGGAAAAGGCGCTGGCGGGTGCAGATTTCGTCTATGTTAAAAACTGGAGCAGCTATTCCGATTATGGGAAGGTCCTCCTACAAGACCCGTCCTGGATGCTGACCAAAAAGAAACTCGGAAAGGCGCAATTTATGCATTGCCTCCCTGTTCGGAGAAACGTGATCGTGGAAGATGCCGTACTGGACGGGCCCCAATCACTGATAATTGCCCAGGCAGATAACCGCACCTACGCGGCACAACTGGTGCTAAAAAAAATGCTGGAGTTGTGAAAAAGGAAGCGCTTTCGGTTGTCAAGATAGGGGGGAATGTCATTGAAGACCAGGGCAGGCTGACGGAAATGCTTTCCATATTCTCCCGGTTAAAATCGCCTAAAATCCTTGTTCACGGCGGAGGCAAGCGCGCCACCGAAGTCAGTGGCCAGCTGGGGATTAAAGCAAAACTGATCGGCGGAAGGAGGATTACAGACGCCCCTACCCTGGAAGTGGCGCTGATGGTTTATGCAGGACTGATCAATAAAAATCTGGTGGCCGGGCTGCAGGCCATGGGCTGCAATGCCCTGGGCCTCAGTGGGGCCGACGGGGATGCGATCCGGGCGCATAAAAGACCCGTAGGGAAAGTGGACTACGGCTTTGCCGGTGATGTCGACAAAATTAACACAGGGACAATGTCATCCCTTCTGAGCGCCGGGATGGTGCCGGTCTTCTGTGCGCTGACGCATGACGGCAAAGGGCAGATGCTGAATACGAATGCCGATACCATCGCCTCAGAAATAGCTATCGGCATGAGTCCGTTTTACAACACCACCCTGTTTTACTGTTTTGAAAACCCGGGCGTATTGCGAGACCGCACGGACCCTTCCTCCGTTATCCGGCAAATCGATTCCGTAAAATACAGGGAGCTGCTTGCCCAAGGCATCCTTGCCGAGGGGATGCTCCCAAAAATTGAAAATTGCTTCCATGCACTAAAAAAGCAGGTACCCAGGGTATGTATCGGGGACCTGCACATGTTGCAACCCGGACATGATGAGTATACAACACTGACGTTATGAAGAAGGAAGAGCTGGCCACATTGACAAAAGATGCTGTTGCCCTGTTGCAACAACTCATTGCCACCCCCTCGTTTTCTTCGGAGGAATCCGAAACAGCTTCAATCATTGCAGCCTGGTTCAAAAAAAAGGGGATAGTCTGCAAACGCATAAATAATAATGTATACGCCTTCAACAAACACTTTCAGGAACACAAGCCCCTTTTGCTGCTCAATTCGCACCACGATACCGTTACGCCCAACGAGGCCTACACCCGGGACCCATTTGCCCCGGATATTGAGAACGGCAAATTATTCGGGCTGGGCAGCAATGATGCCGGCGGGAGCCTGGTATCCCTGATGAGTGCTTTTGCCTATTTCCACGATGTGGAGGGATTGTCGCACAACCTGGTGCTCGTGGCGTCGGCAGAGGAAGAGAGCTCCGGACCCAACGGGCTGAACAGCATGCTGGAACACCTGCCCGGGCCAGACGTGGCCATTGTGGGGGAGCCCACCCTGATGCAGCTGGCCATTGCGGAAAAAGGCCTGGTGGTCTTTGACGCGGTGGTAAGCGGGACCCCTTCGCACGCTGCCCATCCCAATACAGACAATGCCATCTATAACAGCATTGCGACACTGGAATGGTTCAGGGATTTTTCATTTGACAAAGTTTCCCCGGTCCTGGGCCCGGTTAAACTGACGGTCACCCAGATCAACGGGGGCAGTCAGCACAATGTAGTACCCGCACGGGTGAACCTGGTCATCGACGTCCGGGTAAATGATTGCTACACCAACCAGGAAATTGCACAAATCCTTGCGGATGAAGCCCCCTGCGAACTCCATCCCCGATCCCTGAGGCTCAATTCCTCCTCCATTCCCAAATCGCACCCGCTGGTGCAATCCGGAATGACCCTGGGCAAGGAGACCTACGGCTCGCCCACCCTTTCGGACCAGGCAGCCCTGAATTGCGATTCACTCAAACTTGGGCCGGGAGACAGTACCCGCTCCCATTCCGCGGATGAATTCATCTACCTGCGGGAAATCGAGGAAGGGATCGATTTGTATATTGCGCTCCTCGAAGGCTTCCTGCTGAATAAGACCAGGACCTGATAACGACCGGGGGCACTTGTTCCCGGCTAAATTCAAATGATATGAAACTTTGGGACAAAGGAACCAGCCCCGATAAGAAGATCGACCAGTTTACAGTTGGGAACGACCGCGAACTGGACCTCATTCTTGCCAAATATGATGTCATCGCCTCCATAGCCCATGCCCGGATGTTGGGAAGGATTGGCTTACTCACCACCCAGGAGACCGAAGCCCTGGCCGATGCCCTGGAAGAAATTGGACAGACGATCGCCAAAGGGCAATTTAAGATAGAAGACGAATTTGAAGACATGCACTCCAAGATCGAATTCCTGCTTACCCAAAAACTGGGTGACACAGGTAAGAAGATCCACACGGCCCGTTCGAGGAACGACCAGGTACTGGTAGCCATGCAACTCTACCTGAAGGCTGAGCTCAGGGAATTAAAAACAGGCACCAAAGCCCTGTTTGACCTCTTATTGAAACTCGCCGACGAACACAAAGGGGTGATGCTTCCCGGATACACTCACCTGCAGGTGGCTATGCCTTCGTCTTTCGGGCTTTGGTTTTCTGCTTACGCAGAAAGCCTGGTAGACGATATGATGATGCTGAACGCCGCTTTTCGCACAGCCGACCAAAATCCGCTGGGCAGCGCAGCAGGGTACGGGAGTTCTTTCCCTATCGACCGCGAATACACCACGAAAGAATTGGGGTTCGGCACCATGAAATACAATGTGGTAGCCGCACAAATGGGCCGGGGAAAAGTTGAAAGATCGGCCGCGTTCGCTCTTAGCAGCCTGGGGGCTACCCTCTCAAAACTGGCTATGGATATCTGCCTCTATATGGGACAGAACTTTAATTTCATTTCATTTCCGGAAACCCTGACCACAGGAAGCAGTATCATGCCCCATAAAAAAAATCCGGACGTCTTTGAGCTGATCAGGGCCAAATGCAATAAGGTACAGGCGGTGCCTGGACAGCTGACCCTGGTGACCAATAACCTGCCGAGCGGATACCACAGGGACCTGCAACTGGTAAAGGAGATCATGGTTTCTGCCTTGAACGATATGAAGGCATGCCTGGAGATGACGACATTCAGCCTGAAGCAAATTCAGGTAAACGAGGACATTTTGGATGACCCCAGGTACGACTACCTGTTCAGTGTGGACACACTCAACGAAATGGTCATGCAGGGAATGCCATTTCGGGACGCCTACCGTAAAATGGGGGAGGCCATCAAAAAGGGGACTTATCAACCGATGAAACAGGTGAAGCATACCCATGAAGGCAGCCTGGGCAATCTTTGCCTGGATGAGATCAGGGTGAAGATGGAGGCCGAACTATGACCTGGCAGATTTGGAGAATCCGTCAATATTGCAGAACTTGGGATACCTATCCAGGGGGATCTCAATTAAAGGGATGGCATGTATTCTTTGGTGTATCAATCGGTGGCCTCGTCGCAACTAAGGCCGGAGGATTTGGAAGAACTGCTTGTCAGGGCCAGGAAATTCAATCGTAGCCAGGAGATCACCGGCTGCCTGCTCTTCTTCCGCGATATTTTTATTCAATATCTCGAGGGCAGCCAGGTCAGGGTGCTCGCCCTTTACGACCAGATCCGGAAAGACCCCCGGCACTCAGCCGTCCGCTTGCTCGCCCATGGCCAGGTTGACAAACGGGAATTTCCGAATTGGGATATGGCTTACGAAAACTTATACGGGGATAATGAGATGATCAATTACATCAAACTGGTCGTTTCAGATTATCTGGAAAATCCTAAAAAAAGGGCGATCCCAAGACCTGCCTCCGATGCATTCTGGGAACAGGTCAGCCGTTTGCTGGCCAGGCTGCAGCCCGATGCCTAGGGAATCATCCCTAAATTAATCACTTCCTGCCGGCTTAGATGTCGCCAGTGACCCCGGGGAAGGTCTTTTTTAGTAAGCCCGGCAAAAACCACGCGGTCTAGCTGATTTACTTCATACCCCAGATGCTCAAATACCCGCCGGACAATGCGGTTGCGTCCGCTATGGATTTCAATTCCCACTTCTTTTTTTGGGGCATTTTGAATGTAGCTGACTTCATCAACCGCCACCGGCCCGTCTTCCAGTTCGATCCCTTCACGGATTTTCCTGAGGTCGTCTGCCTTCAGGTTCTTGTTGAGCACCACATGGTATAGTTTGCGAACGCCGTGTTTGGGATGTGTGAGTTTTTTAGCGAGGTCTCCATCATTGGTAAATAGCAGCAGGCCCGTGGTATTCCTGTCGAGCCGACCAACGGGAACCAGTCGTGCATTCGATGCCTTCGCGATCAGTTCCATCACGGTCCGGCGGCCCCGTTCATCACTGGTGGTCGTGATGAAATTCTTTGGTTTGTTAAGCAAGATGTACTCCTTCTTCTCCGGGTTCAGGACCCGGCCGTCAAACCGAACCGTATCGCCCGGCTTTACCTTAAACCCCATTTCGGTAATGGTTTCCCCGTTCACGGTAACATTCCCCGCAGCAATAAACGTATCGGCCTCCCTTCGGGAACACACGCCTGAGTTGGCAATATATTTGTTCAGCCGGGTCAGCCCGGGATCACCATTGCCAACCACCCCCATTTTTTTCTTCACGGGGGCATTCCCGCGCGCATAGCTCTTCTTTCTGAAGCGGCCGCCCTGCCGGCCGGAAGCCTTCTTCCCATCTCCAAAATTCGCTCTGCTCATGTTGCGGTAGATTTTTACAAAGGTAGTAAAGGCGGCTCAATTTGAGGTGGAAATTGGCGCAACACCCGCCCGGAAAGCTCCGCGAAAAGTGCAGGGAGGCCCAGGACTACATTCAGGTGATGCGGTTCAGTACCAGGCTGACATCGATCAGCAGGATGCTGAATACACCGCTGATGATGATAAACTTCAGGATATTATGCAACCAGACATAGTGTTTCTTGCTCCGGGAATTCCAGAGCAGGAAAAGGAATAGGATCAGGAAACCAATACTCGCTATAAAGTACAAATACATGTAACCTACCTCGAAAAAAAAGATCAAAAGGCTGGCTGGGACCAGGGTAAGTAATATCAGGGCCGAGATCCCCCATTTGGAAAAACGGGTGCCATACAGGATAGGGATCGTCCTGTAATTCTGGGCAATGTCTCCCGGGAGGCTTTCCATATCCTTGATCATTTCCCTGGCGAGGATTAGCAGGAACAGGAACATGGCATGTACGAAAATCACGGTCTCGAAATTCTTGTAATGAACGAAGACCACAAAGAACGGGGTGATGGCCAGGGTGGCAGATACGAAGTTACCCACAAAGGGAATCCGTTTCAGCTTATGAGAATACAGCCAGATGCCAAAGATGTAAGCGGAAAAAAAAACCACGGCCCTGAAAGAAACAAAGCCTGCCAGCAGGACAGAGAGGAAATTCAGCGCAAAGTAGGTGCTGAGCTTGGTACGCTGCGAGACCAGGCGGTCGAGCATGCTCTTGCGGGGTTTGTTGATCAGGTCCTTTTCAGAATCGTAAAAACTATTTATGATATAGCCTGCAGCGATGGCCAGGGCTGAAGCAGACACCAGCGCAAATAGTTGCGGGTCAAATAGGACCGAGCGCAGGGGCAGGTCATGGGCCAGGATGTATATAGATGCCAGATATTGGGCAAGCACAATCATAAGGATGTTATATCCCCTAATGATGGATATTAAACTCAGTGCTTTTAAAAGGAGGAGTTTCTGCTTTCTGCTCAGCATGCAGCGAAAATTAGAAGTTGTAAACCACTTCCAATCTGTATCCCGAAAGGGCTTTTCTGGCTTTTTCCAAATCTTCGGTAAAGCCCAGGATATATCCGCCTCCACCAGATCCGCAGAGTTTCAGGTAGTAGGCATTGGATTCTATGCCTTCCTTCCATAATTTATGGAATTCCTTGGGAATCATGGGCTTGAAATGATTTAGAACCACATGGGAGAGTTGTTTCAGGTTCCCGAACAAAGATTTCACATTGCCGTTAATAAAGTCTTCCACACAGGCGTCTGTGTGTTTGATAAACTGGTCCTTCAGGACTTTCCTAAAACCTTCCTGCTTCATTTTTTCCATGAAGATATGGACCATGGGGGCCGTTTCGCCACTCATCCCGCTATCGAGAAGAAAAACCGCGCCTTTCCCCTCCGGGTTTTGAGATGGAATGCTGGTGGATTCGATATTATCCTTGGAATTGATGAGGATAGGCAGGCTCAAATAACTGTTGAGTGGGTCGAGCCCCGAGGATTTTCCGTGGAAAAAGGATTCCATCATCCCGAAAATAGCCTTTAACCGCAATAGTTTCTCCCGTGTGAGGTTCTCCAGTACCGTGACCTTCTCATTGGCATATTTATCGTAAATAGCCGCTACCAGGGCGCCGCTGCTCCCTATCCCATAGCCTTGGGGAATGGAACTGTCAAAATGCATCCCGGCGTCAATGTCTTTGCGAAGTGATTCGAGATCAAAGGTCACCAGGGAGGGGTCTGCCGCCTGCATCTTTTCCAGGTAGGCGGCGAATTCCTTCAGCCCATTATTCGATTTTTTGGCTTCTTCAGTCAGGGGTGCTTCCCTTTTCAAGGCACCTTTGAAAAAGTTATAGGGAATGGAAAGTCCTTTGGAGTCCTTGATGATACCATATTCCCCGAACAACAGGATCTTGGAATAGAATAAGGGTCCTTTCATAATAGTTGAGGTGGCATTATACTTCCAGAGAACGTTCTCCTTGGGGCATAATTGCATAAGGGAAATTACATTTTTTTGGCACCAAATCCAATTTGATCGCAAATATACTGCCCTTCGAAACAATAATCAACCAATGCCTCCTCAATAAATCGTTCCACTTGAGCACTGTCATCCCTGGGATAAAGCAAATGTACATTGGCTCCCGCGTCGAGCGTAAAACAAAGCGGGACCTGTTCTGAGTGCCTGTAATCCCAAACCCGTTGGATGATCCCCAGGGTGTTGGGTTTCATTAATACATAATAGGGCAGGCTGCTCATCATCATGGCGTGGAGGACCAGGGCTTCAGATTCCACCACCCTTACAAACCCGTCCAGGTCTCCGGCGGCGAAAACCGGTTTCAGGGTGTCCAGGTTGCTGACAGCCTGCGAATACCGGGCCTGCGCAAAGGGATGGCCCTTCATCAGATTGTGGCCCGCAGTACTGCTAACCTGCTTTTCCCCTTTGTCTACCAGTAGGATGGCATCCTTCATCCCCTCAAAAACAGGATGCATTTTATATGGATACGGAACGGCATACAGATCCGAACTCTCCGGAATACCCGCATACTTGCCGAACTGCACCAGGGGGCCCTGGATACTCCTGCTGGCACTGCCCGATCCCAGGCGGGCGAGGAAGGAGGCCTTTTTTTTAAAGTAGGCGTCTTCCATCCCGGGCGAGGCCTGCCGTTCCAGGTCGGTCAGACAGAGTGCCAGGGCCGCCATTCCACTCGCGGAGCTTGCAATACCACTGCTGTGCGGGAAGGAATTTGAAGTTTCAATAATAAAATGGTAGTCCTTAAGAAATGGCAGATAAGGCCTGGCGCGTTCGAAGAAAGTCTGGATTTTGGGCCGGAATCCCTCCTCCGGTTTTCCGTCCAGCAACACTTCAAAGGTGGGGCTGATCCCGTCGGATGGCCTGTTTTCATACTTAAGGCTGGTGGTTGTTGCGGCTTTGCTCAGGGTAAAACTCAGAGAAGGGTTTGCGGGGCATTGCACCTCCCTTTTGCCCCAGTATTTTACAAGTGCGATATTACTGGGTGCCCGCCATGTAATACTCCCGCTTTCCGCTTCCAATACTACGGTCCGGGACACAAAGTCTTTATCCGTCATCCGTTTGCTAGGTTTGGACAAAGATAGGCCATAGGCGGTTTTCGTATGGGGCGAATAAAAATTATTTGCTACCTTGGAATTTCATCCATCGAAAAACCTTGAAGCGAATTTATTCTTACATTCTCCCCGCCACTGCCATTTGCCTTCTCATAGGCTTCGTATCAGGGATTGTAACCCATGCCTCAGTCGACAGTTGGTATGCCGCCCTTGAAAAACCAGCTTTCACTCCGCCCAATTGGGTCTTTGCCCCTGTTTGGACCCTTCTGTATATTCTTATGGGAATCGCCGCCGGGCTGGTGTGGGCCAGGGGATTTTACCATCTTTGGGTTAAAACAGCTCTCTATTATTTCGGGTTCCAATTACTTTTCAATGGCCTGTGGAGCATTGTCTTCTTCGGTTTCAGGCAGCCTTTCGCCGCTCTCCTGGTCATCCTGGTTTTGGCTGTACTTATCATCCTAACTATCAAGTGGTTCAAGATAGTGAGCCCCGTGGCTGCCTATCTTCTGGTACCCTATTTGGTCTGGGTCTTTTACGCCACTTACCTCAACTACCGCATATGGGCCCTGAACTGATCTCTCCCACCTGCAAGAAGGGCTCAATTCATAAAAGGGGTATCCGGACAACCTTTTGGTGGCCGGGCGATAGGGTCCGGAAAGCACCGCGCACCGGGTATTATGCCAAATGGAATAAATCTGTTACATTTAATGCCTTGCAGACAGAATCCCCTGCCCCTGAAATACCCCGTATATGGAAAAGTTTATACTCGCCTTAGACCAGGGTACCACCAGTTGCCGTGCCGTAATCTTCAACAGGCAAGGTAGCATAATAGCCTCCGCCCAAAAGGAATTCCAACAATATTTTCCCAAACCCGGGTGGGTGGAACACGACCCTGATGAAATCTGGTCCACCCAGGCAGGCATGGCAGCGGAAGCTGTCACCCGGTCCGGTTTGGATGCCAGCGCCATTGCCGGTATCGGGATTACCAACCAACGGGAAACCGTAGTGGTTTGGGACCGGGTCACCGGGAAGCCGGTATACCGGGCCATTGTATGGCAGGATAAGAGAACCGCAGAATTCTGCGATGAATTGAAAAGGGACGGGAAGGAACCGCTGATCCGAAAGAAAACAGGCCTGGTGCTGGATTCCTATTTTTCAGGGACCAAGGTAAAATGGATCCTGGACCATGTGGAAGGTGCCCGGGAACGTGCCGAGGCCGGGGACCTGATCATGGGAACCATAGACAGTTGGCTGATCTGGAAAATGACTAAAGGGGCCCTGCATATCACCGATGTCACCAATGCCTGCCGGACGCTATTCTTCAATATCAATACCATGGCCTGGGATGATGAGTTGCTCGAACTGTTCGGTGTTCCCCGTAGCATGCTCCCCGAAGTGAAGCCTTCCAGCGAGGTATACGGACATACGAGCCCCAATTTCTTTTCGGAAAAGATCCCGATTGCCGGGATAGCCGGAGACCAGCAAGCGGCCCTGTTCGGCCAGATGTGTACCCGGCCGGGCATGGTAAAGAATACCTATGGAACCGGATGTTTCATGTTGATGAACATAGGAGGTAAACCCATAGTATCTGAAAACAATCTGCTCACCTCCGTCGCCTGGCAGGTAGATGGAAAAGTTCAGTACGCCCTGGAAGGGAGCATCTTTATTGCCGGGGCTGTGGTGCAATGGCTCAGGGATGGCCTCAAGATCCTCGAACGGTCCGGGGATGTGGAAAAACTGGCTAACTCAGTGGCCTCTTCAGAGGGGGTGTATTTTGTACCGGCTTTTGCGGGGCTGGGGGCCCCATACTGGAACCAACATGCCCAGGGTGCCATTTTCGGGCTCACCAGGGGCAGCACGGATGCCCACCTGGCCAGGGCCGCGCTCGAATCCATCGCTTATCAGACCATGGACATCCTGAAGGCCATGGAGGCAGACTCGGGCATTACCATCAAAGAATTGCGGGTAGACGGGGGCGCTTCTGTCAATGACATGCTGATGCAATTCCAGGCCGATGTGCTCAATACACAAACCGTACGCCCGAAGGTTGTGGAGACCACCGTTATGGGAGCCGCATTTATGGCCGGCCTCGCAGTAGGTTACTGGGATTCCCAGGAAGAGATCGCAGCCATCTGGCAAACCGACCGGAAATTTAAGCCTATGCAAGACCGTTTACAGGTAGAGGAAGGGATCCGCGGATGGTACCGGGCCATAGACTCCCTGCAACACTGGAGCAGCAACTAATCAGCTAAACCAAACATAGATGACACCATTTATCGCGGAATTAATCGGCACCATGCTTCTGATAACCCTTGGGTGCGGGGTAGTAGCCAATGTGGTATTGAATAGCACCAAAGGCCACAATTCAGGGTGGATCGTAATTACAACTGGATGGGCATTTGCCGTTTATATCGGGGTAGTGGTCGCTTCCCCGTACAGCGGGGCACATATCAATCCGGCGGTTACCATTGGCCTGGCTGCAGCAGGTGCATTCCCCTGGGAATCGGTCCCCTCCTATCTTCTCGCACAGTTAATCGGTGCCATGCTGGGAGCTGGCATCGTGTGGGTAACCTACAAAAAGCATTTTGATATCACGGCGGACAAGGACGGGAAACTGGCTGTATTCTGCACGGCCCCCGCTTTGCGGCATTACGGCTATAACCTGTTTGGGGAAGGGGTTGGCACCTTTGTCCTGATGTTTGCCGTGTTATTTTTTACGGATGCCACTATTACCGAAAGCGATACCGTCATCGGCCTGGGTTCCCTGGGGGCACTCCCTGTGGCCATTACCGTGTGGGGAATTGGCCTCTGCCTGGGAGGAACCACTGGCTACGCCATAAATCCGGCCCGGGACCTTGGCCCCAGGATTGTTCATGGCATCCTTCCTATCAGAGATAAACGAGACAGCGACTGGTCGTATTCCTGGGTGCCCGTTATCGGCCCGATCACCGGAAGCCTGGTGGCTTCCCTGCTGTACCTCCTGCTCATGACACCCTGAGGTGACAAGAATCCGATTCCCTGGGGAGGTGGCCCGGTTATATCGGGCAAGATGTGGCTTCGGCCATAGTGCCCGATCAAATTAATCGCCCATCAGCGGACCCGTTCAGGATAGTTGGTGATAATGCCGTCTACCCCGAATTTTTTCATACGGGCAATGTCGGCCGGATCATTCACGGTCCAGGTATATAGTTTGAAACCCGCATCGTGTATGGCCTTTACATTGGCCCCGGTCAGGGTCTGAAAGGCAGGGTTGATGGATTCCGCGTGTAACTCCCGTGCAATTGGAAGCGCAGACATCGGGTCGTCTTCGGTCAGAATGGCTATGGGGACTTCCGGATTGAGGCGTCGGATGGCTTTCAATTCATCCCATTTAAAACTGGAGATCAGAAAATCCTCCAACTTCCATCCTTTATTTTTAATATAGGAATTGATGATAAAGTTCACCCGATCGGCGGTCCCGGCACCTTTGAGTTCTATATTCAAACGGGCCTTATGGTCCATGGCCTGCAAAACATCCTGCAACTCAGGTATTTTGTAGTTGCCGTCAAGAACCAGTTTGTGGAGGTCGACGATATTGTATCCCTCAATCGGACCACCGCCATTGGTAAGCCTGTCGACCCTATCGTCGTGGAATACCACAATCTCCCCGCTCTCGATTTTAAAGACATCGATCTCAATCATGTCCACTCCCAAGTCCAGGGCTTTCCCAATGGAGGCAATGGAATTCTCGGTTTCGTGGCCCATAGCCCCTCGATGGCCGATAACCAGGGGTTTTTCTTTCATTTGGTTGCAGCTTAATATTCCCATAAACAGCAGGGCCCATCCTAAAATGGCTCCCGGATTTCTACTTCCCATATTGTCAGGATGTTTAGTACTTGATCTATTGTATACGCTGCCCGGAGGAGTTCCTTCCGGGGCCACGCAGTTTTAACGCCTTTCAAAAATACAATTTCAAGCCGGAATCACAGCCTGTTTACAGACTTCTGGCCAGAGGCCAACCATGTTAATTTATGATATTCCTAATTTTTTGAGAATTTAATTATCAAACACTTAGTATTTATTTAATACATTTAACATACTAGTAATCAATTAACAACTAAACGATGTTTACCAAACAAAATTTATTGGCCACGCTGGCCGGCTTTGCCGTCATTTTCCTGCTTGGCTACGCCATCTGGGGGATCGCTTTGGCAGATTATTTCGCAGGCCACTCCCTCAACAATGTGATGAAAGATCCCCCGAACCTGGGAATGGTGGCCCTGAGTAACCTGATCGCGGCATTTGCCCTGAGCAGCCTTTACGGCAAATGGGCCCGGGGTGTGCATTCGGGCAAGGAAGGGTTCCAGTTCGGTGCCTGGATCGGGGTTTTCACGGGCTTTGGGATTGGGTTATTGTGGTTTGCCACAGCAGAATTAAGCGACCTGACCGGAACCCTGGTGGAAGGGGTGATCGAGGTTATCTTCTACGGGATCGTCGGGGCCGTGATTGCCCTGGTTTACAAAAAAGTAGGCGCTTAGGAATTTGCAGGCCATCCAGTCAAAACGCGGATTTTCCGGGTCCTCAGACAACGGGAAATCTGCTTTTGCATTCAGTGCAGCCTGAAAATAAAGGATTCCAGGGGCGCGATCCGGACAGCTATACTCCCCTGGCCATTCACTACCCGGAGGGAAGCCCGCTCCTTATCATACAGGCATTCCTCCAGAGGATACGTACCGTCCTGAAGGTGCCATTCCCGAATGACTTCCGGAGGGATTAGGAGTGTAAAGGCATAAGGGGCATGGGCATCGAAATTCGACAAAATAATCAGCTTTTCCCCGTCAGACCACCGCACGTAAGACAGGAGCCGTTGGTTATAGTATTCGGTATGATCCCGGTTATAGTAATGGATATCCCTATAGTGCCCCATCAGGGCATCACTCTTGATCACAAAATTAAGCAACCGCTTGTAAAAATCGCGGAGCTGGCGTTCCTCCGGCTTTAAGGCGCCCCCGTCGAATTTTTTCTGGTTCATCCATCTTTGGTGGGCCGGGACCCCGATATAATCAAAGATAGAGGTCCTTGAAGGCTTACCGAAGCCGGCATCCTCCTCAGCCGCTTCCCCGACCTCCTGCCCGAAATAGATCATCGTGGGGGAAGTGCTTATAGTCGCAGAAACCACCATGGCCGGTTTGCCCACCCTGGCATCTCCGGCAAATCCCGGGCTGGCAATTCGCTGCTCATCATGGTTTTCAAGGAAATGAAGCATATGGTGTTCAATATCTTCCATGCCCTTTTGCACAACTGGCATATGGTCCGTCCAGCCGTGTCCCTGCATGATGTGTTTCAGGCTGTCATAGAATTCAACCTTGTCGTATAGGTAATCCATTTTCCCCTGGCGGATATAAGCCCGGTAGAGATCCGGATTGTAAACCTCGGCCAGCAAAAAGGCATCCGGATTCTGATGCTTGATATGGGAATTCAGGTAACTCCAAAAAGGTACCGGCACCATCTCCGCCATATCGAAGCGGAACCCGTCAACCCCCTCAGCCAGCCAGAACAAGGCAATGTCCCTGAATTTTATCCAGGAGTCGGGCACTTCCCTCCCGTTCCAGTATTCGAAATGCGCCTCTGCCGGCTTGTTTTCAAAACCTTCCGGCAGAAGGGGAAAATCATAAGAGCCATCCGGCTTTACCCCATAATTTACTTTCACGGTCTCATACCACTCGTAAAAATCGGGTTGTGCCTTACGCGACCCGTTCCCGGTCCATTTGGCCGGGACTTCGTGAAACTTCCCATCGGCCAGCGGGTGCTCCTCCCCTCCCAGGGGCCGGTATCCATCCCGGCTTTCAGGTACCTGGAATGCCTGCCCCGGGATATAGTAGAAATTATTGTCGCGCAGGTACTCCACAGTGGTATCGTCTGAGGCACCGAAGGGCTCTTTCCCTTCCGGGGTTGACCGCCCCACATAATCCCGGGCCACATGATTGGGGACGATGTCGATAATCAGTTTAAGCCCTGCACGGTGCGTCCTCTTGATAAGGGATTCGAACTCCTGCAACCGGCGGCCGGGATCGTCAGCCAGGTCGGGATCTACATTGTAATAATCCTTCACGGCATACGGTGAGCCGGCCCTTCCCTTTACCACATCGGGGTCGTCAGGCTTAATACCGTAAGCCGAATAGTTAGTCACCTGGGCATGGTGCGGCACCCCGGTATACCATATAAAAGTGACTCCCAGTTTTTTGATTTCGCGCAGGGCCTTGTCACTGAAGTCGGAGAATTTCCCCACCCCGTTTTGTTCCAGGGTGCCCCAGGGAATATTGGCGGTCCCGGTATTCCCGAACAAACGCATAAATACCTGATATACAACTTCTTTTCTCTTAATTTCCGGAACGGAATCCATATTTGGGCGTGGTTTTTCCACCGAACACCCTGCCAGCAATGCCAGAAAAAGGGGGTACAGGGGAAGACGGCGTTTCATTTTAGTGGGAGGCGGCGACCTGCGGTTTGAGGACTATGCGCTCCCCATTGAGCCGGATAGACATTTCTTCCTTGCCTTCCAGCAGGAAAGTGGTCTTTTCATGGCTTACGGTAACTTTCAGGATACGATGCCGGAAATTGATCTTAAAGGAATAGGATTTCCATTTCTGAGGGATCCTCGGGCTGAACGAAAGCTTGTCATTCTGAATGCGTAACCCCCCGAAGCCTTCCACAATACTCATCCAGGTCCCTGCCATCGAGGTAATGTGCAGTCCCTCATGCACCTCCTTGTTGTAGTCATCCAGGTCCAGGCGTGAGGTCCGCAGGTAAAAGGTATAGGCCTGTTCCATCCGGCCCAGTTTGGCCGCCTGTATGCTGTGTACGCAAGGGGAAAGGGACGACTCATGAACGGTAAAGGGTTCGTAGAAATCAAAATGCCGTCGCAGTTCCTCCACGCTGAAATGGTCTTCAAAAACATAGAATCCCTGAAGTGTGTCGGCCTGTTTAATATAGGGCGAACGGAGGATGCGGTCCCAGCTCCATTTCTGGTTGATGGGGCGCTGAAATTTATCGAGATTGTCCACCGTGATCAGTTCCTTATCCAGGAAACCGTCTTGCTGGAGGAAGATTTTTCGTTCTTCCGAATAGGGGAAGTACATGTTCTCAGCCACTTTTTTCCATTCGGAAGTTTCCTTTTCGGTGAGCTTGGTATATCCGATAATCCGTTCATAATCTTCTTTATACCCGTCCCTGACTTTTGATAATTGTTCCAGTGTGAAGTTGATACACCACCTGGCCAGGTAGTTGGTATACCAATTGTTGTTTACGTTATTCTCATATTCGTTGGGTCCGGTTACCCCCAGGATGACGTATTTTTTCTTTTGTTCTGAGAAAGTTGCCCGCTGGCTCCAGAAACGCGATATCCCGATGAGTACTTCAAGCCCCATTTCCGGGATGTAGCTGTAATCGCCGGTATACCTGTAGTAGTTGTAAATTGCGAAGGCAATGGCGCCATTCCGGTGAATTTCTTCAAAGGTGATTTCCCATTCGTTATGGCATTCCTCCCCGTTCATGGTAACCATGGGATAAAGGGCGGCCCCGTTGGAGAAGCCCAGTTTTTTGGCATTCTCTATAGCCTTTTCAAGGTGGTTATAACGGTACTTCAGCAATTTCCTGGCCACTTCCTGGTCTTTGGTCGCCATATAAAAGGGAATACAATAGGCTTCGGTATCCCAGTAGGTGCTCCCGCCGTACTTCTCCCCGGTACAGCCTTTAGGGCCTATATTCAGGCGGGAATCCCTGCCGGTGTAGGTTTGGTTGAGGTGGAAGATATTGAAACGGATCCCCTGTTGGGCCCTTACATCCCCATCGATGGCGATATCGCTCATTTCCCAGATGGCGGCCCAGGCGCGTTTTTGCCGTTCCATCAAGCCCTGCCAACCCAAGCTCGACGCCTTTTTCAGTGTTTTTTTGGCCGCATCTACCAGGGTGTCTGGTTTGTGGTTCCTTGAAACGGTATACCCGCCAAATTTTTCCAGGGTCGCGGTTTCCCCTTTTTTTAATTTAATTTCATAAGTATGCGCTACCCTGAGATCCTCCCTGACGGGCCGGGGTGCAACCTCCGCTACCTGCCCCTCATGGAGAAGCTGGCATTGCATGAAAGTACAGGTATCAAAGTTGGTTTTCATGGTATGGGCCTTTATGAAGGCCTGGTCCCCTTCGGAGAGCACCTCAGTGGTATTCCAGAACTTGTCGTCCCAATTGCTGTCTTCATTCGTTATCCCGCTATCCAGGTAGGGGGTGAATGCCAGGTTTGCTGTACCTTTAAGCAGGGTTACCTGGTATGAAATGGCACCCATTTCATCCAGGTCGAGGCTCAGGAAACGGGTAGCCTGCACCGCCAGTTCCACCCCATTGGACAGGGTGGCTTCGAAGCTTCGGCGGTACCAGCCTTCCTTCATGTTAAGTTCCCTTCGGTAATTTTTTACAGAACTGCAGGTATTAAGATCCAGTGGAACCTTGTCCACCTGCACCTGTATCCCTATCCAGTTAGGTGCATTGAGTACCTTGGCAAAATATTCGGGATAGCCGTTTTTCCACCAGCCCACCCGGGTCTTATCCGGATAATAAACCCCGGCAATATAGCTGCCCTGAAATGTTGGGCCGCTGTAGTCTTCTTCAAAATTGGCGCGCTGGCCCATGGCGCCATTGCCCAGGCTGAAGAGGCTTTCAGACGATTTAACCCGTTCTTTTTCGAACCCCTCTTCAATGATGGACCATGCATCTGCCAGAATATAATCCTGATTCATCAGAAATGTATTAGGTCTTTAATAAAATCCAATTTGATCTCCGTAAAGTCGTTAAAGGTGTAATCGGCCTCCCCGAGGATCCTTGCATCCCCAATCCCCACGCTGGTCATACCGGCCCGGCAAGCCGCTTCTATCCCGGCCACGGCATCTTCGAACACCACGCAGCCCGAGGAGGGGATCTTCATCTTCTCTGCTGCAATCAGGAACACCTCCGGATCGGGCTTAGCCTTGCTTACCTCGTTGCCATCAACTATAGCTTCAAAATACGGCAATAGATTAACTTTTCCCAATATCGGCCTGGCATTCTTACTTGCCGAACCCAACGCCATAGGGATTTGGCGGTCTTTCAGGAAGTTGAGTACCCTCATGACCCCCGGGAGGATTTCCGAGGCATCCATTTGGTTAATATACGATAAATAATCTTCATTTTTTTCTACAAGCCAGGCGTCGAATTGTTCCTGGGTGGCCTCGATTCCCCCCATTTCCAGAAGGATTTCCAGGCACCGTTTACGACTTACCCCCTTGAATTTTTCATTTTGTTCTTCATCAAAGGGGATCCCCAGTTGATCGGCAAGTTTTTTCCAGGCCTGATAATGATACCCGGCTGTGTTCACGATTACACCGTCCAGGTCAAAAATAATTCCCACTTTTTTCATATAGGGCAGCTTGCGTGTTTATCCCGATTATCCCTGGCCCGGTTGAGCCCGGAAATAAGTCTGGCTCGTACCTGGATTCGGGCCAGGTAACGACCTTTTCCGGTACTTTTCACCACAGTCGTGTGTGTTTAATCACACCAAAAAAAAGTGGCGCTTACCAGAGGGCCGCAGGAAATCGTTAATTTAAAAAACCGAATTGCCAAAAGATTGTGAAAGTAATCCATTTAAGGAAATCATAAAAATATGATTTATTTAACAGCCGGGAGTAATAGTTAAAAACATCAGGAAAGCTTTATATTTTCTTATGCCTTAGAAAAAAATACTATATTTGTTCAGGTATTGACAAGAATTGCACCCCATAAATTCGGATCGCATAATTTATTTAAGGCAGGATTATGAGATCACCATTTTCTAAAAGTTATTAACACGAAACCGTTTTCGTACCTACTTAGGATATAAGGTAAAAGATTTTAACAATTATTTTACATAAGTTAGAACCTTGGAATTAAAATAACTAAACTTAAAATTAACTATTTATGAAGATTACGCTACTCAAATGCTTTCTGTTAGTTGGGGCAATCTTAAGCTTCGGCCTGATGGAAGCGCAGGAGGTAACGGTGTCCGGTACTGTTACCGATGCGAACGGTCCGTTGCCAGGGGCCAGCGTTGTGGTTCAGGGAACCACGACCGGAACTCAAACAGATTTCGACGGAAACTATACGCTCGATGGCGTACCCTCGAATTCCACTCTGGTTTTCAGCTACATTGGCTACAGTTCCCAGCAAATACCGGTAAATGGCAGAACAAGCATCAACGTACAACTTGAAGAAAGTGCAGAAGCGCTTAGTGAAGTGGTCATCATTGGATATGGTACCACCACAGTTAAAGATGCTACCGGTTCTGTTTCCGCGGTAACCGCAGAAGATTTTAACACAGGTGTCATCACCTCTCCCGAAGAATTAATTCAGGGAAAAACCGCCGGGGTTCAGATAACCCAGACCAGTGGGGAACCCGGGGCAGGTATCGATTTCCGGATCCGGGGTACGAACTCGGTCCGATCTAACAACAACCCGCTTTTCGTGGTGGACGGGGTCCCGTTGACGAATGAGAATACGTCTGCCGGAGGTTCCGATATCGGATTTGGTACAAGTGCCCCCAGGAACCCGTTAAACTTCCTCAACCCATCGGATATTGAAAGCATCAGCGTACTGAAAGATGCTTCCGCTACCGCCATATATGGATCACGGGGTGCCAACGGGGTGGTGATCATCACGACCAAAAGCGGAAAAGGTGCCGCCAGGAAAGGCGTTGTGGAATACAGCTCAAATATCGGTATTTCCGCTCCCGCCAATACCTATGATTTACTTAATAAGAAAGAATTTTTGGCGGCCGTAGCGCAATACGGCGGAACACCTGCCGATCAGAACTACGGTTATGATACAGACTGGCAGGATTATGTGACCCGAACCGCGGTTTCCACGAACCAAAACGTTTCCTATTCCCAAAATTACGGGCAGGGATCGGTTCGGGGTACTATCGGATATGCCAAACAGAACGGGGTCGTTCAGAATTCCTCTCTGGAACGTCTGACCGGCAGGATCAATGCCCTGCACCGGTTTTTGGATGACAAACTTGTGTTGAACCTGCAGGCCACGATGTCCAGGATCAATGACGAAAGCGCCCCTCTTAGTGGTAGCGCCGGTTTTCAGGGTGACCTTCTTGGGGCTGCTTATTCAGCCAACCCAACCTGGCCAACCAGGCCTGATTTTAACCCCGGAGGGCAGTTAAGCCCGGCCACCATGCTGGCCTACATCCAGAACACCACCCAAACAGACCGGGCCCTGGTGAATTTTTCTGCAGAATATAACATCCTTCCAGAATTAAAAGGCAAGGTAACCCTTGGGTATGACTATTCCACTTCCAACAGGATCGCGGTTGTTTCCGCTGAGGGTCGTAATATCGGACGAGGAGCATTTGGCAATGGCCGTGGCTCTATGAACGACCTGGACACGGAAAGTAAATTGCTGGAAGCGACTTTGAACTACAACAAGGATTTCGGGGATTCAAACCTGGATGCCCTGGTGGGGTATTCCTATCAGGATTTTAACCGCAAGGGGCGGGATATCGAAGCCTGGGGCTTTCAAACCACAGACCTGAACCAGATGGGCAGGGATATCAGATCTTCTGCTCACGCCGTGGAATACCGGATCTCCGGAGAATACCAGCAATATGGATTCGACACTCGAAACAGCAATGTGTTTGTAAACCGGCTTTTCCCGACTCCGACATCCACCACGGTTTCCCAGCCTATTACCGCAGTTCAATCTCTATTTGCCAATACCTATGACAACACGGATGAATTGCAGTCCTTCTTTGCAAGGGTAAATTATTCCCTGGCCAACAAGTATCTGTTTACGGTAACCATGAGGGCAGATGGATCCTCCCGATTCGGTTCGGACAACCAATACGGGTATTTCCCTTCCGGTGCCTTCGCCTGGAAGATAGCCGAAGAAGATTTTATGGGTGACACCTTCTCAACCCTGAAGCTGCGCCTGGGATACGGTATTACCGGGAACCAGGAAGGCCTTGGGTATGGAAACTTCATTCGCCGGGAGCGCTATGCATCAACTGGAATAGCAGATGGTGGAACCTTGGATGCCCCCGGACTTACAGCCGTTGCCTTTGCCAACCCCGCACTGAAATGGGAAGAAACCACTTCCTACAACGTCGGACTGGATTTTGGAATTGACAATGACAGGCTGAGTGGGAATATCGATGTATATCGTAAAGAAACCACAGACCTGCTGCTGCTCATACAGGCGGCTCAGCCATCACCGCAGCCTACCTTCTTCCAGAACCTGGATGCCACCGTGCTAAACCAGGGGATTGAATTTGCGTTATCTTATGATCTCATTCAAATGGAGGACGTCAATTGGAACGCCTCTTTCAACATAGCCTACAACGAGAATGAGTTGCAGGATTTCGCCGGGGCCATACAGGCCGGAACCATTAGAGGACAGGGGCTTTCAAACGCCTTTGCCCAGATCCTTGCCGGAGGCCACCCGCTGTTCTCCTATTTCCTGAGGGAATTCCAGGGCTTTGACCAGAATGGCCAGCCCATTGGGGACGTCCAGACATTTATTGGCAAGGATGCCCTGCCAGATATAAATGCCGGCTTCTCCACCAACCTCAAAATTAAAAACTGGGATTTCTCAGCCTACCTGGCAGGACAATTTGGATTTTATGTGTATAACAATACCCAAAACGCCTTTTTTACGGCCGGCGCTATTAATAACGCCCGTAACGTTACCAAAGACGTACTGACCAGCGGGGAATCCGGAAATGCCGAAGCTGCAGTATCCACCAGATTCCTGGAAAGTGGCGATTTTGTCCGCCTCCAGAACGCAACCGTTGGGTATACCGTGCCTCTTAGTGGTGAAGGGCTTTTCAAAAGCCTGCGCCTGTCTGTAACTGGTCAGAACCTGTTCCTTATTACCAATTACAACGGTCTCGATCCCGAGGTAAGCACGCAGCCTGGAAGCAGTGATCTCCTTAACTCACTGCCAACAGCAGGAATTGATTATACATCCTTTCCAAGACCCAGAACTGTAACCTTTGGATTAAACGCGACATTCTAAATAAAAAATTGAATTAATCATGAAAAGAAAGCAAATCAAATATTATTTATGGATGATATGTTCCGCGCTCTTCATTCTTTCCTGTACCAATCTGGAGATCGACGAGACGGACTCGATCATCTCCCAGTCATCGGGCGAAGGTTTTACAGGAGTAAGCGACCCTGGAAGTGCTCTTGTTGATCTTTATAACAGCATCAAAGGAAATATCGAAAGCAACGATAACCTGTATGCCCTTAGTTCGGTCACTACAGACGAAATGTTGATCCCAACCAGGGGAACAGACTGGGGAGACAACGGTATTTACCGTACCCTGCATACCCATACCTGGTCTCCCTCGCATCAGTTCATCCTGAATGTGTGGAACGACTTTAATCAAAACATCTTCCGTGCATCCGAGATCATCGATGCCAGAAGTAACCCTACGGCAGCCCAGGCAGCCGAAGCTAAGTTCCTGCGGGCCTTCTCCATGTTCCAGATTATGGACCTTTTCGGCGTGGTGCCTTTCCGGGAACCAGACGAGGGACCTGAGATCAATCCCAGGGTTTTGAGCAGGACCGAAGCGTTGGATTTCGTAATCCAGGATCTGAATGATGCCATTGCCGACCTGCCTGCACGCGGCCCAAGTGCCGATAACGACAAGGCCAACAAGGCTGCCGCCAGGTTCCTGCTGGCCAAGGTACTCCTGAACAAGCATATCTATAATGGTTCCGGTTCGCCTGAAGCTGCAGATATGAACCAGGTTATTTCGCTGGTCGATGCCATAGCCGCCGACGGCTATGCCCTACAGGCCGGGTATTTCGACCTCTTCAAGGATGATGTGAACAACGAAACGATCTGGTTTACCAATTCTTCAGATGGAAACAGAATCTGGAACGGATTGCACTACAACCAGGTAGCCCCGGATAACACCGGTGGTGGCTGGAACGGTTTTTCTACCCTTGCCGAATTCTATGACCTGTTCGAAGGGGATCCGAATTCCAACACCGTTGGATCCGGACAGGAAGAAAGACGAGGCTTTGTGCCAGATGCAAGCAATGCCGGCCCTTCAAACCTCGGAATTGGATATGGATTCCTGATCGGGCAACAATACGACGCAAATGGAAACAAACTCCAGGACCGTGCCGGAAACCCATTGATATTTACCAGGGATTTTCCCGGGTTGATAGGTAACAATGAACGGAACGGGATTAGGGTGATCAAATACCACCCGGTAAACGGAAGTTTTGCAACTCATGTGATCGTATTCCGCTATGCGGAGGCCCATTTGATGAAGGCTGAAGCACTAATGAGGAGCGGGGGTGATCCCACTGCCCTGGTTAATGAATTGCGGGTAACACGTGGCGCCACCCCTCTTGGCTCTGTATCCGAAAGCGATCTGCTGGCTGAAAGAGGACGCGAATTGTATAATGAATACGCCAGGAGGGATGACCTCATCCGTTTCGGGCAGTTTACCAAGGACTGGGAATTCAAAGCTCCTGAAACCGTTGGGGATGATACAAAAAATCTGTTTCCCATTCCCACTAACGCGCTCCTTTCCAATCCCAACCTGGTTCAGAACCCGGGCTATTAAAATTTGAATTTAAGTGTTTGAAAAGACCACCTACACAGGTGGTCTTTTTTTATTTCCAGCCCTATATTCCACCATCCTGCCGGCCAGTCCGAATCCGCAAATATGCCCGGTATTCCCTTGCTCTGTATCCTTGAAAGCTATAACTTACTCCCTCCAGAAAGACAGCTTGCCAAATGTACTTCATAGGTTATGATATCGGTAGTTCTTCTATAAAAGCGGCCCTGGTGGAGGCAGGGACCGGGAAGGCCCTGGCCGTTGTGAATGCGCCCGAAAAGGAGATGGCCATCCTCGCCCCGGAGAGCGGATGGGCCGAACAAGACCCCGAAGACTGGTGGAAATATGTTTGCGAGGCCACCAGGAAGCTTTTAAAACAAACCGGAGTCAGTGCCTCCGAAATCAAAGGCATAGGGATATCCTATCAAATGCACGGGCTTGTTTTGCTGGATGCGGAAGGACGTACGCTCAGGAATTCCATAATCTGGTGCGACAGCAGGGCAGTGCCTTATGGTGCGAAAGCATTTGAGGAACTGGGAGCCGAAAAGTGTTCGGAGCACCTCCTGAATTCCCCCGGTAATTTCACGGCATCCAAACTTAAATGGGTGAAGGAGGAAGAACCCGAAACCTATGCCCGCATACATCATTTCATGCTTCCCGGGGATTATATTGCATATCGTTTGAGCGGCTCGGTCAATACAACCATTTCCGGGTTGTCCGAAGGAATATTCTGGGATTTTAAGAATCACGAAGTCGCAGGCTGGCTCCTGGACTACTACGGATTGAAAAGGGCCCATATCCCCGAAATTGTGCCTACTTTTTCCGAACAGGGCCAGGTGTCCCTGGAAGGTACCGCCGCCTCCGGCCTGGCACCGGGAACCCCCATCCTTTACCGGGCAGGGGACCAACCCAATAACGCCCTTTCCCTCAACGTCTTTCGCCCCGGGGAAGTCGCTGCCACCGGAGGGACCTCCGGCGTGATGTACGCCATTACAGATTCCCTCTCGGTAAAGGAAAGTTCGCGGGTAAATAATTTTGCCCATGTAAATTATTCCGCAGACCAGGCTTTTATCGGCAAACTGCTTTGTATCAACGGGGCGGGAATTCAGTACCGGTGGCTGCTCAACAACCTTGACGTGGCTTCCTATGAGGAGATGAACGCCCTGGCCGACTCGGTTCCTATCGGATCCGAAGGAGTGGTGATCCTGCCATTCGGCAACGGGGCCGAACGGATGCTCAATAACAGGCGGGTGGGTACACGCATCCTCAACATCAACCTGAATACCCATAACAAGGCCCATCTGTGCAGAGCCGCGCTAGAAGGGATCGCGTTTTCCTTTGTATATGGTATGGAAATCATGAATTCCGACGGTATAACGGCCCGTGTGATCCGGGCGGGAGACGACAACCTGTTTCGCTCAGCACTTTTTTCCAGGACCATTGCTTCCCTCCTGGGAAAGGAAATCGAGATTTATCATACCACCGGGGCTATTGGCGCCGCCAGGGCCTGCCTCGTAAACGGTTCGAGCCTGGAGGCCTACGGGAAGCAGATCAAAGACAACGACTTTGTGATGAGCTATCAGCCCGCCACAGACATCAAGGCCTACCGGCAGGCTTATCAGCAATGGAAAAAAGAGCTGGAATCAAACATCAAAACCAATTAATATGGCACTTATAGGTAGCAAGGAATACTACAAAGGAATCCCCGAGATTAAATACGAGGGCAAAGAATCCGATAACCCGCTGGCATTCAAATATTATAACCCGGATCAAATGGTCAGCGGGAAAACCATGCGGGACCACCTGAAATTTGCGGTGGCTTACTGGCATAGTTTCTGCGGAACAGGAGCCGACCCTTTTGGCCCGGGAACCCTGAAGTTTCCCTGGGACGAACCCACGGATGCCCTGGCCGCCGCCAGGGAAAAGGCCGATGCAGCCTTTGAATTTATTACCAAGATGGGATTTGGGTATTACTGTTTCCACGACTACGACCTGGTGCGGGAAGCTCCTTCCTTTGCCGAGTCCGAAAAAAGGCTGGCTGCCATTGTGGAATACCTGAAGGAAAAACAACAGGCTTCCGGGGTGAAACTCCTTTGGGGCACCGCTAATTGTTTTTCTAACCCGCGTTACATGAACGGGGCTGCGACCAATCCCGATTTTAAGGTTCTCGCACGGGCAGGCGGACAGATTAAGCTGGCCCTGGATGCCACCATCGCCCTCGGAGGTGAAAATTATGTTTTCTGGGGTGGTCGTGAAGGGTATATGTCCCTGCTTAATACCGACATGAAAAGGGAACTTGACCACATGGGCCGATTTCTCGGTCTGGCCAGGGATTATGCCCGCGGCCAGGGATTTAAGGGTACCTTCTTTATAGAGCCCAAACCCATGGAACCTATGAAGCACCAATACGATTTTGATGCGGCTACCGTGATCGGGTTCCTTCACCAATACAATCTACAGAACGACTTTAAATTAAATATCGAAGTGAACCACGCTACCCTGGCCAGCCATACCATGCAGCACGAATTGGCCGTTGCCGCATCCCATGGCATGCTGGGAAGCATCGATGCCAACCGGGGCGATTACCAGAATGGCTGGGATACGGACCAGTTCCCCAACAATATTCAGGAAGTCACCGAAGCCATGCTGGTATTCCTGCAGGCAGGGGGCCTACAGGGGGGTGGTATTAATTTTGACGCTAAACTTCGCAGGAATTCTACGGATCTGGAGGACATTTTCCACGCCCATATAGGTGGAGCCGATACCTTCGCCAGGGCCTTACTGACGGCCGATGCCATTCTAAACAGCTCAGATTACCAAAGCCTCAGGAAAAAAAGGTATAGTTCTTTTGATTCCGGAAAAGGGAAGGATTTTGAAGATGGGAAACTCAACCTGCAGGCACTGTATGAACTGGCCCGCGAGAATGGTGAGTTGCAACTTCAAAGCGGTAAGCAGGAACTCTTTGAGAATATCATCAACCGGTATATCTGATCCTTCTCACTGATATGCACGCCTACATAGGCCCGATCCTGCCAGGCAGGCAATCTCTGCCTATTGCGCGAAATAGATATAGATCGCAATTACCAGAGCAACTATGGCCAGCCCTACCTGGTTCAGGTACTTGTAGGGTACAATATCCACCTGCTTCGTATACTCCTGTACGTACGCCACCTTCTGAGGGGCGATCTTTCCGATCAGGAGCATGATGAGGATATTGGCCAGGAAGAGGATAGCCATCACATGCAAGTAGTGGGGATAGGCCGCTGCCTCTGTGGCTGCCAGGGTAGCCTTATCTGTGATCCCCGCATCCGCAGCCTGTTCCAGGGCACGATCCACCAGGATGGGCTTTAATACGAACTGGCTGAGGATGTATAAAATGGAACCCGAAATAATCCCGATCTTCGCTGCAATGGCAGGCACGTGTTTGGTCAGGTAGCCGACTACGATTATAGTCAGGATCGGGATGCTGTATATCCCGTTTACTTCCTGGAGGTAGCCAAATAAACTGCCTGCATTGGCAATCAGCGGTGCGATGAACATGGAGGCCAGGGCCAGGACAATTCCAAACCACTTACCGTATTTTACAACGGTCCGCTCGGGTGCGGCAGGGTTGATATGCTGCTTGTATATATCGATCCCGAACAGGGTGACCGAACTGTTCAACACGCTGTTGAAGGAACTCAGGATGGCGCCAAACAGTACGGCCGCGAAAAACCCGAGTAAGTAGGGCGGCAATACTTCATTCACCAGGGCCGGGTAGGCCTGGTCTGCCATGTCCAGTTTCCCTTCAAACAAATGATAGGCAATGATCCCGGGAAGGACGACAATTATCGGTCCGAGGACCTTTATGAAGGATGCCAGCAACAACCCTTTCTGTCCTTCCTTGAGGTTTTTTGCCCCCAGGGCCCTCTGAATGATCTGCTGATTGGTCCCCCAGTAAAATAATTGCACCAGCATCATCCCTGTAAAGATCGTGCTGAAAGGTACCGAAGCAGTTGGACCGCCGATGGAATTGAATTTGTCCGGGTTGTCCTGGTAAAGGGTATGTATCCCCGTTAACAAGTCGCCATTCCCAATGGCGAGGAGGCCAAATATGGGGATCATGATGCCTCCCACCAACAGGCCGATCGCATTGATACTGTCTGAAACGGCAACGGCCTTCAAGCCACCAAAAACCGCATAGATAGAACCGATAATCCCGATGCCCCAAACGCAAACCACCAGGGCGGCGGAGTCTGAAATGCCCAACAGGTGGGGCACGTCGAACATGGTACTGATGGCAAGGGATCCCGAATAGAGGATAATTGGCAGCAATACTACCACATATCCGGTGAGGAATAAGGCGGAGGTTATCGTCTTGGTAGCCACATCATAGCGTTCCTTCAGGAATTGGGGCACCGTGGTAAGGCCGCTCTTTAGGTACCGGGGCAGGAGAAAGACCGCCGTAACCACCATGGCGATGGCCGCCAGGGTCTCCCAGGCCATTACGAGAATCCCTTCCGAATACGCCGTCCCGTTGAGGCCCACGATCTGTTCCGTGGACAAATTGGTCAGCAGCAGAGATCCGGCGATTACGCCGGCGGTAAGGCTCCTGCCTCCCAAAAAATAACCGTCTGAGGAAGATTCATCGGTTGTTCTCGTGGCAATATAGGAAATGACCGCAACCAGCAAGGTAAAGCCGGCAAAAGAAAGGATACCTATCATTTTGAGTGAAGTTTGGTTTGTTTCCCTAAATATATTGGATTATTTACAAACTCATCCCCCCGCAGCGAAATTATCGCGCTTATTACAGATGAAGCGGCCGTTTTCCATTCAATTGCCAACCCTGAGCCATCTGCCGGAATACATGGGTTTCCTCTTGAAATATTAACTTCTCATTAATCTTATTAACTTCTTCTTAATCCTGCCTTTCTGAGCCTTTGCCTATCTTTCCTGCCTGGTTTGAATCGCATAAGAAGGATGGTTGGACTTGTTTTATTGCCGGTCTCCTGAATAGTGGCTTCGGCATAAAGGAAGATTAACTTTTAGTCAGTTCGTGGGACCCGAAAAAATGCACTTACGCCTTACAGGCAATCTGAATAAAACGCCCAAAGTAAATTCCCCGAATCACGCCACCGGAAGCGGGAAATCATGGGCCTTTTTCGGCACTTCCCCAGGCCGGTCATCTCCAAATATACATTCCTTCCGGGACAGGCAGGCAAGACCGGCTTTGCGTTTCCCGATTCCAATACGCGTTTCCTTCCGGGCATTTCTCGAATCCGGCATCCCCAACCCCTTCGGCTACCCTTTTGGGTTAACCCCTTTTTGTACATTTGGGGCCTTTGTTTAAAATGGCCCCGGGGATACGGTAAAAATGAGTTAGGAACTAATGAATACAATGAATATCACATGTGTGGCCGATCTGGTTGAGGGACAGGTAGCTTTTATCCACCGGCTCCATTTTGGGATACTTGCGAAAAATTGAAAATGAGGGTGAATTCTGAAAATACAATTGTTGCATGCATTCTCCTGCTAGTATTGCTCGCTGCCGCATGCAATGAAGATAGCAAAACGACGGAAGGACAAAACGCCGGCAAGCCCACGCTTTTTAGCCTGGTGGAACCGGACAGTTCCGGGATTGAATTTGTCAATACCGTCGTGAACCAAAAGAATTTCAACATTTTCAAATACCGGAACTTCTACAACGGCGGCGGAGTTGCGATCGGCGACATTAACAATGACGGCCTCCCCGATATCTACCTCACCGGAAACATGGTCCCGAACAAACTCTACCTGAACAAGGGGAACTTTAAGTTTGAAGATATTTCCAAAAAAGCCGGGGTGGAAGGCAACAAACCCTGGTCTACGGGGGTGGTAATGGCCGATGTGAACGCAGACGGGTATCTGGATATCTATGTGAGCAACGCAGGGAACATGGAGGGGAACAACCACGACAACGACCTCTATATCAATAATGGCGACCTGACTTTCACCGAACAGGCAGCCGAATATAACCTTGCAAAGACCGGATTTTCTACCCATGCCAGTTTCTTTGATTATGACAAAGACGGAGACCTGGATGCCTACATCCTCAATAACAGCAATATCCCCGTAAGCAGCCTGGGCTACGCCGGACAGCGAGAAGTACGCGCCCAGGACTGGGAAGGGGTCCCGGATATCTTTAAAGGCGTGGGGGATATGCTCATGCGGAATGATGACGGGGTGTATACAGATGTCAGCAAGGAAGCCGGGATATATGGCAGTTTGATCGGGTTCGGGCTGGGGGTAATGGTGACGGACATCAACAAGGACCTCTATCCGGATATTTACATATCCAACGATTTTTACGAGCGCGATTACCTCTACATCAATAATCGCGACGGTACTTTTAAGGAAGATATCGAAAATTGGACCTCCCACCTCTCCCTCTCCGCCATGGGTATCGATATGGCCGATATCAACAACGACGGGAATGCGGAGGTTTTCATCACAGACATGCTCCCCGAACCAGATGAACGGGTCAAATCGGTTATGGAATTCGAAGGGTATAATATCTTCAAACTCAAGCAAAGCAAGGACTTCTATCAGCAATACATCCAGAACACCCTGCAGCTTAACAACGGCAACGGCACCTTCTCCGAGATCGCCAATTTTAGCGGGGTGGACGCCACCGATTGGAGCTGGGCCGGCCTGTTGTTCGATATGGACAACGATGGGTGGCGGGATATCTTTGTGACGAATGGGGTGAATCACGACCTGACAGACCTTGATTTCGTGGATTTCTTTGCGAATGACATCATTCAGAAGATGGCGCTCACCGGCAAAAAGGAGTCCATAGATTCCATCATCAACAAAATGCCTGTAAAACCACAACCCAACTACGCCTACCGCAACAACGGGGACCTCACTTTTACAAATGAAGATAAAGAGTGGGGATTTGAATTACCCAGCCTGTCAAACGGGGCGGCGTATGGGGATCTGGATAATGACGGGGATTTAGACCTGGTGGTGAACAACGTCAATATGAAGGCCTTTGTGTATCGCAACCACACCAATGAAATGACCGATAACAGGTACATCAAACTCCAGTTTAAAGGGACCGGAAAGAACCCCTTTGCCGTAGGTACCCGGGTGATGCTTTACTATGGTGACAATACGGTAATGCAGGAACTCATCCCCTCAAGAGGGTTTCAGTCGTCCATGGATTATGTGATGACAATCGGGCTCGGCAAAACGGATACCATTGATTCGCTGCGGATCATTTGGCCGGATGACCATACCCAGAAGTTTGAAAAGGTGGCCTCCAACCAGTTCCTGACATTCAGGCAGGAAGACGCCAAGGAAATTTACAAAATCCCCGCAGCGAAAAAGATTACCCCCTTGCTGAAGGAAGTCCAGAATCCTTCCCTCCTGGCCCATCAGGAAAATGATTACAACGATTTTGACTATGAGGGGCTTATTTACATGCTACTGTCCCAGGAAGGTCCCTGCCTGGCCATTGGCGATGCTGATGGAGACGGGAATGAAGATGTATTTATCGGGGGAGCTAAGGGCCAGCCCGGCACCCTTTACAGGCATCTTGGAAATGGCAGGCTGCAGCCAACTGCCCAGCCGGCACTGGAAATGGATGCGACATTGGAAGACACAGCTGCATCTTTCCTCGACGCGGATGGGGACGGAGACCTCGACTTGATGGTCGGGACCGGCGGAAATGAATGGGGCGCCGAACGACAATACCGCAACAGGCTCTACCTGAACGATGGATCCGGGCATTTTTCCCAATCACCTAAGGAACTTCCCTCCACCCACAAGAACACCTCAGTAATAGCCCCCTCGGATATTGACGGGGATGGCGATGAAGATGTATTCATAGGCTCCCGCAGTGTGGTAGGCATCTACGGGGTGAACCCGGACCACCTGATCCTTGAAAACAAAGGCGATGGGAGTTTTGCAGATGTTACCGAACGAGCGGGATATGACCTTAATGAAGCAGGGATGATAACAAACGCCATCTGGGCCGATATCGACGGGGACGGCAAGGACGACCTGATCACCACGGGCGACTGGGCTGCCCCGGGAATTTACCGAAATACAGGAAGGCGCCTCGCCAAAATGCAGACTTCGCTGGACAGTTTGTATGGCTGGTGGAATACCGTGGAAGCGGCAGACCTGGATGGGGACGGAGACATGGACCTCATCCTCGGCAACCAGGGAACCAATCTTCACTACAGGCCATCGCCGGGAAATCCCATGAAAATGTGGGTAAACGACTTTGACAACAACGGTACCATAGAGCAGATAGTTACCCAGACTTCCGGGGGTGGGGACTATCCGCTACACCAGAAGAAAGACCTGACCACACAAATGGCTGCCCTCAAAAAACAAAACCTGAAAGCTTCCGAATATGCGCATAAAACCATACAAGAGATTTTCCCGGAAGAAGTCCTGAAAAATACCATTGTCAAAAAATCATCCACTTCAGAATCTGTCATCGCCATCAATGAAGGGGATGGTACGTTCCGGATCCAGGCACTCCCTAGCAGGGCACAATTATCCTGCATTTGTGGGATCAGCTGTGCTGATGTCAATGATGACGGCTATACGGACCTTATAATGGGCGGGAATAATTTTGAGTTCAAACCACAATTCTCAAGGCTGGACGCTAATTACGGCTCCGTCCTCCTGGGAGGCAAAGACCTCGATTTCAAGTGGCAGGATTACGACCATAGTGGGTTTATGATCCGGGATGAGATAAAGCATTTGAAGCAGTTCAGGGATAAACAGGGAAGGATCTTCCTGCTGGCTGCCATTAACAATCAAAAACCGAGGGTTTATCTACTGCATGAATAAACTGCCGCTCGTACTGGTACTGGGTATCCTGTTTGGTTGCGGCAGACAGGAAGGGACCCTGTTCAGCAACCCGAAAGCCGCCGAAACGGGCATAGGTTTTGTCAACCAGCTCACGGAAACCGAACACCTGAACATCCTGGATTACATGTACTTCTACAATGGAGGAGGTGTGGCCATTGGAGATATCAACAACGACGGCTTGCCCGATATCTTTTTTTCAGGGAACCAGGTGCAGAACAAGCTCTATCTCAACCAAGGGGGGCTGAAGTTCGAAGATATCAGTGCAAAGGCGGGCATTGGCGGGAACAGCAGCTGGAATACAGGCGCAGTTATGGGGGATGTTAATGGCGACGGGTACCTGGACATATATGTATGTGCCGTTGTAGGGATCAATGGGTTTAACGGCCACAACGAATTATACATCAACAACGGGGACGACACCTTCACGGAACGATCGGCCGAATACGGCCTCGATTTGGATACCTACAGCGCATCTGCTGCTTTCCTGGACTATGATTCAGACGGGGATCTCGACATCTACCTCCTGAACCAGGCGGTCCATACCAAGGAATCTTTCGGGAGGGCAGACCTGAGGAAGGTGAGGAACTATGAAAGCGGGGACAGACTCTTGAGGAACGACACCGGAACATTTACGGATGTCAGTGAAACGGCAGGTATTTACGGGGGGGCCAATGGGTACGGCCTGGGCGTCACTGTGGCGGATTTTAACCAGGACGGCCGCCCTGACATTTATGTGGGGAACGATTTCCACGAAGATGATTACTACTACCTGAACAATGGCAACGGGACCTTCACCGAATGCCTGCGCGACCATCTCGGGCAATCCTCGCGATCCTCCATGGGCAATGATGCCGCGGATATCAACCATGATGGCTGGCCAGATCTCATTACGCTCGACATGCTACCGGACGAAGAGAAGGTATTGAAGTCAACGGAAAACGACGAGGATTACCATATTCAAAAATTACAAACTGAATATTTCGGCTACTATTATCAATCTGCCAGAAACATGCTGCAGGTAAATAACCCGGAAGGACATTTTGAGGAAGTGGCGCTTTTGAGCGGGGTGGCTGCCACCGACTGGAGTTGGAGCGCCTTGTTTGCCGACTTTAACCAGGATGGGGAAAAAGACCTGTTCGTATCCAACGGCATCCTCAAACGACCTAACGACCTCGACTATTTAAATTTTGTTTCAGATGAGCAGGTCCGTAAGAAATTAAGCAATACCAGGTTGGTAGATGAGAAGGCACTGGAAATGATGCCGGAAGGACGGGTGCACAACTACCTCTTCGAAGGTACCGAAGGCATCACCTTTACAGACCGGTCCGGCGACTGGATCGCAAAAGATACCATGATGTCCGGGGCCACCGCCTTCGGGGATCTGGACAACGATGGCGACCTGGACCTGGTTACCAACAACCTCAACAGCGGACCCGGGTTGTACATCAATAAAACCAATGAACAGGCAGCCTACCTGAAAATTAAATTTCGTTATCCGCCACCCAACACCCAGGGGATTGGCACGAAGGTACTCTCATATAACAGCGGGAAACTGCAATATCAGGAACTCTATACCGTCAGGGGATTCCAGGCCTCTTCCGAACCCATTGTACATTTTGGCTATGGCCAGGCAAAATCAATCGACTCACTCCGCATTGTTTGGCCCGATGGTAGAACTCAACTCATAAAAGATGTGCCTGTAAATCAGACCCTTGTGCTGCAGCCGGAAAATACCGGCCCCTTTGATTATAACACCCTCCGCAGGGAACCCGCCCCCCTTTTCAAAAAGACCCGGGGAAATCTGGGTATCGACTTTACCCATCTGGAAGACGATTATGTAGATTTCAACCGTCAGAAACTGATCCCCTACAAAATTTCAGACCGCGGGCCGGCAACCGCCACTGGCGATATCGACAACGATGGAAAACAGGATCTTTTCTTTGGGGGTTCCAAGTTTATCCCTTCCAGGATTTTCCTTCAAAGGGACACGGCTTATATCGAAAAAAAATACCCTGAAATTGCCGCCGATTCCGTAAAGGAAGATGTTGCGGCCGTAATTGCCGATTTTAATCGCGATGGCCGGTCAGACCTCTACCTGGGTTCCGGAGGGGCCGACTTTTACAATAAAATGAAGCCTTTGCTCGACAGCTACTACACCGGGGGGGATTCAGTATTCAATCCCGCGCCGGTACCGGAAGAATATGAGAACGCTTCCGTTATCCTGCCGGAAGATTTTGACCACGACGGAGACCTGGACTTGTTTGTCGCCAGCAATGCCGTTTCCGCAGATTTTGGCAATATCCCCAATTCCTACCTGCTGCGCAACGACGGCGGGACTTTCCAGGCCGTCGAAAACCAGGAACTGCAGCAGGCCGGCATGATCACCGACGGCCTCTGGGACGACGTGGACGGAGACGGCACCAGGGACCTGGTGGTCGTGGGCGAATGGATGGGCCCAAAGTTTTTTATGAACAAGAATGGGGTACTACACGAAGAATCTCTTACTGACCGACCGCTCACCGGCTTATGGGAGAGCATTGTTGCCTTCGACATAGATTCAGACGGCGATACGGATTACATCCTGGGCAACTGGGGGCTGAACACGAAATTCCGTGCACAGAAGGGCCAGCCCATGCGAATGTACTACGGCGATTTTGATGGAAACGGCAGTACGGAAACCATCCTTGCGGTTGCCAAAGATGGTAAGTACTATCCCCTGGAAGGTTTTGCGGATCTTTCCGGGCAACTGGCCTACCTGAAGGAAAAATTCAAATCGTACAAGGACTTTGCCGGGCTACCCGTTGAAAAGGTATTGGGAAATGATAAGCTGGAGAAAGCACGCGTTTTTGAGGTGTCCGAATTGCGGACAGGCTATCTGGAAAACCAGGACGGTCATTTTAAATTTGTCCCCCTGGACAACTCGATGCAATTAGCACCGGTGACCAGCCTTCTGAAATATGATTTTGACGGGGATGGGAAAGAGGAGGTCCTTGCTGCCGGAAACTACTTTGGGGTTAAACCTTTCCATGGGCGCCTGGGGTCTTTTCCCGGTGCCATTATCCGCAATGCCAAAGAGGTGGTTCCCGGCAACAGGATCGGCCTGGACCTGACACAGCGTTCGGCCAGAAGCCTTGATATCATCCCCCTGAATGGCCATTCCTACCTCCTGGTGACTTTCAACAACGCCAGGGCACAGGTATACGAATTGGTTAAAAAGTATAAGGGAAAATGAGGTTAACACTCCTTTCCATATTGTCTTTTGGCATGCTTCTTTCCTGCAGCAGGAATGCGGCCCCCGTATCCGTTGGCCCTGAAGATTTTCACGCTTCAGTAGACCAGGTAATGGAGATTATGATCCACGACATTTTCTCTCCCCCGGTGGCCAGCAGGATTTTCGCATATCCCAATATCGCCGCCTATGAGATCGTGGCTTTGCACAATCCTGAGTACGTTTCGCTCGTAGGGCAGGTAAATGGCCTTACGCCCATCCCCAGGCCCGATGCTGCGGCGGATATTGATTACCAGCTGGCAGCCCTGGTGGCACACATGGAACTCAGCAAAAGGCTCATATTTTCCGAAGATCGGATGACATCCTTCCGCGACAGCCTCTATGCCCGTTGGGAGCGAGTTGATAAAGCCCGGATACAGGCTTCCAGGGACTACGGTATGAAGGTGGCCGAGCATATTGGCCTGTGGATGGACCAGGACAACTACAAGGAAACCCGTACCATGCCGAAGTTTACCATCCGTACCGAAGACCCTTCGCGCTGGCAGCCTACCCCCCCGGCCTATATGGACGGGCTGGAACCCCACTGGAACAAGATCCGGACTTTGGTGCTGGATTCTGCCTCCCAGTTTAAACCAATCCCACCCCCGGCCTTCTCCCTGAAGGAGGATAGTCCCTTCTACAGGGAATTGATGGAAGTCCATGATGTGGGGAAGAGAATTACCGGTATCGGAGATACGGCCAAAGAAGTGCAAATCGCCAAATTCTGGGATTGCAATCCGTATGTTTCCGTAACCCGGGGGCATTTGATGTTCGCCACCAAAAAGATTACCCCGGGGGCCCACTGGATCGGGATTGTAAAGATCGCCTGCCGCAAGGCCCGCCTCGGATTCGACGATACGGTTTACGCCTACACCAAAACATCCATGGGAATTTTTGAAGGGTTTATCAGCTGCTGGGATGAAAAATACCGAAGTAACCTGATCCGGCCCGAAACACTTATTAACCAATATATTGATGAAAACTGGAAACCCATCCTGCAGACCCCGCCTTTCCCGGAATATTCCAGTGGGCACAGTGTGGTATCCGGGGCAGCTGCCGTAGTCCTAACGGATGTTTTCGGGGACAATTTTTCATTCGCGGACGATACCGAATTGCCCTTCGGACTGCCCGTGAGGACATTTTCATCCTTTAACCAGGCTTCGGCAGAGGCCGCCATCAGCCGGATGTATGGCGGCATCCATTACCGTGCAGCCGTTGAACAGGGCCTTACCCAGGGCAGGACGATCGGGAATTTCCTGGTGGGGGAGCTGAATATGAGAAAAGGAGGCAATAACCTCGCAATCCGCTGAGCCAATGAGAAAATGGATTTTTACTATAGGAGTTCTTCTGTTTATAGGCCTGCTGGCCTGGTACTTATTTATCAAACCCTATGACTACCGGGTCTATTTCAGGGCGGCCACTTTTCCAGGCACAATAAATCAAACGATCAAAGCCTGGGATCAGGAGCAGGACAGTTCCAGTATCCTGCAACAGGGATCACTGACAGACCTGACCCAAAGGCTTACCTTCCACGATTCAGTACACGAATACCATTGGGTGATCGAACCGGTAACAGACTCAACCTCCGATGTGTATGTGTATGCCAAAGACCTCAACCACGGATTAAGGAACAGGCTGTTCATCCCTTTTTCAGATACAGACTTTGAGAAGCGAACCCGCAAGATGATCCTGGATTTCGATGAGATGCTCAGGCAGCATGTCAGCAAATTCAAAGTCCGTATTACGGGCGATGCGACAACCAAAGGCACCTATTGCGCCTGTATTTTCGAGAGAGGCCGGCAAGTCGACAAAGCGAGGGGTATGATGAAAAACTACCCCTTTCTGGGATCCTACCTGGTAGACCATAACATCCCGCTGAACGGTCCCCCATTTATAGAAATTACCCAATGGGACCGGGAACACGACAGCATTGCCTATAATTTTTGCTACCCAATCCTTAAAACAGACAGTTTGCCAATACATCCGCTGTTAACCTACAAGATATTCCCGCCCAGGAAAGCAATCAAAGCCATTTATAACGGAAATTACATTACTTCAGATCGGGCCTGGTATGCCCTTTTGACCTATGCCGC